>JAEEGL014067811.1_pt1 | contig 23040 bp, 18 predicted proteins | sample 9134231 | NCBI WGS metagenome assembly JAEEGL01 (sample SAMN16246548, study PRJNA631951) | gut metagenome | biome: gut microbiome; feature: rumen; material: fiber-attached | host: Bos | place: Iran: Karaj | collected 2018-10
CTGGGCACATTGATAATACGCTTTAAAGCGATCTCATCCCGTCCCGATTCAATCGTCTTCAGATAAGCAAGGACATCCTTGACCTCCCGTCTGGCATAAAAGTTAATGCCGCCGACCAGTTTGTACGGAATTCCTCTGTAGACCAACTGTTCTTCAAACAGACGTGACTGGGCATTTGTCCTGTAGAGAACAGCAAAATCACGCAGGCTTTTTCCTTCTCGCGCGTATCCGCTGATCTCACTGATAACACTGACGGCTTCTTCGTTACTGTCCTCGTACTGATGGAATTCAATCGGATCTCCCGGACCCAGATCTGTCCACAAGGTCTTATCCTTGCGTCCTCTGTTATTTCTGATCACAGCATTTGCCGCATCGAGAATGTGTTCCGTCGAACGGTAATTCTGTTCCAGCTTGATCACTTTAGCTCCCGGAAAGCTTTTCTCAAAACTCAGAATATTACGGATATCAGCACCTCTGAACTTGTAGATAGACTGATCATCATCACCGACGACACAGAGATTGCCCTGCTCTCCCGCCAGTGCTTTTACCAGTTCGAACTGAACCTTATTGGTATCCTGGTACTCGTCTACCATGATGTATCTGAACCGGTTCCGATAGTCCTGCAGCACCTCCGGGCAAGTCCTGAAAAACCGGATCGTCTCAGTCAGCAAGTCATCAAAATCAAGTGCATTATTGGCTTTTAACTGCGCCTGGTATTCCCTGTACAGGCGTGCAATGACTTCCTCCCGGTAATCAGCTGCTTCTTCTGCATATTCCCGGGCGCTGATCATCTGATTCTTTGCTGAGGATATCTCTGCCAGGACAGACCGCTCTTTAAACAGCTTAGAGTCTATATTCATTGACTTAATGATCGATCTCATCAACGTGCGTCCGTCATCTGTATCATAGATCGTAAAAGAACGGTCATAACCTATTCTGTCGATATGGAGGCGCAAGATCCGCACACACATGGCGTGAAACGTGCTTACCCAGATTCCGGCTGCGGAAGGACCGATCAGACGGTCAACACGTGTACGCATTTCACCTGCAGCTTTATTGGTAAAGGTGATCGCCAGGATATTCCATGGTGCCACTGCCTTCTCACCGATCAGATAGGCCATCCGATAAGTCAGAACTCGTGTTTTTCCCGATCCGGCGCCAGCCAGGATCAAAAGCGGTCCTTCTGTATACTGAACCGCTTCTGCCTGCCTGTCATTTAATTCCGATAATAATGAACTCAATCAGATGTTTCCTTTCTAAGACGCGGGTTCCCACTCGCTCACTCTCTTGATATACAAGTGCCTTGCCAGAACGATCGCTACCAGCATTGATACAAAGTCAGCCACCGGAAATGCTCTCCAAACCAGATCAGCACCGTTATCGAGACGCGACAGATAATACGCCAGCGGCAAAACGACAACCAGCAGACGGACACAGGAAAAGATCAATGAATATGTACCATTTCCTAGCGCCTGGCAGACACCGGAAAGCACGATCCCGACTGCCGCAAACAAAAAGCCCAGGGAAGCAGTCTTGAGTGCAAGAATACTCAGACGTTTTGATTCCGCTGTCAAAGAGAATACCGACACTATATTCGGAGCAAACAGATGGATCAGGATCATACCGGTAAGCATGATCGCTCCGATATAGAGCAGACCGTATTTGATACAGTCAGCGATGCGCTGCCGGTTGCGCGCGCCATAATTGTATGACATCGTCGGCACTATGCCGTTCGACATGCCGAAAGCCGGCATAAAGATAAAGCTCTGCAGTTTAAAGTATAGTCCGAATGCGGTGACAGCAGATTCGGATATCGTCACCAGAATCAGATTCATTCCGTAAGACATGACCGACGTCAGCGCCTGCATAATGACGGCAGGCAGTCCTACCTGATAGATCCGTCGTATGATCTGTGCATCCGGTTTCAGGTACTGGAGGCCATGATCAATAAAAGAACTGTCGCTGAAGTAAAAATAGGCTGTAAAGATCAGGGAAAGAAACTGTCCTATCACAGTCGCATATGCCGCTCCGGCCACGCCCATGACCGGAAACGGGCCTTTTCCGTAGATCAGAACAGGATCCAGTATAATATTAGTGAGAGCGCCAAGCAGCTGACCGGTCATGCCCAGCCTGGCGCGTCCCATCGCCAGAACTTTCTTCTCCAGACTCATAAATCCCAGACAACCGAGAGATAAAACAGAAATGATCCTCAAATAAGTGACACCCAGCTTAGCAATGACCGGATCTGTCGTCTGGCTGTGGATAAACGCATGTGCGCCAAAAATGCCGAACAGCAGGATCGCAGCATAGTAACAGAAAGTGATGAGCGTTGCATTTCCAGCAGTTTTATCGGCTCTTTCTCTGTCGCCCCTGCCGAAATACATCGCAAGCGCGGCGCCGGTTCCGACACCGGTTCCGACACCAAGACATGTGATCAGCATCTGGATGGGAAATGCCAGTGTCAAAGCATTGATCGCCTTATCACCCATATGACTGACCGCAGCAGTATCCGGGATATGGGAGACAAAGAACGTATCCACGACGTTATAAAAAGCCTGCGTCAGCATAGAGAGCATCATCGGGGCTCCCATACTGATCAGCAGGGTCGGAATCGGCATGACTGCCATTTTGTTTGTCTGGACTGTTTTTTGCATAAAAAATAACTCGGTCGTATACAAAAACACTTTTATATGCTAAAATGTTACTGATGCACAGTGTTAAAGCGTTCTGTTTTATGAGGAAAAACTATGAGCAAGCTTGATCAATTGGATAATCCGGCAATGAAAAATCTGTATAACGCGATTCTCTCCCTTGAGAACCAGGATGAATGCCGCAGATTTTTTGAAGATGTCTGTACCGTCAATGAGCTGATTGCGATCTGCCAGCGTTTTGAAGTGGCTGTCATGCTGCGTCAGTCAAAAACGTATGCGGAAATCGCAAAGACAACACATGCTTCAACAGCCACCATCAGCAGGGTCAACCGTACGCTCAATTACGGTAATGATGGTTATGATCTGATTATTGAACGCTTGCGCGATCAGGAGCGTGCACGTCTGAAAGAACGCAGTGAATGACGTTTTCCTGATTGGTTTTTTCCATGCTTGATGGCAACAAGCCCTTTCTTGAGAATCAGTGTCAGCTCTCTTGCTGACACTTTTTTTCGCACACAATGCCCGATCGCTTCCGGAACGACAATGCTGTATGTACCTTCATAATTCCTGTCTTCCACCCCTTTAAAGAGTGCTGCGGAAATGATTTCTCTGTCAGGCCATTCTATGGTCGTAGGCAGATCATACTTTTCAAGAAGCGCCTTGATCTTATCCCCGGTTTTGCGGTTTCCTGTTCCATATGCCATGACCAGCATGCCAAGTCCGACTGCTTCGCCGTGCAAAATACTATAGTCTGTCGCAGCTTCAATTGCCTGTCCGGCTGTATGGCCCAGCCGCACCAGACCCCGGTTTCCGAAACCGGCAGGATCATCTTCAACGATATGAGCCTTGATCTGCGCGCACTGCCAGATAATGTTTTCCAGATCATTCAGATCCGTACGGGCAGGATGATTCAAAAGTTTATTATACAAACCACTGTCTTCAAGAACAGCATATTTCATGATCTCGCCCATGCCGCTCCTGATCTCGTGTTCCGGGAGAGTCGCCAGCATATCGATATCCGCCACAACCAGTTCCGGCTGGTAAACTGTTCCCACGATCCCCTTGCCTTCAGGAAGATTCAGTTCGGCTTTTCCTCCGATTGCCGCATCTGTCATAGCGAGCAGTGTTGAGGGCATATGGACAACCTTGATACCACTTAAAAACAATGCTGCTGTCATGCCGGCTATATCAGATATCATGCCGCCGCCGACATCAAGGATCACATCATCTTTGGAATAGTTTTCCTGCGTCAGCTTCCGCAAAAGGGTTTCCACTGTCGAAAGGTTTTTGGTCTTTTCTTCTACCATAATGGGAAAAGACTGTACTTCGATCCCGTAGTCTTCGATGGCTGCTGTGACTTCCTCACCGTAAAGAGGATCTACATACATATCAGTGATCATAGCAACTCTGTGCCCGCTTGCTATGGGATACAACAGTTTACCGATCTGACTGGTCAGCGCAGAGCCGATCCATACGTTATAAGAGGGATCTGTCTTAACTTCAATACACTTCACAAAACTACCTCCGGATCCGGGAATTGCCTATAAACCATACAAAGAAACAGACAATACAGTTCACCATCCTAGGCTTATGCATTGTCTGTCACAATCAAGAATCTTTATCATCAAAAAGAACTGTTCAACTCAAAGCTTTTTCACGTTAACAGCCTGCGGTCCTTTTGCTCCTTCTGTGATTTCAAATTCGACTTCCTGTCCTTCATCCAGAGACTTAAATCCCTCAGAATCGATCCCTGAATAATGAACAAAGACGTCATTTCCGCTCTCGTCGGATATGAATCCATAACCTTTTTGGTTATTGAACCACTTTACAGTGCCTTTCATCCTGCTACCTCCATCAATTGTCAACTAAATCTTAACATGCAGGTGTAGCGTAGCATGTTTAAGCTATTTTAACATTCGGTCAGGTTTACGTCAAGCCTAAAAACGTAAACCTGACCGAAGGATTTAGCTGTGTCCAATCAATGCAGGAAACACGATCAAATCTTATTGTCAGATCCCAGAACGTTGATGATCTTACGCTTCACCATATCCTTAACAGCAGCGCGTGCCGGCTTCAGATACTGACGCGGATCGAAGTGCTCCGGATGCTCAGCGAAATGCTGACGGATATTGGCTGTCATGGCAAGACGGATGTCTGAATCGATATTGATCTTGCAGACTGCTGATTTGGCTGCCTGGCGGAGCTGCTCCTCCGGAATGCCGATAGCGTCAGGCATGTTTCCGCCGTATTTGTTGACCATTTCTACGAACTCCTGCGGAACGGATGAAGATCCATGAAGGACGATCGGGAATCCGGGCAGTCTCTTTACTACTTCGTCAAGCACGTCAAAACGCAGCGGCGGCGGAACCAGGACGCCATCTTCATTCAATGTGCATTGCTCGGGACGGAACTTGTAAGCGCCGTGTGATGTTCCGATCGCGATAGCGAGTGAATCGCACCCTGTCTTATCCACGAATTCTTCTACTTCCTCAGGTCTTGTATAACTGGCTTGTCCTGCCTCTACGACGACCTCATCTTCTACTCCCTCGAGAGTTCCGAGCTCAGCCTCGACAACTACGCCATGGGCATGTGCATATTCAACTACCTGTTTTGTGATAGCGATGTTTTCCTCGAAAGGCTTCGATGACATATCGATCATGACGGATGTGAATCCGCCGTCGATGCAGCTCTTGCACAGTTCAAACGAATCACCGTGATCAAGGTGCAGGCAGATCGGGATGTCCGGATTTTCGATCATAGCTGCTTCTACCAGTTTAACCAGATAGGTGTGGTTTGCATAAGCACGTGCGCCTTTTGAAACCTGAAGAATAACAGGTGAGCGTGTCTCCTGACATGCCTCGGTGATGCCCTGTACGATCTCCATGTTGTTGACGTTAAATGCGCCGACAGCATAACCGCCGTCATAAGCCTTTTTAAACATTTCTGTTGTCGTTACCAATGGCATAGCTTTACCTCCTTGTGTAAGTATTAGGTTTACTGAATGGCTCGTTCAAAATCGCTGGCCGGGTGCTTGCAAAGCGGGCAGATAAAATCCGCGGGAATCGGATCACCCTCGTAGACATATCCGCATATCTTGCATACCCAGACAGGTTTGCCGCCCTCTGTCGGAGCAGCTTTTTTCTTTGGTTTAATATGAGCGTGATAATACGCGTAAGTTGCCGACGGATCGCTGTTGAGAACCACCGCATCCTGCACGTCCGCAATAAACATGGTATGTGTCCCCAGATCAATGCTGTCGATCACTTTTGCGCTCAGATAGGCGTTCGTGCCGGCTGTGATATAGTAAATGCCGTTTTCTGCTTTTGCCATATCTGTATAGCCGTCAAATTTGTCGACCTCTTTGCCTGTCTGAAATCCGAAATGCTTAAACGTGTCAAAACTGGCCTTTTCCGACAGGATTGACACATTGAAGACACCGCTTTTGTCGATCATATCGTGCGTCAGATTGGCTTTATTGACAGTCAGTGAGATCCGGTTCGGGTCGGTTGTGACCTGCGCAGCTGTATTGGTAATGCAGCCGTTTTGTTTCATCCCGTCGCGCACTGTTACCACGAAGAGACCGTAAGATAATTTATTCATCGCTTTGTTATCCATACGCTGCCCTCCTTTTAAATAACCATGAGTGTTTCAAGCTCATATTTGCTTACTCTTATCATAGACGAGATGCGTGCAAAAAGCAACCTGTTCAGGAGATAGAAACCACTGTATAATCCTGATCTTCAACCGCCTTTTTCAAAATGTCATCGGACAGTTCCATGTCCATGGAAACAATAGCCTGATCCTGCTTATGTGAAACAATGGCCTCTGTCACACCATCCAGTTCCTCGAGTGCCTTTTTGACTCTGGCCTCGCAATGCGGACACATCATTCCTTCAATTTTCATCGTCTTTGTCATGTCAATTTCCTCCTCATGTTGTTTTGTATGTTGATCAGTTTTATCTTTATGCTCTGACAACATTCGTTCAGCCACCGGATTATGAACCGGTTTATCGTGTGAAGCGTCATGCATCTTGAACAGGTTCAGTCTGAGTGCATTCATGCAGACCGTGAAGCTGGACAGGCTCATCGCGGCCGCTCCGATCATCGGATTCATTTTCCAGGCGAACAGCCCTGCTGCCAGCGGAATGCAGATCACATTGTAGAAAAAGGCCCAGAACAGGTTCTGATGAATGTCCCTCAAAGTAGCACGGCTCAGACGGATGGCTGCGGCAGCATCTGTCAAAGTGCTGTTCATCAGAACAATATCCGCTGAATCGATTGCCACATCAGTACCGGCTCCGATTGCGATCCCGGTATCAGCGCGCGTCAGAGCCGGAGCATCATTGATGCCGTCTCCGACCATTGCTACTTTTCCGCTCTCCTCAAGCGAACGGATGACCGCTTCTTTTTCGTCAGGCAAAACACCGGCGACCCACTCGTCTACACCGACTCTCTCTCCGATCGCCCGCGCCGTACGTTCATTATCTCCTGTGAGCATGACAACATGCAGTCCCATATTCTTAAACTGGCTGATCGCTTCTGTTGAATCAGATTTGATCGCATCTGCCACGGCGATCATGCCGATCAGTTTGCCATCCTCCTCAAAGAAAAGCGGTGTTTTTCCCTGCTTGGCACAGGCGATTTCCCTGTCGGCTGTTTCTTTCGGAACATCTGCGCGTGTGCGTATGAAACTGCCGCTTCCGCCATGAAGAGTGTGCCCTTTACATTCTGCCTTCAGTCCGTTTCCGGGAAGTGCTTCAAAATGATCTACCGGCTCATCAGTCAGGGACCATTTCTTTGCCTCCGCAACTATGGCTGCGGCCAGAGGGTGTTCGCTTCTCTGTTCTATTGTATAAGCTTTCTGCAAAAGCTCCTGCTCTGTGACGCCCTGTACAGGAAACAGATCTGTCACCTCCGGTCTTCCTGAGGTGATGGTTCCTGTCTTATCCAGCACGATGATCTGCGTTCTTCCTGCATTTTCCAATGCTTCACTGGTCTTGAACAGAATCCCGTTTTTAGCGCCCATCCCGTTGCCGACCATAATGGCGACAGGTGTTGCCAAGCCCAGAGCACAGGGGCATGAAATGACAAGAACAGAAATGCCTCTAGCCAGAGCGAAGCTTAACGTCTGTCCGGCAATGAGCCATCCGGCTGTCACAATAACGGCTATGCCGATGACTGCCGGCACGAAAATGCCGGAAACTCTGTCAGCAATACGGGCGATGGGCGCCTTTGTGGCTGCAGCATCTGAGACCATATGGATGATCTGAGCCAGCGTCGTATCTTCTCCGACACGCTCGGCCCGGCATTTGATGAAGCCGGATTGATTTATGGTGGCTGCGCTGACATGATCTCCTACCTGTTTGTCAACAGGAATCGATTCTCCGGTAAGCGCAGATTCATCGACAGCGCTGCCTCCTTCTGTCACTTCACCGTCAACCGGTATGTTTTCTCCGGGGCGCACAACAAAGATATCCCCGACCCGCACCTCATCTACCGGCACTTCCACTTCAAGTCCGTCACGCACCAGGACTGCTGTCTTCGGCGCCAGTTGCATCAGGCTCTTAAGGGCATTGGTCGTCCGTCCTTTAGACATGGCTTCCAGCATCTTCCCTATCGTAATGAGTGCCGGGATCATAGCGGCGGACTCAAAATAGAGCTGTCCGTGATAGAGATCCATCAGATCCATCTGCGCCGCTCCGCGCGCGATCATCCCGCACATTTCGTAAAAGACAAAAGTGCTCCAGGCGAATGATACTGATGATCCGAGCGCAACGAGCGTATCCATATTAGGTGCGCCGTGGATCAAAGACGAAAAACCACTTGTAAAGAACTTGTGGTTGATGATCATGACGATAGCAGCCAGAATCATCTGCGTGAGCGTCAACCCGAGATGATTATGAACAAAATACGCAGGCAGAGGCCATCCCCACATATTATGTCCCATCGAGATATACATCAATACAAAAAGAAAGACAGCTGACAGGATCAGCCTCTTCTTGAGTTTGGGTGTCTCACGGTCTTTGAGTGCTTCTTCCTGTGCCGCCAGTTCCGCAGTATAATGTCCGCTTCCGCCGGGATTACGATCCGCGCCTTTCTCCCGTGCACCGTACCCTGCTCTTTCAACAGCATCAATAATATCTGCATCCCGTGCCGTGCCCGTCACACCCATTGAATTCGTCAACAGACTGACAGAAACAGTCTCCACGCCCGGAACCTTAGCTACTGCTTTCTCAACTCTGGCCTGGCAGGCCGCGCAGCTCATTCCTGTTACAACATATTGCTTCAACACTCATTCCTCCCTGCCGCGACTATTTCATCAGTTTCTGCAGTACTCTTACAAGCTCGTCGACTGCCTCATCTCTTCCGGCTCGGATATCTTCCGATACACAGCTGTGTATGTGACACGCCAACAGTTCCTTGTTAAAGCTGTTTAAAGCGCTCGTCACGGCGGAGACCTGGATCAGGATGTCAGGACAATACGCGTCGTTCTCAACCATTTTCTGAATGCCGCGGATCTGTCCCTCAGCCAGCCTCAGACGTTTGATCAGCGCTTTCTGCTCCTCCGGCGTTCTTTTTTTCCTGCGCTCGCTGCAGGCCGGGCAGAAAGCCGTCTCCTCCTGTATTTCTCTGTTTTCTACTTGATCATCTCTCATCGCTCAATCCTCGCTTATATACCCCCAGGGGGTATCTTTTTATTTACATCATACCACATGGATCGTCCTTGTCAAGACAAAGGCCGCACAGAGCACATGCAAAAGCCCGTATCTTTCATCAACACAAAGATACGGGCTGTTCTTAACGTTTTCTTAAATCTCGCAAGCGCTGCATATGGCGTTTATGTCTCTTGTAGAAAAACAAGATGATCTTTTCCAGACGGCGTTTTAGCACGATCTGTATTTCCTCCTTGGGATGGATCGGATTGACCAGGATCTTATACAGTCCCGCATTGGTTCCGCCCCACATATCCGTGAGAAGCTGATCACCGACCACAAACGTCGTCTCCCGGTCTGTTCCCATCATCTCCATAGCCTTTTTGTATCCTTTCGATGACGGTTTATGCGCATTGCAAAGGATCTTAGTCTGGATCTCACGGTTAAACATATCCACCCGCTCATGATCATTATTTGACAGGAGGACACTGTCGAGTCCTATCTCTCTGAGCCTTTTAAACAATTCGACTGCTCTCTCATCGGCAGGCGCTCCATGCGGGACAAGCGTATTGTCGATATCAAAGATCACACCCCGGTAACCGCGGCGGTACATGTCCTCAAAATCAATCTTATACGTGCTGTCTACCCATTTATCCGGATACCATTTTTTAAACATACCGAAAAATCCTCTTTACTCTTCATCAATGATCAATTGCATAGGCAACATCTTTGCGAAAAGCTTTCCACGCGTCCTCATGCTCTACAAAATATTTCGGGCATAGCTTTCCGGTCACATCGTAATGACGGATCACCTGATCGGCCGTCAGACCGTATTTGTTGCACAGCCAGGCAGTCAACTGCACCAGAGAACAGTAAGTTTCATCGGTAAAAAACCCGCTGTCATCCGGATGACAGCACTCTATCGAGACTGTATCCCCGTTGCGTTCATTCGAGGCATACGCGATCTCCCATGTCGGTATGCACTGAATGATCTCCCCGTCCAGTCCGACAATAAAATTACTGCTCGCCTTTGTTGTCTGACTCTTTGCCAGATTCTCGAAATAATTCCTGTTATCCTGCGCAGTGGCGCCGGGATTGGCAGTATAGTGGATCACGATCCCGTCGATATGGTCCACTTCGATCCCGGGCCTTGAATACTCATTGACGCTCAGCAGCTGTACATCCAGGACGGGCTTATCGGATTTAATCCGAAGATTGCCGCGGTCCAGACCAGGTTCGTCTTTCGAACAGCGCCTCGCTGCCAGAATCATGACCAGAACAAAAACCAGAACAAACAGAATCCCGGCTAAACGCGGTCTTCGCTTTCTGCGCAGCCGGGTTTGATTCCGGGATCGCTGTATATTTCTTTTGATTCTTCTTTCTTCTCTGTATGTCACTATGACTCCCAGCTGTAATTGGGTGATTCCTTTGTGATCTGAATATCGTGCGGGTGGCTTTCTTTGAGCGATGCCGCAGATATTTTGATAAACCGGGATATCTCATGAAGAGCGGGAATAGACTCTGCTCCGCAATAACCCATTCCTGCACGGATACCGCCGATCAGCTGATATACCTCATCTTCAACATGACCCTTATAGGCAACGCGGCCTTCCACTCCCTCCGGAACCAGTTTCTTGGCATTCTCCTGGAAATAACGGTCTTTGCTGCCGTTTTCCATGGCCGCCAGAGAGCCCATACCGCGGTATGTCTTGTATTTGCGGCCCTGATAGAGTTCGAACTCGCCCGGGCTTTCATCACATCCGGCGAAGATACTGCCCATCATACAGACGTTGGCACCCGCGGCCAATGCTTTGGTCATGTCACCGGAATACTTGATGCCGCCGTCCGCAATAATCGGGACGCCTGATGCCTTTGCTGCCTCGGCGCAGTCAATGACAGCCGTTATCTGGGGCACGCCGATACCTGCAACGATTCGTGTCGTGCAGATGGATCCGGGACCGATACCGACTTTAACTGCGTCCACACCGGCTTCGATCAGATCCTTCGTTGCCTGACTGGTCGCCACATTACCCGCGACCAGCTGAAGGTCCGGATAGGCTTCCTTGATCATATGGACTGCACGGACGACATTGGCGGAGTGACCGTGTGCAGAATCAAGCACCACCACATCCACCTGGGCTTTGACCAGCTTCTCTACTCTGTCGAGGCAATTTGCCGTGATGCCGACTGCTGCGCCGCATAAAAGCCTGCCCTGATCATCCTTTGCTGAATTCGGATACTTGATCTGCTTCTCAATATCCTTGATCGTGATCAAACCTTTCAGATTGCCTGCTTCATCGATAATCGGAAGCTTCTCCTTGCGTGCTTCCGCGAGAATCTTTTTGGCCTCCTCAAGTGTGATGCCCTCTCTGGCTGTAATAAGATGCTCCGCACATGTCATGCGGTCTTTGATTTTCATCGTCATATCATCCACAAACTTCATGTCGCGGTTTGTAATGATACCGACAAGCTTTTTGCCCTCTGTAATCGGGACGCCGGAGATGCGGTATTTATGCATCAGTTCATCAGCATCCGCCAGGGTATGCTCGGCTGAAAGAGAAAATGGGTCCGTGATGACGCCGTTTTCGGATCTCTTGACCATGTCAACTTCTTCCGCCTGCTGATCAATGGTCATATTTTTGTGGATGATACCGATACCGCCCTGTCGTGCCATCGCGATCGCCATGCGGTGTTCTGTGACCGTATCCATCCCGGCGCTCATCATCGGGATATTCAGTCTGATCTTCTGCGTTAAATACGTCGACACGTCCACCTGGTTAGGCACGACCTGTGAGTATCCGGGCACTAATAAAACGTCATCAAATGTGATTCCCTCTCCGACGATACGGCTCATTCTCTCCTCCTTTATTCCGGTCTGTTTAAATGCATCATGCCGTCTTTTTGACGGCAAATATGATTCAATTATTATACATTCTATCAGATGAAATGTCTATATGACCTTAGCCAGAACCAGACCCCAAAGGATGAATGTGACAAGCAGAACAAGCGAGACGGCCAGAACGCCCCATTTGGTTGTTCTTTTGCCGGCATCGCTCTGTGCAACCAGACCGGCTTTCCTGAGCGCGGTGACGACCGGCTTATACAATACCATCGTCAGTGTCGCGTTGATACCTCCTTTTGCCAGGTTGAAAGGCAAAAAGACTGTCATCAGCATTCCGGCGACAACTGAACGCGGCACCCCCATATAAAGCGGTGTGATCAGCCAGTTCCATAAAAGCATGATGACTGTCATGCACACCACGCCGCAGACCAGGCCCGTGACCGCACTTTTCATGTTTTTGTTGCGGCGGTATATGGCAGCCGCAATACAAGCAAATGAGCAGCTTGACAGAAGATTCATCACGAGTCCGATCGGCCCTGTTGAGCTGATTGTGATCATCTCGATCAAAGAGACGATCAAAGCAATCAGTGCCGCCTGAAGCGGTCCCAGGATAAACCCGCCGATCGCAATGACAACATCCTTCAGATCAAAGGATAAAAAGCCCTGTACTGTCGGCAGAAAATTGGATATCCATTTTGCTATAAATGCGATGGCACAGAGCATCGCCATGGTGACCAATGTCTTTGATGAGAATTTACCTGTTCTTTGTTCGTTCATGTTCGTCTCCTTTCCGTGGTGTCTGAAGGAAAGACAGTCGAAAGAAAAGCTCCGGCGATATTCATCGTCAGAGCTTTAGGATCGTATCCGTCTCTTCTCCCATCCGGACTTAAGACTGCTTCATGCAGCTATCACCGTCGGTACCGGAATTGCACCGGTTCATGTGTCAAAACACTCGCGGACTGTCACCGCCGGTGGGGACTTGCACCCCGCCCTGAAGATACTGTTTTTTGCTATAGGCATATTATCACAAAAATGTATGTCGTGCAACTTCCGTCTTATGAGCGGATGCTGACATAGACTCCCTGTCCCCTGCCGCCTTTGATCTCAAGGGACTTGAAATCGGAGACAAACTCCTTGAGATACTTATACTGCTTGCCTCCCTTGGCATTGTAATAGCGCACGTCAAAGTTTTTGTAGAAGCGCTGAAGCTCATTACCTATCTGGCCAAGATCCGTCGCCTTGCCCATATCATCGTTTTCCATGATGATCTGCTTGATCTTCTCCTCCACCGCCTTCTTGCTCGGCGTATTGCCGGCTCCTACTACCGGTTTCACAGCCTGAGATGATTTCTCATCACCCCTCTGCTTCCTCTCTTCCTCCTGCGCCTGTTTGGCCAGCACATCGATATAAACAAACTTATCAAAAGCGTTCTCAAGTGCCTGTGTCGCCTTGTCCGACTCGCCCATACCGATGACCATCACGCCGGCCTCCTGAAGTCTTCTGGCCAGAGATGTAAAATCACTGTCAGAGGAGACGATACAGAAGCCGTCGACATTTCCGTTATACAGGATATCCATGGCATCGATAATCAATGCGGAATCCGATGCGTTTTTGCCGCGTGTATTATTGATCTGCATCATCGCCTTCAGAGAGTTTTTATTGATCTGCGCTTCCCATTTTGTGCGCACGATCCGGTCCCAGCTCCCGTAGATCCGCTTATAAGAGCAGACCCCGTACTGTTCAACCTCTTCCATTATGTAGTCCGCATATTGAGCGGAGATATTCTCCGCATCGATCAGAAGCGCGAACCGCTTTTCATCTGTCATATATTTATCCTCCTTTATCAAATCACCAGATCATGGAGCTTCGGGAAGATCCTGAGGCTCCTCTCCAGTGTTCCGGTCAGTTTTGCTATCGTGATTCCGTAGTTGGTAAAAGGAACGTCCTGATCCTGTGCGGCATGCATTCGTGAGAGCACCTCTCTCTCAGTCAGCATGCAACCTCCGCAATGCAGGATCAGATCATACCCGCTGGGGTCTTCCGGAAACTCTGTTCCGGAAACTGTCTCGTACACAAAGTCATGACCGGTTGCTCTCTTCAGCCAGTTCGGGAGTTTAACCGTACCGATGTCATTGCACTGGCGGTGATGTGTACACCCCTCTGCAACCAGAATGCGTGCGCCTTCCGCAAGATCATCGATGGCTGCGGCACCGGCAACTGCCTCATCCAAAAAGCCTTTATAACGAGCCAGCAAAATCGAAAAAGAAGTCAGCGGAATGCGGTCAGGGACGATCTGATCCACGATCTCAAAAGCCTGGCTGTCAGTAATCACGATAGCGGGATCCTCCTTAAGCGCCGCCAGCGTCTCAGCCAGTTCTGTCTCCTTGGTCGTCATAACGATCGCATCGCTGTCCAGTATATCTCTGATCGCCTGAACCTGCGGCAGGATCATTCTGCCTTTCGGTGCTGATTCATCGATGGGGGTCACCAGAACGACCACATCTTTCGGTTTTATCACATCACCGACAAGCCTTAGCGTGGTCTGTTTCGGTGCCAGTCTTCCCAGCATTTCCTTAAGTTCAAAGATGTTCTGTCCTGTTGCCGCACTGACCCAGATCTCTTTTTCAGTATGATCCGGAACAGTCTCAAGCTGATCACATTTATTGTATGCGATCACGCAGGGAATCTCCTTGGCCTGAATGATGGAGAGCAGTTCTTTTTCATCATCATTCATGCCGCGTGTCGCATCAGTAACCAGAATCGCGATATCGGTTGTCGCGAGCTTCTGACGTGTCTTTTTGACGCGCAGCTCTCCCAGTTCGCCCTCATCATCAAATCCCGGCGTATCTGTGATAACGACAGGCCCCAACGGGAGCAGCTCCATGGCTTTCCTGACCGGATCTGTCGTCGTGCCCTTCACAGCTGAAACGACTGCAAGATCCTGTCCTGTGACTGCGTTCATCAGACTTGATTTGCCGACATTGCGGCAGCCAAACAGGCCGATATGAATCCGTGAGCTTCCCGGTGTATCATTTAAACTCATCTTTTACTCTCCCAAAGTATCAAGTCTTTAAGCTTTTGCGCAGCTCGCTTTGGCGCTGACGCCCTCAAGCCTCCCCAGAGATCCCGACAGGGCGTTGATCCGGTCCATAGGGGCATCGAGTGCAATACAGATCACATGCACATTTTTCTGCCTGTACGGGAGCCCCATACGGCCGATGATGAACTCGTTGTATTGATGTAAAAGCTCATTGACGCGCTCAACCGATCCTAAATCGTCGATGATAATACTTAAAACAGCCACTTTTGTTTCCATGTACCTACCTCATATCCTCTTTATGATGTTGAATTCTGTTCTATTTTAACTAATTAACTGAAAATTGTAAATGTTGCACCAAAAGAGCGCATTGTACTCAGGATAAAAAACATTTATAATGAACGCATGTCTGATAAATTGATCTCAATTGAAAACATATCAAAATCTTTTGACGAGATTCCTGTCCTGGAGAAGCTGAATCTGTACATCCGGGAGAATGAGTTCCTGACGCTTCTGGGTCCTTCTGGCTGCGGGAAGACCACCCTCCTGCGCATACTCGGAGGTTTTGAGGAACCCGATACCGGACGCATTCTCTTTGAAGGAAAGGATATCACTGCGCTTGCGCCCAATAAGCGCCCACTGAACACTGTCTTTCAGAAGGATACTCTCTTCTACCATATGTCTGTGGCAGACAATATCGCATTCGGTCTGAAGATCAAGGGTAAGTCCAAGACGTATATACAGGACAGAGTGCACTATGCTCTGCATCTGGTCGGACTCGACGGTTTCGGTGAGCGTTTCCCGGATTCTCTTTCGGGCGGGCAGGCACAGCGCATCCAGATCGCACGCGCCATCGTCAACGAACCGAAGGTGCTGCTCCTTGACGAACCGCTCTCCGCACTTGATCTGAAGCTGCGTCAGGATATGCAGTATGAACTGATCCGTTTAAAAGAAGAGCTCGGCATTACCTTTATCTATGTCACACACGATCAGGAAGAAGCCCTGACCATGTCTGATACCATCGTCGTCATGAACGGCGGCCGCATTCAGCAGATCGGTACACCGGAAGATATCTACAATGAGCCACAAAATGCTTTTGTGGCCGATTTCATCGGTGACGGCAATATTTTTGACGCGATCATGATCAAGGATAAACTTGTCCGGCTTCTCGGAGCTGAGTTTGAATGCGTCGATACCGGCTTCGGAGAGATGAACCCCGTCGATGTCATCATCCGCCCTGAGGATGTAGAGATCGTCCCTCCTGAACAGGGAACCATAACAGGTGTTGTCACATCCGTTATCTTTAAGGGCGTTCACTATGAGATGGATATTCTGGCACACAACTACCACTGGACGGCGCACAGCACGAAAATGGCGCCTGAGGGTGAGACTGTCGGGATCCGAATCGATCCGTTCAATATCCAGGTCATGAATAAACCCATCCGCGAAGATCAGGAGACTCTGGTCAATGAATAGGCCATTCAGAAAGACATCAGCGGGTCTGGAAGAGCCCCGCGGCAGAAAGCATCCGGGAGCCGCCTGGCTGGCCGGTCCCTATCTGTTGTGGGCGCTTGCCTTCACTGTCATTCCGCTCGTCCTGATCTTCTGGTTCGGTTTCACAAATGCTGACAATCAGTTTACCTGGAGCAATCTCACCTCCATAGGTGATCCTGACAATCTGAAAGCTCTTGCGCTTGCGCTGCTTTTAGCAACGGCAGCAACCATTCTCTGCCTACTTCTGGCTTATCCGATCGCGCTGATCCTGGCAGGTCTCAAAAGCGGCAGCAGCGCTCTGATCGCCATGCTGTTCATTCTGCCCATGTGGATGAACTTTTTGCTGCGCACGATCGCATGGCAGAATCTTCTTGAAAACAACGGTGTCATCAACACGATCCTCAAGTTCTTTCATCTGCCCGCTATGACACTGATCAATACACCTGGTGCGGTCATTCTCGGCATGGTTTACAATTTCCTTCCGTTTATGATCCTGCCCATCTATACCGTCTTATCCAAGATAGACCGGGAAGTCGTGATGGCTGCCCGGGATCTGGGCGCCGGTCCGTGGCAGACTTTTGCCAGGATCACCCTGCCCCTGTCAAAACCGGGTGTGATCAGCGGTATCACGATGGTCTTCGTCCCCTCACTGACAACCTTCGTGATCACCGATCTTCTCGGCGGCGGGAAGATTCAGCTGATCGGCAACACGATTGAACAGGAGTTTGTACAGGGAAGCAGCTGGCATGTCGGATCAGGTCTTTCGATCGTTCTGATGATCTTCGTTATCGCCAGCATGGCTCTGATCGCCAAATATGATCCTGACAGTTCCGGTGCAGTGATCGGAGGTCAGCGATGAAACGGACGGTCAAAACAATCAAAGGGCTGTACACTGCTCTGCTTATTCTCTTTATGTATGCGCCGATCATCGCCATGATCGTGCTGTCTTTCAACGCATCCAAATCGCGTGCTGTCTGGGGCGGGTTCACCCTGCATTGGTATCACAGTTTATTCCATGACGGACCGATCCTCTCGTCCTTCTACAACACCATTATCATAGCGCTGATCGCCGCTGTGATCTCCACTGTGATCGGGACATTTGCCGCCATCGGTATCACCCGGATGCGCACGTTCATGCGCACCTCCTCGATGGTGGTCACCAATATCCCGATGCTCAACGCAGATATCGTGACCGGAATTGCCTTAATGCTGCTGTTTATAGCCTGCCGGATGACTCTGGGCTTTACGACTGTCCTGATCGCGCATATCTCGTTCTGCATCCCCTATGTCATTTTAAGTGTCCTTCCCAAGCTCTCACAGGCAAGGCGTACCACCTATGAAGCTGCACTTGATCTGGGCGCTTCTCCGCTGCAGGCTTTTACCCGCGTCACACTTCCGGACCTGCTTCCGGGTATCGTATCCGGTTTTATGCTTGCATTTACGATGTCACTGGATGATTTTATCATCACGCATTTCACAAAAGGGCCCGGAGTTGACACGCTCTCGACAAGAATCTACAGCGAAGTACGCAAGGGGATCCGTCCCGAGATGTACGCGTTATCCACGCTGCTCTTTGCTCTCGTCCTTCTCCTGCTGGTCCTGATCAACAATGCCCCTGCGCCCGGACGGCGCGCCACCCGCAGGCAGCTCGTGCTCTCCCGCGTAATACCTGCCTTCCTGATATTCAGTGTGCTCGGGTTTACTTTATACCACGCCCACGCAGGTTCTGTTAACACCGGAAACGGCCAGGTTGTGGTCTACAACTATGGAGAATACATGGATCCCGAAGTCATCGAGATGTTCCAGAAGGAAACCGGTATCGAGGTGATCTATGAAGAATATGAAACGAATGAGGTCATGTATCCCAAAGTCGCATCCGGCGCCATCTCCTACGATGTGCTCTGTCCGTCAGAATACATGTGCCAGCGCATGCTGGAGGAGGACTTCCTCAGGCCGATCGATATGGATTCATTGAAGAATAAAGACAATATAGGAGATGAATTCTGGGAGATCTGCAGGAGCGTTGATCCCGATAACCGGTACTTTGTTCCCTACAGCTGGGGTACGATCGGCATTCTGTACAATAAAAAGATGGTGGATGAGCCGGTGGACAGCTGGTCGATCCTGTGGAAAGAAAAGTATAAGGGAAACATTCTGATGCAAAACAGTGTCCGGGATGCACTCGGTATCACTCTGAAATATCTCGGATATTCGCTGAACTCAACTGACCTTGATGAGCTGACGGAGGCGCGCGATATGCTGGTCAGACAAAAGCCTCTTGTGCAGGCCTATGTCGTGGATCAGGTGCGCGATAAAATGATCGGAAATGAGGCTGCGCTGGGCGTCATCTACTCAGGCGAGGCCAGGATCTCGCAGGCATCCAATCCTGATCTGGAGTATGTGATCCCCAAAGAAGGCTCTAATATCTGGGTCGACGGATGGGTTATTCCGAAGAATGCGCGCAATGTTGAAAACGCGCAGAAATGGATCGATTTTATGTGCCGGCCCGAGATCGCCAAAATGAATTTTGAGTTTATGACCTACTCTACACCCAACACAAAAGTACGGGATCTTTTAACTGATCCCGCACTTAAAGATTCTGATATTCTCTTTCCGTCTGAAGAAGATCTTAAGGACTGTGAGCTTCTTCACTATCTGGGAAAGGACGCTACTGATCTCTACAACAAGCTCTGGCGTGATATTAAAAGTAAATAATCTGTATGTGACTGCACGCTGTCGGCATGCACTTTGACGGGGACGCTTCCGCTCTGGCCAGACGCAGCGGTACTAAGCGCGCAAAAGACGCACGCTAAGTACCGGCGTCTTCTAAGCCCCTTAACAAAGTACATACCGACAGCGTGCGCATATACAGATTATTGAATTACGTATCAAATCAAGTCTATGTCAAAGAGAGACAGCTGTGTGTCTTCAGGCAGATCTCCGAAGAGTCCCTCTCTGTCCATAATCTCCATGATCGTCCCGTTGACTTTACTGCGCTTTTGAAAATCGCTGCGGGACAGATACGGGCCGTCTGCTGCGGCCTCAGCAGCGAGTGTGGCGGCTGCCTCGCCCATTCCGTCAATGGAGTTGAACGGCGGCAGCAGTTTTCCGTCAACTATCTGGAAATCCATCGCTTTGGACCGGTAAATATCGATCGGCAGGAATTCAAGTCCGCGCGCATACATTTCCTGCACAATTTTCAAATCACGCAGGGTGTCTTCTTCCTTGGCTGACAATCTCTCGTTGTAGGACCCCTTTTTGCGCCGTGTGTATTCCTCGATCATATGATTGACTTTTTCCGGCCCGTGGCACATCAGCACATAGGAGAAAGCCTTCGCCCTGATAGTGAAAAACGCAGCATAATAGGCCAGAGGATAGTTGACTTTGCAATAGGCGATCCTGTACGCCATCATCACATAGGCGGAGGCATGTGCCTTCGGAAACATATACTGGATCTTATTGCAGGATTCTATATACCATTCCGGGACACCGTGCGCTCTCATCACTTCTTCCTGATCAGGCTGTAAGTCACGTCCTTTTCTGACTGCCTCCATGATTTTAAAGGAGAGTCCCTTATCGATCCCGCGTCCGATCAGATACAGCATGATATCATCACGCGTACAGATACACGAACCGAGCGTGGCCGTGCCCGATTTGATCAGGTCCTGCGCGTTATGGGTCCACACATCGGTACCGTGTGAGAGACCCGATATCCTGATCAGGTCAGACAGTGAACGCGGTTTGGCTTCGCTGACCATCTGGATAACAAAATCTGTTCCGAATTCCGGGACTCCCAGACAACCGAGCGGACATCCGCCGATATCATCCGGTTTGATCCCAAGTGCCTGTGTCCCGGCAAACAGACTCATCACATCCGGATCATCCAGAGGCACTTCCGTCGCCTTGAACGCTTTACCTGTCAGCTGGGGCACCAGCTCTTCCAGCATACGGATCATTCTGGGATCATCATGTCCCAGAATATCGAGTTTGAGAAGGTTCTCATCGATCGAGTGATAATCAAAATGCGTCGTCACGATACCCGATTTCATATCATTGGCCGGGTGCTGGATCGGTGTGAAGGAATTGATGTTTTCTCCGTAAGGCATAACGACAATACCACCCGGATGCTGTCCTGTGCCGCGTCTGATGCCCGTACAGCCGTTTTTAAGGCGTTCTATCTCGCATTTACGGGGAGAACTGCCCTTCTCGTCAAAATAGCTTCTGACGTAGCCAAAGGCCGTCTTATCCTTGATCGTGCCGATCGTTCCGGCTTTAAATGTCTGCCCTTCGCCAAATAAGACCTCGGTGTACTTATGGGCATTGGACTGATAATCACTCGAGAAGTTCAGATCGATATCAGGCTCTTTATCACCTTTAAATCCCAGAAATGTCTCAAACGGTATGTCATATCCGTCTTTTTTCAGAGGCGTTCCGCATTTGGGACAGACAGCATCAGGCAGATCCCACCCGCAGTCGACATCAGCCTCTTTGATCCGTTCGGATTCAAACTCACTGTAATGGCATTTCGGACAGTAATAATGAGCAGAGAGCGGATTGACTTCCGTGATCCCCGCCATGGTCGCGACAAAGGATGATCCGACAGATCCCCTTGAGCCGACGAGATACCCGTCTTCATTTGATTTAGCGACCAGTTTCTGCGCAATGATATACATGACAGCATAGCCGTTTGAGATGATCGAATTAAGCTCTCTGTCAAGTCGCTCCTGCACTATCTTGGGAAGAGGATCGCCGTATATCTCATGTGCTCTTGTAAAGCAGATGTCGGTCAGCGTCTTGTCGGAGTTTTCAATGACCGGCGGACACTTATCAGGTCTGACCGGTGCGATCAGCTCGATACTGCGCGCGATCAGCTGCGGCATATCGATGACGACCTCATGCGCCTTCTCTTCTCCGAGATAAGAAAACTCATCCAGCATTTCCTGTGTAGTGTGCAGATAAAGAGGCGGTTGGTTTTCACCGTCTGCCATACCGTTTCCCACCTGGATGATCCGGCGAAACACTTCATCCTCCGGATCAAGAAAATGAACGTCTCCTGTCGCGCACACCGGTTTGTGCAGTTTTTCTCCAAGCGCAACGATTCTCTTATTGACATCACGGAGGTCGTCGAAAGACCGGATATCAGCACTGCGCTCATCATCGATCAGGTACGCGTTGTTGCCGACAGGCTGAATCTCCAGATAATCGTACCAGGTCGCGATCTTTTCGATTTCCTCCTCACTCAGATCCTCGGTAATGGCTCTGTAAAGCTCTCCCGATGAACAGGCGCTTCCGACGATCAGTCCGTCGCGGTAACGGTTCAGTTCACTCTTCGGGATACGAGGCTTACCTATCTTTTTGCCCCCGCCATAATACTCAAGATGAGCCTTGGATGTAAGTGTGTACAGATTGACGCGGCCAATATCATTTCTGGCCAGTAAAATGACATGGAAAGTCGGCAGATTTTTCGGATTGATCCCGTTTTTCCGGACATACAAATCCAGGTCACTTACCGTACGCATTCCCTGCGCTTTCATTTTATCGAGAAGGGCTCCGAATATCTCGCCGCACACACGCGCGTCATCCGTGGCACGGTGATGCGCAAAAGGCGGAAGTTTGAGAGCTTTTGCTACAGTATCCAGTCTGAATCTGGTCAGTTCCGGCAAAAACAGCCTGGCCAGTTCCACTGTATCCAGATAGTCAAATGTACGGTCTATCCCGCAACGCCTGCAGGCCTGTTCCAGAAAACCTACGTCAAAACCTGCGTTGTGCGCGATCAGCATAGATTCTCCGATAAAGTTCAGAAACTGCGGAAGAACCTCCTCGATTGAAGGCGCGCTCTTTAAGTCCTCCGCTGTAATACCGGTCAGTTCTGTGATCCGATAGGGAACTTCTCTGCCGGGATTGACATAAGAAGAGAATTCCTCGCGGCATTTTCCGTTGACAATCCGGACAGCGCCAATTTCGATAATGCGGTCCCCGATTCTGGAAAAACCGGTTGTCTCAAAATCGAGTGCGACAAACGTACCGTTCAGAGGATTCTCGCCTCCCCCACGGCTTACAGACCTCAGATCATCCACCAAGTAACCCTCCACACCGTAAATCGGTTTGAACGGATCATCCTTTGGGAGCGAATGCGTATAAGCGTAAACATCCGGAAAGGCCTGCAATACGCCGTGATCGGTGATAGCCAGCGCTGCATGCCCCCAGTCGTGCGCACGTGCCATGAGCGACTTGGGGGACGATACCGCATAAATATCACTCATCTGTGTATGGTAGTGCAGCTCTATACATTTCTGCGGCACATCATCATTTCTGCGCTCTCTGAAATCATCCTCCTGCCTGATTCGATAAACATGGGAAACC
>JAEEGL014465615.1_pt1 | contig 23040 bp, 19 predicted proteins | sample 9134231 | NCBI WGS metagenome assembly JAEEGL01 (sample SAMN16246548, study PRJNA631951) | gut metagenome | biome: gut microbiome; feature: rumen; material: fiber-attached | host: Bos | place: Iran: Karaj | collected 2018-10
GGCTTTTGCCGTATAGTCCATAGTTGTTCTCCTATTCTTTGGCCCGCATTTATTTTGCCGGACCGTATTCCTCACAGATCTGATCCACCATCTGGTGGAGGGTCTCTTTTTCGATTCCCTGACACAGCGCTCTTGCCAAAAGAACACGCAGCTCCTTTTCCACTGCGGCCCTGGCCTTGAGGCTGTCAATATCCACGGCTATGACAGCGCCCCGGCGTCTGTCCACCTTCACAAAGCCTTCCTGCCGTAAAACGGTATAGGCTTTGTTGACGGTGTGCATATTGATGCCCACGGTGTCTGCCAGGCTTCTCACGCTGGGAAGGGCCTCTCCCTCCTGAAACTGGGAGGTGGCGATGCCGAGAATGATCTGGTTGCAAAGCTGCATATAAAGCGCTTCTTCGCTGTTAAAATCAATGTCTATCATCATCATAGTAATCACCTCTGTTATACAAACTCTATAACAGGAGCAACGAATTGTCAATCACTTGTTCTGCAGATTACTCCTGGGTATCTTCCGTGCCCAGATCTTCGTAATCCAACTCTTCACGGATCAGCTCCTCAGGGATCTGTGCCGGAGCTTCCGCTGCAGGCTCGTCCTCACCTAAAGTAAAGATGGGCACGCTGGACTTGGCTCCTTCACTGGCCGGCTTTGCTGCCTCCACTACGGTGATGGGGATCTTTCCGGTGGTGTAGGTCACGCCCTTTTCCGTTACCTTCTTGGTTACCTTGGGGCGTCTTACTTCCTCCTCATCCTCTGTCTGAGGGGTTACCACGCGATCACTCTTTACAGGTCTTCTGACTCTGCCATCCTCAGTCGTCTGCGGACGGGGTCTTGCGGGCTTTTTAGGTCTCTGTCCGTCGGGACGCTGAGCGCCGCTGCCTTCCGGCATTACGGTTCTGGTGCGGGTGGTTCCCTGTCTCTTTAAGCTTTCTTCTACATTTGCCATACGGGCAGTCGCACTCTTTCTGACTGCGTTCTCCTTCATGGCTGCGATCTCTTTATCAATATCAAAGCCTTCGTCGCTCTCCTGGGTGTAAACAGGACGCTCTACGCGTTTTGCCTTTCTCACCTTCTTAACAGTAGGCTCAGGCATGGAAGACTTTTCTGCTACAGGATCTGCTGCTTCCGGTCTGGGAGCGGGTTTTCTCCTTACGCTGTGCTCCGGAGAGGACTCCAGAGATCTTTCATATGCATCTTCCTCATCCCCCTCTTCTACCGGACGGGGAGCAGGTCTTCTTTTCTTTTTCACGGTAGCCTGTCCCGCTGCTCTCTGGGGCTGATCCTCTTCCTCATCCTCATCCATGGGACGAACGGGGCGTTTTCTTCTCTGGACACGCTCGGGCTGGATGGGTTCGGGCTCTTCCGGTTCATCATCCATGGTAAAGTCTCCACCTCTGTTCATGGAAACTGCCAAAAGTGCGATCATGGCTACCAGGAAGGCTACGCCCAAAAGCACGATAATGGCGATGGCACGCTTGCTGAAACCACCTGCTGCGCTGCTGCCTGCGGAAGCATTCAGGAAATGTACATAACCGCCGCCGGAAAGATCATACAGATAGTAATCCAGGCTTCCGTCCTGATCCATAGCATAGAGCAGGCATACATTTTCTCTCTGCTGTACGCTGCTGTCCTTCAGTTTCCCGCAGGAAATGTAATTGCCCTGGATGTCACAGCCCTCTACTACAAAGCCCCCCGGCATAGACTGGGGAAGTACCACGGGAATGATGTAGCCGCCGCCTGCTGCGGTAATGACTACAAAGCCCTGGAAGGATCCGGATTCTGCATCGTAAATGAATAACTTATTGCCGTTATCTACATTGGAGCTTGCACAAACCAAAGTCAGGGATCCACCTGCCAGGGTTGCTGCTTCAATGCTCTGATCTGCATAGTTAATAGAGGTCTTGCTTGCACCGGAGGGAAGAAGATCATCCGGAATGGTAGGCTGAATGGTGTAGGAGCTCTGTCCGATTACCAGAGTCATGTTGCCGCCTGCCTTAATGCCGCTGCCGATTCCGAAGCCTGCGCTCATGCCGTCACCGGACTGCTCGCCTGTGGTAGCGGTCTCAGCTGCTCCCGTTTCCTCAGTTGCTTCCGGAGTCTCTGCAGGTGCTGCTTCTTCCGTAGCTGCTGCCTCTGCTGCTGCCGCATCCACATCACCTCTTACGATGGTGAAATGATATTCCAAAGTAGAACCATCTGCTGCCGTTACAGTGATCTGTGCCTGGCTTTCATCTTCTCCAAGGCCCTTGAAACCGGTTGCGGAGCTGATCTGGGAAGAGGGATCGGAAACGCCGCCGCTGACGGTGATATCCGTTACGCCTTCCGGAATGGTGATGGTGTAGTTGGTATTTTCAGGAGTAAAAGCAGGGCTCAGTACACCGGGCTCAATAGCCAGTGCCCGAAGGGTTGCACTGCTGCCTGCCCCTGCTGTTGTTTCCGTTGCTGCTGCGCCGCCTGCACCTTCCTGCCCGGCAATCTGAATGGCTGCCGAGGAAGTCGCGGGATTGTTACCATCCTCATCGATAATGGCTTCTGCGCTGACATTGGCACTGCCTGCTGAAAGTGCGGTAAAGGTCAGGGTTCCGCCCGTACCGTTTAAGGTTACAAGGCCTCCCTCTCCGCCGCCGAAATCCACATCACAGGAATCAAACTGCAAAACCGACGGATCATAGCTGACCGAGATCTGCGGGGGTGTGGAAGGATCCTGCGGTTCAGAGGTCTGTACATTGACGGTGACCTGCTCGGAAACCCCTACGCTGCTCTTGGAGGGGGATACGCTGACCGTTCCCGCTGCCAGTACCGCCGCAGCTGATGTTACCGATGTCAGAACTAAAACGCCCGCTCCAAACAGTAACTGTTTTCCCCATGTAAGATTTTTCCTGCTCATGTCGTTCTCCTTTACGTTTGTTTTCCTGCTTCTTTTCTGTTTATTTTCTGGTGATCTTTAAGGTATAGTCCCTGCTGTTTCCGGCTGCTGCCTGACACTTGATGACGAAGGTGTTCTCTCCGCGCTCAAGCTCTACCTCTCCGGTTCCTGAGATCACGGAGGTAGCACTGGCTGCCGTTGCACTGATCACGACATTTGTCACTTTCTTCTTTACGGTGAGGGTGTATTCCGTCTTCATACCGTCAAAGGCGGGAGTCAGCTCGAAGCCCTCTACCGAAAGGTCTGTCAGATAGTCATTGGGGTTGGCATCCTTCATCGGCATCTCACATGCCTTCTCCGGCATGTTCTGATATACCGGAATGTAGAATACCAGCGCCTGCTCATTGTCCTTGTATGCCTTGCTCATGCGGGTTGCTTCGCTGGAAGCTGCCTGCACATTGGCCATATACTGATGCTTGTAAAGTCCGTTGGTGCCGTTCACCACATTGAACTTCTGGAAATACAGGGTGTTCTGTCCGGTCTTTACATACTTTTCCGCCAGATACATGGAACCGCCCAAAATGGACTGATACCGGGTATTCCAGGGTCTGTTGTAATTGGCTGCTCCCGCTGAAGTAGAGGAAGCATACAAAAGTCCCTGCCTGGTGGGGGAGTTACCGTTGGCAGCGTAAGCTCCGATGTTAAAGTAGTTAAAAATATTCTCCAGTCCGGCTACTTTTCCGGAGATGCTGTCCGAGTACCCTGCACCCTGCTCCTGGTAGCATCTGGCTGCCAGATGATAGGGATTGACGCCCACCTGCTTACCGATCTTCACAAAGGTGTTGGCGTAGCTTTTCTGAGTGCCGTCGGGCTCGGTATATTTTCCGCTCATAAAGGTGCCTGCCAGAAGCTGGTTCACACCTGCCTTGGTCTGGTACGCCTCATGCTCCAAGGTCTCAAACTGGTAGATCTGGGGATCGGAAAGGAAGTTTCTCGGATCCATATAGTAGGCAATGAGAGCCTGGGAAGCTGCTACCCAGCTGCCTCCGTCAAAAGTGTACCAGATATTCTTGCGCCAGTTATAGGCTGCGGTCTCTGTGGATTTCCAGGAGGTAATGGATCCCTTGGATACCAGGTTCAGACCCACCTTGCTCTCGGCTGTCAGCGCCGTATTCCAGTCAAGGCCCGTATTCTTTGCCTTAAAGCTCCAGGTGGGATGCTGCTCGTGCAGCGCCCGAAGTCCCTTCTTATAGCTCTCCGGGAAGCCCTGGGCCTTCATTTCCGCTTCAAATTCCGCATCGGAAAGGACTACGGCCTCGGGTACGGTTTCCTCTTCCTCGTCCTCTTCTTCCTCTTCCTCTGTGGTTTTCTTGGTCTCTGTTACTTTTTGCGTTCTGGGCTGAAGGGCTAAGAAATCGCTTCTTACATATCCCTTAACGTTCTTGCCGCCGCTTTTGAACTTCACGCGGTACCAGGTCTGGCCGTCACTTCCCTTTTTCTCGGAAATGAGGGTGACCTTGGTATTTTTCATCAGACTGGAAACCTGGGCTCCCGTAACGGGAGATTTCCGAACCCGGATATAATCTCCGGTGCTCAGTGCCTTCTGACCCTTTACTCCGGTCTGGGTGGTCTCCGCTGCGGTGGTGCTTTCGGTGGAAGTGCTCTTGGCCTTTTCCGCCTTCTCCGCTTCAGCGATGACCATCTCATTGATGCTCTCCGGAACCTTGACCTCCGTTACTGCATCATTGGAAACCTGGGTCTGGGCTGTTTCCTGCTGCTTTGCTTTTTTCTTTTTTTTCTTTTTGGTGGTGGTATCGGTATCAGTAGATTGGGACTGGGCAGTGCCTGCCGAATACTTGACATAGTCTCCCAAGATATAACCGCTGTAGGTTTTGCCGTTTGCGGTAAAGGAAACCTGATACCAGTATTTTCCGGTGGCATCCGCCTTCACGCCATCGATCACCATCTGCGATCCCTTGGGAAGGGTTGTCACCTTAGCCGCCGTGGTTCCGGCGTCGCTTCTGACATTCACCTGATCCGCCGTCAGCTCTCCCGTTCCGATGGCAGCCTTGGCGCTCATGGTAGATCCAAGCACCAGAAAGCCCACAGCCAAAAGGGTTTTCGACAGTTTGAGCAGGGATCTTTTCGCAGCATTTTGTTTGATCGAAGTCATGATGGTCTCCATAGTATGATAAGTTTGCAAGATTTCATTCAAAATAAACGGAATAATCCGCCCTTATCATACTATGATAACTATGTTACGTCAACCAAAATATCATTCGTTTTTCAATTTTCTCAGGTTTTATAGCCTCTTTGGAAGGTTCCATAATGAAAGATAACTTGCATTTTTCATTTATGTAAACGCTGAGGACTTATGCTTCGTCAATGGCCTTACCGATGTCATGACGCATATACTTGTTGTCAAACTGCACCCACTCGGTGGCCTTGTAAGCCTTCTCTCTGGCCTGCTTTAAGTCATCTCCCGTAGCGGTGATGCCAAGAACACGGCCGCCGTTTGTGACGATCTTGCCATCCTTCTCGGCGGATCCTGCATGGAAGCAGAAGTAATCCTCTTTGCCGTCGAAGTTCTCCAGGCCCTTGATCTCAAAGCCCTTTTCATAGGAAACGGGATAGCCGTCGGATGCCAGTACCACGCAAACTGCTGCGTTATCCTCAAAGGAAACCTCACACTGATCCAAAGTACCGTCAATGCAGGCCTCTACAATATCAATCAGATCGTTCTTCAGTCTGGGCAGTACCACCTGTGCCTCAGGATCACCGAATCTGGCGTTGTACTCCAGCACCTTGGGGCCCTTCTCGGTAAGCATAAGGCCAAAGAAGATGATTCCCTTGAACTCTCTGCCTTCCTCTCTCATGGCATCTACGGTCTTCTGGAAGATCTGCTCCTGACAGAAGGCATCTACCTCGGGAGTATAGAAGGGGCTGGGAGAAAAGGTTCCCATACCGCCGGTGTTCAGCCCCGTATCTCCGTCTCCTGCTCTCTTGTGATCCTGGGCAGAGGACATGATCTTGATGGTCTTTCCATCTACAAAGGAGAGAACGGAAACCTCACGTCCCGTCATAAACTCTTCGATAACCATGCGGTTGCCGGCGCTTCCGAACTTCTTATCCTCCATGATGCTCTTTACGCCTTCCTGGGCCTCTTCCTTATTCTGGCAGATCAAAACGCCCTTACCAAGCGCAAGGCCGTCAGCCTTCAGCACGATGGGGTAGCTTGCAGTTTCCAGATAGGCAAGTGCTGCTGCCGGATCGTCAAAATTCTCATAGGCTGCGGTGGGAATTCCGTATTTCTTCATCAGATCCTTGGAAAAGGCCTTGCTGCCTTCCAGGATGGCTGCATTCTTTCTCGGTCCGAATACCCTGAGGTTTTCCCGCTCGAATACATCCACGATACCTGCTGCCAAAGGATCATCCGGTCCGATGATGGTCAGGTCAATGGCATTGTCCTTGGCAAAAGCAGCCATTTTTTCAAACTCATCCACCTTAATGGGAACACACTCCGCAATCTTTGCAATTCCGGCATTTCCCGGTGCGCAGTACAGCTTCTCTACCTTGGGGCTCTTTTTTACGCTCATGGCAATGGCATGCTCTCTTCCGCCGCCGCCTACGATCAATACTTTCATAGTTTTATCCTTTCTCACTTGATTTCTGATGATCCGTTAAATTTCTGTATGGAAAAAAGTTAGCCAAGGCTTACACAAGCTCAGCACACTTCTCCCCTGCTTCTACCTGTCCGATAACAAAGGCCTGCTCCCCTGCACTCTCCAGTGCCTTCAGGGTAGCATCCACATCGGCAGGATCCAGACAAAGCACCATACCGATGCCCATGTTGAAGGTGTTGTACATCATCTGCTCTTCAATACCGCCTTTTTCTGCCATCAGCTTGAAGATGGGAGGTACGGTGTAGGAATCCTTTTTCACTACAGCCTTTACGCCATCCGGCAGCATTCTGGGAATGTTCTCATAGAAGCCGCCGCCTGTGATGTGGCTGCATCCCTTTACGGTAACTCCTGCATCCTTGACAGCCTTTAAAGCCTTTACATAGATCCTGGTGGGCTCGATGAGGGTTTCTCCCAGGGTCTTGCCCAGCTCATCATAGTAGGTGTCCAGGCTTTCCTTTGTCATCTCAAATACCTTACGAACCAGGGAAAAGCCATTGGAGTGAACGCCTGAGGAAGCGATTCCAACCAGGGTATCACCCGGCTTAATGCTCTGTCCCGTGATCATCTCCTTTTTGTCGGCTACACCTACGGCAAAGCCTGCCAGATCGTATTCCTCCTCCGGCATCAGTCCGGGATGCTCAGCGGTCTCACCGCCTACCAGAGCAGCTCCGGCCTGACGGCATCCTTCTGCCACGCCGCTGACGATGGCTGCGATCTTTTCCGGAATGTTCTTTCCGCATGCAATATAGTCCAGGAAAAACAGGGGCTCGCCACCGGAGCATGCGATATCGTTCACACACATAGCCACGGCGTCAATACCGATGGTGTCATGCTTATCCATCAAAAACGCCAGCTTTACCTTGGTACCGCATCCGTCGGTTCCGGATAAGAGCACCGGTTCCTCCATCTGCTTGATGCCGGAAAGATCAAATGCTCCGGCAAATCCGCCGATGCCTCCCAGGACCTCGGGGCGCATGGTCTTTTTGATGTGCTCCTTCATGAGCTCCACGCTGCGGTATCCTGCCTCAATGTCAACGCCTGCTTTTTTGTAATCCATAGTATTCTCCTTTTATGGGTGTTAAACGCCTGCCCTTGGGCCTGCGCATTTTCGGTTCCATGTATTTTGCCTGCCGGATCAATAAGCCTCGTATCCGACCTCCTGCAGTTTGGCATCCTTGGCAATCACTGCATTCTTCATGTTCTCGGAATAATCCTTAAGCTTGCCAAGCAGTGTCTCATCCGATGTAGCCAGGATCTTGGCTGCCAGAAGACCTGCATTTTGTCCGCCGTTGATGGCTACCGTAGCCACGGGAATGCCGCTGGGCATCTGTACGATGGAATACAAAGAATCCCTGCCTCCAAGAGATGTGGTGTGCATGGGAATTCCGATGACGGGAAGGGGAAAGATTGCTGCACACATACCCGGCAGATGTGCTGCCATACCTGCGCCTGCAATGATCACCTTATATCCTTTTTCCTCTGCGGTATTAGCGAAGGAAAAGAACTCCTCCGGCTCTCTGTGTGCGGAAATGATGTGCATGGTAAATGTGATCCCAAGCTCCTTTAATACATCCGCTGCTTTTTTCATGATCGGCATATCCGAATCCGATCCCATTACGATTGCTACCTGTGCCATGTTGTCCTCCTTATTTGTTCTGCCTTATGCAGATTGTTTGACTTGATTATTTGATCTGATTTTCTGTCTGTATCTTTACGCATCCAGGGGCTCATTGAGAGTCTGGGTTCCCTCCAGAACAAACCTGCTGTTTTCCAGAATGGCGATGCGTTCGCCGTTTTCCTTTAAGCCCCAAAGTCCACCCAGCTCGTCATAGGGAAGGGTCACATCCGTATGACAGTTATAGTATGCCTTGCGGGCCTCTTCCTCATCCTCACTGTTTCGAAGCAGGGAAACCTCATTATCTCTTGCCACGATGGCCTTGCCGTCGGGGTTGTAGGTTGCCACTTCCTCTTCGTGGGAATAGCAGGTATCTCCGAAGGCAATGTGGGGACCTGTCTTTTCCGCAATGAGGATCTGCATTCTGTCTTCGATACCAAAGTCCTTCGCCATCCGATAAGCCGTGGTATTGGTTCCGATGGCGAACTCGCCGATGGCAATGCCTTTATGATGATGCAGGATCTGGTTTTCAATGAGCCTGCGTCCCTCTTCGGGATCCTCAAAATTGGTGCAGGAATAATCGGTGACTCTTCCGTCCTTCACCCAAAGCTTTAAGTTCTTGTACTCTACGCCGTTTAGGAATACCCGGGTCACATGCAAAAGACCGTTGGTTCCGGAAAGCACCGGAGAGGTAAAGATCTCTCCTACAGGGATGTTCACATCCGCTACGCAGTTTTCAAAAATGGTCTGCTTAGCAGGATCCGTCAGGTGATACAGATTCACCGTCAGGTTCGTCTCATTGTCTCCCTTGCCCTCTATGATCACGCTCTTGCAGGTATCCAGCTCGTCGATCATGATCTGCTGGATCCGCTCATATACTTCATAGTCCAGAGTGTTGAGGCGGATGGTCTCCCGCATGATCTCGGGATACTGCTCTCCTACCTCCGGTACCGGGAAGGAGATCACGGTATAGCTTCTTTCCTCTCCGGGAATGTATTCATTCTGCATCTTGGACTGCAGTCCGGTATATTCCACCAGAAGATCTCTTTGCTTTTCGGAAAACTCCGGCTGGTATTTGCAGCTCTTCAGATCGAAAGGCGGTTCTCCGAAGATCTCGATGACTGCGGGACCTGCAACGCCCCGGGCCAGTTTCTTTCTTTCCTCAAAGTTCTGAGTCAGGGTCTGCAGTCTTCTCTCACAAAGAGTATGATTCAAATACAGTGCTTTGTCTTCTCTGTGATCATACTCACATTGCTTATTGGGAATCTCTCCGGAAACGCCGTTTGTCAGACCGTACTCCTTTTCCGTTACGCAATATGAGTCAATGGGAATGATGGGACGAAGGCCCATCTTCTTAAAGTTAGCAATCGCTAACTTTATCACCGGTTCAAAACCGATAGGATAGATCAGCTGCACGCCGCTTTTGATGGAAAGATCCTTCCCGGTTTTGATAAAGCCGATACGATACCCTTCCGTAAAGGTATCCGCCATCTTCTGCAAGGTCTCCTGTGGAAGACTCATGAGATACTCAGCGGTCTTGATCTGGTTATCGGAAATGTACTGTCCGAAGCGATACAGATAAGAGGGATCTGAAAAATCAGATTCCATGATGATGTTGTAGGCAAAATCCCGATCCGGATCGATCTTGGCAGCAATGGTATGGGCGGACTGTTTTTCCATGCGGTAAAACATAAAGTCCGCAAGGTCATCCGATACTACCTGATAGGATGGCTCCTTTCCTTCTTCTGCCGCTTCACAGAAGGAATGATAAAGGCCCAGGAAATACTGGATATGATCCAAAAACCTTTCGGTATCGTTCTCATATACATCCCCGATGCAGCTTCTCATCTGCATATAGACGAAGGGCAAAAAGCCGGCCCACTCTTTTGCAACCCGCTCTCCTGCATAGGAGGGATTCGCCCAGCTCTCCTCATAGTGGTCCCCTGCGATATCCCCGTACAGCATCTCGTTGACTTCTTCCCATTCGGACAGCCCCCAGGTAGCGGGATCCTTTTCGCTTCTTTTCTCCGACAGCTCAATGAGCTGCAAGAGAAAAAGAGCTACCTGCCGAAAATAGGGAGAGTATGCCCCTCCTGCCGCGTCTTCGGACGGGATCCGGGACAAACTTTCTTTTGCCAGCACAAACAGCTCTTCTAACATTTTTAAATCTCCATATACTTCATTTTTTGTGACACAGACTATACGCCCATGTACAAGATGATCCCGCAGATCAATATGGTAAGGGCATTGAGCCCAATGCCGATCTTCGGAAACAACAGCAGCACGTCATGCTCCATATGGGAGCGGATGGCCATGATCAGGCCCGTGACTGCGAAAAATACAGACAAAAAGACAACCGCTCCGAGTCTTACGGGAATGGTTCCTCCGTTCTTGTAGGAAACAAGGAGGCTCCCTAAAACTCCCAGCAGGCTGATCACTCCCAGAAAGACGGAAAACAGTCCTTTTTCCGGGTTCTTTTTGTCGGAAAATACAAATCGTTTTCTTGCCATGACTCTTTACTGCTTTACTCCATACTCCGCATAATAAGCGTCGATGGCTGCCTTAATGCTATCATCGATCACCACTTTTCCGTTGCAGGGTCTGTTGTACAGATACTCTACTACCTCATCCATGGTTACGATGGCAGTTGCAGGAAATCCATAGGTCTCTTCGATTTCACGAAGAGCCGTTACCGTACCGGAGGGTCCTACTTCCATTCGATTTAAGGAAACTACAAGTCCCTTGATCTCTACATCCGCCTGTGCCTTTAAGATGGGGAAGGTCTCCTGAATGGATTTACCGGAGGTGGTTACATCCTCGATGATGACAACCTTTTCTCCGTCCTTGGGTTTGCTTCCCAAAAGGATTCCGGTGTCGCCGTGATCCTTAACCTCTTTTCTGTTGGAGCAATAGCGGATCTGTTTTCCGTAAAGCTCATCATAGGCAATGACGGTGGCTACGCTTAAGGGAATGCCCTTGTAGGCCGGTCCGAAAAGGACATCGAAATCATCTCCGAAATTCTCATGGATAGCCTGTGCGTAGTAGCGTCCCAGCTTTGCCAGCTGGCTGCCTGTCACATATCCTCCTGCGTTCATGAAAAAGGGTGACTTGCGTCCGCTCTTTAAGGTGAACTCTCCAAAACGAAGTACCTCGCTTTGAACCATAAACTCAATGAATTCCTGCTTATAGGATTGCACTGTTAATATCCTCCTTCATATCCAGCACCGCTGCTCTGGCTGCATCCGCAAAGCCCTCCGGTGCAAACTTCTCTTTGTAAGGATCCTTCTTCCAGGCTGCAATGATGCCTCTGGAGGAATTGACGATGGCTCCCAGTCCGTCCTTGTCAAAGAAGGGTGCCAGATCCTTTCCTGTTCCGCCCTGTGCGCCGTAGCCGGGCACTAAGATGTACGCCTTCGGCATAATGTCACGAAGCACCTTGCCCATCTCGGGATAGGTAGCGCCTACCACAGCACCTACATAACTGTAAGCATCTCCCATGACTTCGCTGCCCCACTCGTTGACCTTTTCGCCTACGATCTCATACAGAGGCTTTCCGTCCATGAGTCTGTCCTGAAATTCTCCGCTGGAAGGATTAGAGGTTTTTACCAGAACAAAAATGCCCTTTTTCTCCTCTTTGCAAACCTCGATGAAGGGCTTTACGCCATCGGATCCCAGATAGGGATTGACAGTTGCGAAATCCTCATCGAATCCGGCATAGCTCTTGCTGCCGATCTTTACCTTGCCAAGGTGACCTACTGCATAGGCAGCGGAGGTGCTTCCGATATCGCCGCGCTTGATATCACCGATGACGATGAGGCCTTTTTCCTTGCTGTAGTTAACGGTCTTCTGAAAAGCCTTTACGCCTTCCAGGCCGAACTGCTCATACATGGCGATCTGGGGCTTTACTGCCGGAACCAGATCTGCGATGGCGTCGATGAGACCCTTGTTATACTGCCAGATGGCTTCTGCAGCACCTTCGGGAGTCTCGCCATATTTCTCAAAGGCCTCCTTTTGCAGGTGCTCCGGAATATAATCCAGCATGGGGTCCAGGCCCACTACGATAGGTGCCTGTTTTTTCTTGATACTTGCTACCAGTTGATTGATCATGTTTTCACCTTTCTCTCAGGTCTGTGATGAAGACTCTATGATGATCCCCGCCTTCTTGGCAGTGGTGAGGGTTTTCGTCAGATCCTTTACCACATTCCTGTTGTCAATATATTGCTCAAATTCATCCAGAGTGATCCACTCATATCCGCAGTACTCTTCTCCGATCTGGATGGTGGGATTGTGCTCCGCCAGATGCACCAAAAATGCGATTCCGACGCACTGCCTGTCTCCCAGCATATTGGTCCAGGTATAAAGTGTATCCGTGATGCTTCCCTCGATGCCGGTATTCTCCTGCACCGCCCGAAGGGCTGCCTGCTCCGGACTCTCTCCGGCCTCCATCTCGGTATCAATAAACTCCCAGGAATAGGGATCCATGATACGATCATCCATCCAATGTTTCAGGATGAGAAACATGCCGTCCTGCTCTACTACAGCCTTGATATGAATAAAAAGGGAATTCATATGCGTCACCCCTTTCTGCAACTTGAACATACAGATATATTTTACCATTTTACGGGCTGTATTGGCAAGTATTTACTTTGCATCCAGTACGCATCCGGTATGCGCCAGCCAAATCTGCCTCCTGCGGTTTACACTCTTTAGAGTGCTCCAGCTCATTCCTGGTAGTTCTACGCAAAAACTCCCTGTCGGTATTTCCGACAGGGAGCATTTTATCATCTGTATGCTTGTAAATATACACCAAGCTTACTGTACACTCTCAGCAGGCTTGTGATTCTTGTCATTTTCGAATATCTTGCCCTGGATGGCGCCGGATTTAATCAGCACGCCGTAAAGGATACGGGAAACCGCACCTGCGATAACGAAGCAGATACCTGCCTCGATAGCACCCTGAACACCTACCATCATGATTACCAGAAGCAGGGGATTGTGGGTTCCGAACTTCTCAGCACTTGCCTGGATGGCAGGGGAGTTGAAGAAGAACAGCATCAAAAATCCCATGAACAGGATGGTGTTCAAAAGCGGGCAGCAAAGGGATGCCACATAGAAGGAAAAAGGCTTGATCTTTTTGCTCTTATAGCATGCCTTGAAGATGAGTCCGGTAAACAGACCTACCAAAACTCTGGCAACTACTGCAGTCACAAAAGTAAGTACAGGGTTGATCTGCAGAAGACCCATCAAAAGTGCGGAGCCGGTTCCCATGAGGGCGTTTACAAAGCTTGTCATACCGAATGCAAATCCGCAAACCACGCCGCCTACGGGGCCAAGCAAAATTGCTGCTACTGCAACCGGAACTGTCAGAAGGGTAACCGACAGGATCGGGGTCTTAATGTAGCCAAGGGGTGTCAGAGCCATCAACAAAGTGATCGCAGCCATCAGTGCCAGTTGTACCATGTAAAGGGTTTTGTTTTTTTTCATAAGAATCTCCTCTCTTCTTTTAGGTGACTTTCGTCTTCCATAAGTGTCTCGTGATCTTTTCTGCATGAGAACGCTTTCCGAGAGTCGAGATGACAGAAACAAAAAAAATACAGGCGCGAGCCTGCATCATTCTGACGTACTGACAGAAAACACGATCTTCAAATACGGTCCGTTCGGTACCGTCCATCTATCGTATTGTTTTCCTCTATCTTGTGAAATCGTCTGATGCATGTTCAAAGAATCACGCTCAACTGCAATATACCATACCGGGCCGGATTGTGCAATATGGTTTTTCATAAAATATATGATCTTTTTGTGAACCGTAAAAAGTTAGCTTGCGCTAACTTTTTGTTGCATTCCTCTGACTGCTTGTACGAAAGCGCGGATGGCTTCCGGATCCTTGCCGCTCTTATCCGCAAGTTCTACGCCGCTGGAGATGTCCACTCCCGCAGGATGTACCTGCTCTATTACCGAAGCAGCATTTTGAGGCGTAAGACCTCCTGCCAGAAACAAAAGCTTTTCCTCTGCCCTCGGATCCTTTTGGAAGATCCGATTTCTCATCTCATCAAAGAGGTTCGGATCGTAGGCTACGCCGCTGCCGGGCATGGCTGCATCCAGTAGATATCCGTCAAAGAGATCCTGTGAAAACAGAGCCTCTTCCTGCTCCGTCATGGAGGTTCCGTTGAAGGCACGAAGTACTCCGATACCAAGGCCTTCCAACTCCGATATAGGCGGCAGCTGTCCGTGAATCTGCACATAGTCAAAGCCCGCATCCTCGATCTGAAGCAGCTGCTCCTTTGTGGGCGAAACCACAACCGCCACCTTTTTCATCTGCGGCAAAATCTCTCTGTGGATCTGCTTTGCCCTGTCGATGCCGATGCACCGGTGACTCTTCTCAAAGAACAGAACATTGCCCATGAACTCAACCTGGGCCTCATTGAGATATGCAGTTTCCTCTTCCTTTGTGATCCCGCAGATCTTGATGTACGGACTATTCATATCATTCTCCTTATTACGTATCTGTATTCGGTTAGCAGCCGCCGGAGGGTACAGATTCGTCGATTGCGGCGTATATGTATCGATGAGCTGCCGGCGAGATCTGACCCTTCGGCGGCGAGTTCGGCTTCCTGCGAAGCAGGAAACGTATGTCTGAGCTAAGCCGGAGGGTGCAGATTCGACGGCTGCGGAGTATATGTATCGATGAGCTTCCGGCGAGATCTGACCCTTCGGCGGCGAGCTTTACTTCCTGCGAAGCAGGAAACGTATGTCTGAGCTAAGCGCTCTAAAGAGTGTAAACCGGAGGGTGCAGATTCGACGGCTGCGGAGTACATAGAACAGGCGGCTGCCACCGGACAGCCGCCTGTATGATCTCAGGTATGATACAGTTTCTTACTGTGGTACTTCGGCTCACAGGTAAGCTGGATCCCAAGCTTCTTGAAGACGCCTACATCCACCTGTGACAGGATCACGGAAGAATGTGCCTCCAATCCTTCCAGCATGGGCAGGCATGCGTAAGCACGTCTGGCTTCTTCGTTGGTTACCGCTTCGATGGACAGCGCAATCAGGATCTCATCCAGGTGAAGCAGCGGATTGTGGTTTCTTAAATACCGCACCTTCATTTCCATAATAGGCTCAATGACATTGGGAGAGATGAGCTTTGCAGCATCATCGATTCCTGCCAGAGTCTTCAGGGCATTCAGCAGCATAGCCGAAGAGGCTCCCAAAAGGGAGGATGTCTTTCCGGTAATAATGGAACCGTCTTCCATTTCGATGGCCGCTGCCGGGCCTCCGGTTTCTTCATGACGAATATTGGCAGCCTTTACTACCGGTCTGTCCGCAACGGAAATACCTGCCTTCTCCATCAGAAGCTCAATCTTATGGATGGGCTCTTCAGAGGCATTGCCCTTTCTCTTATCGCAAAGGGCTGTAAAGTATCTGCGGATGATCTCCTGCTTAGCAGCTGCCTTGGTGATCTCATCATCCACGATGCAGTAGCCTGCCATATTTACGCCCATATCCGTAGGGGATTTGTAAGGGCTGGATCCGGAGATCTTTTCAAACATGGTACGCAGCACCGGGAATACTTCCACATCTCTGTTATAGTTTACAACGGTTTCATTGTAAGCCTCCAGGTGGAAGGGATCGATCATGTTCACATCATTCAGATCTGCCGTAGCCGCTTCATAGGCCAGGTTCACAGGATGATTCAGGGGAATGTTCCAAATGGGGAAGGTCTCAAACTTGGCGTAGCCTGCTTTCACGCCTCTCTTCTGCTCATGGTAAAGCTGAGATAAGCAGGTAGCCATCTTTCCGCTTCCCGGTCCCGGAGCCGTAATCACTACCAGAGGACGGGTGGTTTCGATATAGTCGTTCTTTCCGTATCCTTCATCGCTGACGATGAGGGAAATATTGGAAGGATAGCCTTCAATGGGATAATGGCGATAGGTCTTCATTCCCAGGGCTTTGAGTTTTTTCTCATAGGCAACGGCGGAAGGCTGTCCTGCAAACTGTGTCAGCACAACGCTGCTGACATAGAGGCCGTTGTTGGTAAAGGCATCCACAAGACGGAGCACATCCTGATCGTAGGTAATACCAATATCACCACGGACCTTATTTTTCTCGATGTCTCCGGCACTGATCACGATAATGATCTCCGTGCGGTCCTTTAACTGCTTTAACATCTGGATCTTGGAATCCGGCTCAAATCCGGGCAATACTCTTGATGCATGGTAGTCATCAAAAAGCTTCCCGCCGAACTCCAGATAGAGCTTGTCCCCGAACTGGCCGATACGCTCGATGATGTGCTTCGACTGAATATCCAGGTATTTGTCATTGTCAAATCCGATCTTTTTCATAGTTCCCCCATGTGCGTTTTTTCTATTCCTGTCCATCCCAGCAATAGGTGCAGAGCTTGCATTTTTCCAGACCTGTTGCTTCGATCATATCGTCCAGACGGTTAAATCTCAGGGATGTAAATTTCAGTTCCTTACGGATCTCTTCCACCATGTTCTCATACTTTTCAGACTCGGGATCCGCATACTCCTTCAGTACTTCCGTGGTAACGTTTCCATTCTCCAATCTCTCGATCACACGTCTGGTGATAAGATCCATCTCAGAGGAGGATCTGGAGAAATTCAGATACTTACAACCGAACAAAAGGGGCGGGCAAGCCGGACGGATATGTACCTCCTTAGCACCGCTGTCAAACAGATACTCCGTAGTCTCCCGAAGCTGGGTACCACGCACGATGGAATCGTCGATCAAAAGCAGTTTTTTATCCCGGATCAGTTCCTCAACTGCCAGAAGCTTCATCTTTGCAATGAGATTTCTCTTCTCCTGCAGGGTAGGCATAAAGGATCTGGGCCAGGTGGGTGTATATTTGATGAAGGGTCTGGAGAAAGGAATACCGGAAGCATTGGCATAGCCCACTGCATGAGCTGTTCCGGAATCGGGAACACCGGCTACGATATCCGGTTCCACATTATCTCTTCCCGCCATCTTTTCGCCGCAGCGATAACGCATCTCCTCAACGTTCAATCCTTCATAGCTGCTGGAAGGATAGCCATAGTAGATCCAAAGGAAGGTACAGATCTTCATCTCATCCCCGGGCTTTGCCAGCGTCACGCAGTTTTTATCCGTCATGACTACGATCTCTCCGGGACCCAGTTCTTTATAATCCGAATAGCCTAAATTCTTGTAGGCAAAATTCTCAAAGGAAGCACAGAAGGCATCATCCTTTTTCCCGATGACAACGGGGGTTCTGCCGTATTTGTCTCTGGCACAGTAGATCCCTTTTTCATTCATCAAAAGAAGGGATAAGGAACCATCCACCACCTCTAATGCATAGCGGATACCATCCACCAGATTGTCCTTCTGATTGATGAGGGCTGCCACAAGCTCGGTAGCATTGATCTCGCCGCTGCTCATTTCCATGAAATGGGCATGTCCGATCTGAAACAGCTGCTTGGTAAGCTCATCCACGTTGTTGATCTTGCTTACGGTGGTAATGGCATAGGTTCCGTGATGGGAACGAATGAGAAGGGGCTGCGGCTCGTAATCGGAGATACATCCGATGCCCATCCACCCCTTCATATCATTGACATCTTTATCGAATTTGGTTCGGAAAGGAGAGTTCTCAATGTTATGGATCGCCCTTTCAAATCCCTGCTCTCCGAATACTGTCATACCGCCGCGTCTGGTACCCAGGTGCGAATGATAATCGATCCCGAAAAACAGATCGAACACGCAGTCCTGCTTTGACGCAACACCAAAAAATCCTCCCATGCTTTTGTCCTCTTTTCTTTATTCTCTTTACAGACCGGCACCCTCAACCACTGTGGTAGTCTCGGCGCTGTCTGTATTATCGCCCTCTCTGACGTTATCATCCTCAGCAGGCTCCTGCGTCTGTTCCTGAGTCTGCTGGGTTTGCTCACTCTGCTGAGTCTGCTCTCCCGCTGCCGGTGCAGCTGCGCCTTCTTCACCGTTCTCCGAAAGTCTTTCCGTTGCCTTCTGTGCCGCGGTAGATTCAGGGAAGGTGCTCAGCACATTCTGATAGGTGGATTTTGACTTATCCGTTTCTCCTGCCAGCTGGTAAGCCTGGGCAAGAGAATAGAGGATCTCCGGATCCGGGGAATCCTGATTGGATGCAAAGAACCATGCCTTTTCCAAAGTCGTTACAGCCGTGGTATAGTCGCTTTGATTGATGCTGGCCGTTCCTCTCTCATACAAAGTACTTGCTGCGGAAGGTCCCACCAGGGACATAAGCTTATCATACAAAGATCTGTAAGCTTCCGAAGCCAGCGTATCAATATAGGTTTTATCAATCTCATACAAAAGATCCGAAGCTCCGGTTACATCATCCGGATGATCCAGATAGCTCTTGGCTGCAGTCAAAAGAGAATCCAGTTTCAAGGACTCACCGTTTTCTCCCGTATATTCGTCAATGGCGCCCTGCATCTGAGCCTTTTCCTGCTCCAGTGCCGCAACGCTCTGCTCCAGCTCCGTTACTCTGGAGGACTTGGCATCCAGATTGTCACCGATGGTCTTCAGCTCTTCGTTCATACTGTTTCTCACCATCTGCACTCTGGCAGGCAGGATCAAAAAGTAGCTGACTGCAACACCGATGATGAGACCGATGATGATGTTCAGAATGGAGGATGCACCTCTGGGTTCATGAACATCCGCAGGCTGAATGATCACCTCATTACCGCTGGTATAGGTAACGGCGCTGTCTGCTGCACGTACCTGCTCCGCTTTCTTTTTCCGACCTCCGGAAGCAGTGCCGCCATCCTCCTCTTCAGAGGTGGTCTGGTCTTCAATATATTTGCGATAGGTAAGCGCCAAAGTATTGCCCACGTCAATGGCCAGCACTCTGTCGATCTCTCTTTTTGCCCTGGGATATTGTTCGGAATCCAGAAACAGAAGTGCCAACAGCAAATGTGCCTGCACCAGCTTGGTGTTCTGGGAAACCACCTTTTTCAGCTGAATGATGGCCATATCCTTGCTGTCCTGATGACACAGCTCCAAAGCACGATTGTACTTTTTGATACTCTGATTGATGGTATCCAGGCGGGCCTTGTTGCTCTGCACTGCATTGATATAGTCGTCTGCCAGATTCTTCTTGGAACGGAAGTTTTTACTGATGACCCATTCCATCAGGGCAGCGACTACATCACCCATCTCAAAATAGACCAGTCCCAAAAGGTTCCTGGCCTCTACATTGCTTTTGTCAAATTTCAGGCTCTCTCGAAGACACACAATGGCTCCGGACAGGTCCCTGACATTTGCTTTTTCCAATCCTTCATTATATAGGCGATGGGACATGTAGATCACTCTTTTGTAATTTGTCACGTCCACACCGCAAGCTGTACAGAAGTCTTTTTCCGACAGCTCTGCTCCACAATTATAACATTTCATAAACTGCCCCTTGCTGCTTATGGTTATTCGTTATCAGACTGCCGTTTTTCATCCTGCAGGATACCTACGATCACTTCCGCCATATCGGAAAGATCATGATGGTGAATGGCATCCTCTGCTTCCTCCACCTCCAAAGAAGGGTGGAACTTCTTCAGTTCTTCTTCAAAATTAATCATTGTATCGTCCCTCTAACATTCCGTCCTCATACATTTTTTTCACTTCGCCGACAAGATACAAAGATCCGGCGATATAGATGGGCGCATCCTGGGTTCGCTTTTCTATCGCCAGTCGGATGGCCTCCGAAACCGTCTCACAGGCCGTAGCCGTAAGACCCTTTTGTGTCATCATTTCCGAAAGAAGTGCAGGGGAAAGACTCCTGCCCTCCTGATATGCCGTGGCGTAAAATGCGGTAAAAAGTCCCGACTTTGCCACGCGCTCCAGCATCCCTTCTACATCCTTATCTGCGGAAAACGCCAGGATCAGGGATCTTGAGCCTGTTGCCCCGTCTGTTTGCACTGAGGCAAGAAAGCTTTCCATTCCATCATCGTTATGGGCACCGTCCAGGATCAAACCCGGGAGGATCTCCTCCATTCTGCCGGGCCAAACGTGACCCTCTATCACCTGTTTCAGTTCCTCGGCAGAAAGCCGTTTTTCCGGATCCTGCTTCAGGAGTTCATAGGCCAAAATCGCCGTTTTGATATTGACGATCTGGTAGGCTGCATGCCCGGCCAAAGATAGGCCAATACTATAATAATGGGATTGATAGGAAAAATCAATGTTTTTCGGCTTGAATTTTACCCCGCTCTCTCCCACGCTGACAGGATAGACCTTTGCGCCCAGTTCCTTCGCTTTTGCCAAAAGCACATCATCGCTCTCAGGCCCCGAGGTTTGCATCACCAGCGGTACTCCTGCTTTGATGATGCCGGCTTTTTCTCCGGCGATCTGTTCCCTGGTATCTCCCAGATAGGCCATGTGATCCATGCCGATCTTGGTGATCACACAAAGGGCGGGCTTTGGAAATGCATTGGTGGCATCCAGTCTGCCTCCCAGCCCCGTTTCCAGGATCACGTAGTCGGGATCCGTATCCTTGCAGATAACAAGGAGCATCAAAAACAGAAACTCAAAAAAGGTAGGATGGGAAAGTCCCTGCTCCTTTTGCATCCGCTCACAAAGATCTCGGATCTTCAGGAAGGCTTCTAAGAATACATCCTCGCCGATCTCTTTTCCGTCAACGGAAAAGCGCTCCGTCATCCGCACCAGATGGGGTGAGGTAAAAAGCACGGTATGATAACCTGCTGCCGTCAGGATCGCGTGCAGATAGCTGCAAACGGATCCTTTTCCGTTGGTACCTGCCACATGGATCACCCGGGATCCCAGATCTCCGATGTCCAGGCTGTCGATAAAGGCTTTTGTATGCTCTCCTGTGTGCTTCTCGGTAAACTTGGGTATGTTAAGAAGGTAGTCACAGGCGTCTTCATATCGAAATTCTTCGGTCACTTGTACGCCACCGTTTTCCCTGTGATCATACCGGAGATGTTCCGGTACTCCACAGTTGCATTCTTTTTATCCAATTTCAGATTGTGCTCGTCAATGCAGATCTCGCAGCCTAAATAGATGGTATCGCCCACATAGATGGTGGCATCCTTTCCTTCCTCCATCTTGTCAAAGATCACCTTTTGCTGATCCATGATGCTCTTCTGTTCCGTCATCAGCTGCTGAAGTCTTACCTTATACTCCTGCAGTTTTTCCGGCGGCAAATGACTGCCCATGGAAACGATGGTGGATTTGATCCGCTGCACTTCATCCCGGACGGTTTTCATCTGCCTCTGGAGCTTCTCGTTCTCATCGATCATCTCCTGAGATACCCCTGCTGCCAGACGGGTCTTGATCTCCACGTCGTTGCCTGCAAAGTTGCAGGTGATCCCTTTCCTGGCATAGACGCTGCCTCCTACGATGGAGGCCTTCTTTCCGGAAAGCTTCACCTTGCCGAGGGCACTGATGTAGGAGCTTAAGATGTAATTGGCTTCAACATCCCCCTCCAGCTTCACATAGGTGTGCTCGATAAAGTCCGCATAGAGGTTGCCGCGGCCTACGATATGGGCTTTCTGAGAGCCCTGGATGCCGCGCTTTAGGATGATATCTCCTCCGGCGAAGAGATCCGCCGCTTCCACGATACCGTCAATGGTAAGGGACTTGCCTGCACGGATTATCGTACCGGCTTCCACATTGCCCTGAATATGAATATCTCCGTAAAATTCCAGCTTTCCGGTGAGCTGATCCACATCCCCGGAAAACTCCAGGACGTTGACGATGTTCAGCTTTCCACCGGATACCTCGATCTTGCCGTCCTTTTCCGCATAATACTTATCCGGATCATCTATACCCTGATAAACGCCTCTTCCGCAAATGGTGGGAAGCTCCCGCACCATGGGTACGGTGATCTCATTGCCGCAAACATCCTTTCCGGAAACACCGGGAACGGCATGGTAATAGGTGGCAAGCAAGGATCCCGCCTGTACGCTGTTGACAGCACGCATGCTCTGATAATCCACGCTGCCGTCCTCCCGGATCACAGGCTTACTTTTACCTGACTGAATATCAAAGGTATATTCGAAATAACCATCACTGCCCTTTTGGGGTTCAGCCCCCGAGGCTACCAGGATCTCACGATGGTAGATCCCTTTTTTCGCCACAGCCACAATGATGGACTGGTCGAAGCCGTACAGTACGCCGTTTTCCACCAAAAGCCGCAAAATCTCATCCCTGGCGTAGGGCTCTGACCCTGCTTTCGGGGCCAGATACAACCAGGCTTGCATTTTGTCGTCGGTGATCCTGACGTATGTATTTTTCCCTGCATCACTAAAATAATCAGCTTTTCCTAAGATTCCGGTTGAGGCCATAGCGTTACCCCCCTGCTATTTCATCTGTGTCAAGCGCTCCCTAATCTGTGTCAGCATTTGAGTGTATTTTGCAAGCTTATCCTTTTCTTCCTGCACCTTGGCAGCCGGCGCTTTACTGATAAAGCGCTCGTTTTTCAGCATCCCCTCTGCTCTTGCAATTTCGGAAAGGAGCTTTTTCTCCTCCCCTTCAAGCCTTGCCTTTTCTGCAGCCAGATCCACCAGATCCTCAAAGGGCAGATAGATCACGCCGCCGTTTATCACTACGGAAACCGCATCATCGCTGATGCCTGTTTTATCGCTTTGGATCTGAACCTCTGACGCATAGGCCAGGGGTGCGAAGAACAGCTTACCATTTTCGAAGATATCCCGAACCTGCTCTTTTTCGGAAACCACGATGACAACTGCCTTCCGGGAAGGTGCCACATTCATGGAGGTTCTGACGTTACGGATGCCGCGAACAGCCTCCTTCATCAGCTCTACTGCCTCTTCCTCTTTGGTAAATGCCAGCTCGCTCTTTACAACGGGCCAGGGGCTGATCATAATGGTTTCTTCCTCACTCTGCACTGCACAGAAGA
>JAEEGL015698068.1_pt1 | contig 23040 bp, 22 predicted proteins | sample 9134231 | NCBI WGS metagenome assembly JAEEGL01 (sample SAMN16246548, study PRJNA631951) | gut metagenome | biome: gut microbiome; feature: rumen; material: fiber-attached | host: Bos | place: Iran: Karaj | collected 2018-10
GCAGCCAGATTCACTACCACATCAAACTTATTCTCTGCAAAGAGCTTATCCACCAGTTCCTTATCGGCTATGGATCCTTTCACAAATGTATAATCTACGCCTTCAGGCTTAGCCTTCTCTATCACACTCAATCGGTATTCCTTGAGTGAAGGATCATAGTAGTTATTGAGATTATCAAGACCTACAATAATCCCGTTTTTAAGTTCCTTAAACAGGCGCACCACCAAATTTGCTCCAATAAAACCTGCACTACCAGTTATAAGTATTTTCATTTAATTAGCCATTGTAACAAAGGGACATATTACCCTTTTAACTCATTATAAATTTCTAAGTGTTTCTCAACAACTTTCAGTAATGAGAATTCCTTCTCTGCCTTTTCTCTTGCAGCTTTTCCCATCCTGAGTCGAAGTTCTTTATCTTTTATAAGTAAACGTAGCTTATTTGCTAAAGCAACACTATCTTTTATTGGGACAAGATAGCCATTAATACCATCATCCACGACATCCTTACAACCAATTGAGTTCGTTGTCACGACAGGCCTACCAACCGCACACGCATCTATTAATGATTTGGGGACACCCTCACGATAATAACTCGGGAAAGCTATGATATGGCTCTGCTCTAATATTGATCTCATATTGTCACAGAATCCAAGCCATTTGATGTATTTACCGTCACACCTACTTTCAAGTTCCTCTTTTGATATAGCATCCTCATTAGCCGCTAATCGACCACATAGCCAAAATTCAAGGCGTCCTTCATAATCTTCGCGTAATTCTTCTGCAGCCTCAATAAGTTCGACTACACCTTTCTCTTTTACCATACGAGCTGCAAATACTACCTTTAATGTACTACTATCCTGTTCTGGAACATATTTAAACACATTTAAATCTACTCCAGAACCTTTTATAAAAACTATTTGGCTCGTATTTACTATATTGTATTGCAAAAAAAGGCTTTCATCTTCCTGATTTTGGAAAATTACTTTTAATTTATCACGACGATGGGAAAAGCGTAAAATAGAAAGAATACCCTTAGCCATTAACCCCATATCTTTCCCAGAGAATAAAACTCCAAGACCACTCACAGCATTTACGACTCCCCTAACACCAGCAAATTTTGCAGCAATTCCTCCCCACAAGATATTCTTTAGTCCAACATGATGAACTATAACATTCTTATTCTTACAATATAGACGATATAAAAACCAACAGGTCTTCAATTCTTGAAAAATATTAGTTCCTGTAGGATTGATAGGAAGTTCTATCATCTTTACCCCTAAGGATTCCACGTCATTTCTCTGTCCTGTATCCTTACAGACAATGGTTACATCCCATCCTGCTTTATGAGCAGCAACTGCAATATCTCTTCGATGTGACAGAAAGAACCTGTCCTCATTCACAACAATAAATAATTTCATCTGTTAATATAACACAAATATTATATTTTAGTATACGTGTCCAAATACTCGTCGACTGTGTTCTTTATATCGTAAAGATTTGCCCTTATAAGACAATTTGCTTTTACTTCCTGATAGAACGACTTGTCTTCCATCAGCTTTAATACGATATCTGAAAGAGCACCTTCGTCTCCAGGATAAAAAAGCAATCCTGCACCTTCAACGACCTGTTTCAGTCCATCTACATTTGTAGCAACCACTGGTAAGCCTGCAGCCATCAATTCTACAGCAGTAAGACCAAATCCTTCCCAATTAGAAGATTGAATGCCTATACTGGCTTTTGCTATCCATGAAGTTACATCGGATTGTTTTCCTACGAAATGAACGCGATCTGAAACTCCCAGTTCTTCAGCATAGTTTCTACATGCTTCCAAGGTTTCACCATCCCCCACAAATATAACATGAACATCTTCTGGTAAAAGTTTCATTGCTCTTATAACCGTCATTTGATCTTTTGATGCAGCAAAACGAGAAACCATAATGAGCGTATGAGGATATAGTTTTACTTTTTCCAAATTATGGAATTTAGAAAGATCTACCCCATTATTTATAACGACAAAACGCATATCATGACTTTGGGATTGCAACCATTCAATGAGAGCATCTTGGGTTTGGTGACTAATAGAAATAATTTTCTTATATCGGCTGTATACAAAGCGCTCTATCGGACGAAAATACCATTTGCCGCGCCTTCTGTTCAATGTTGAGTGCTCCGTATAAACCAAATTCATCGAAGAGAAAACACTTGCAAATGCCGCCCAATAGATAGTTGGAAATAAATGCACATGAACAATATCGTATCCTTTTGCATATTTTGCGATTCTAAAAATATTCTTAGGACTATGCAGATTTTCACATCCACACGATATCACATTAACACCTTCCTCTTTTACTTTACGAGAAAAAACATTGTCAATATTCTTGTTTACAAGAAGTGAAACCTCATGATTTCTTGCCATTAGCGGCAAAATGTCTGACAATAATCTCTGCGCTCCACCTATTTCCAAAGAAGAAATAACATGTAGTATTTTCATTTTTAAAATCTTCTCAATGTGAAATAACAAAAACTCAACAACTTGTCAACTATTGTCTTGGAGCCAATATTACCCAATGGGATATCATTAAACGAAATAAATTCATTTTTGTGTTCATTCAAGAATGCATCCAACCTTTCAAATTGTTTTTCATCCATAACATTTGGATGATAACATGCCGTCCAATAACCTGAAATGCTCATTTTTCGGCTACGTCCCATCTGACATGGTACTACTATCATCCCATTCTTCATCTTATATGGCATTTTCGCAATCGTATCACTAATCTTTCTTATCGGCGTATTATCAATAATAGCTTTTAGCGTATTCTCATCATAAGTATGGCTTGGTGCGAAAAAGAAATCCGGTTCGAGTCCATGACTCTTCAATTCTTTATAGCCATCACTGATCTTCTTGGCTTGCACATCATAATCTAATCCTGCAAATTCACTACGGTAGTGCACAGGGTTAATACCACCATTATTTGTAACACATACATGATTATAACCATGCAAAGCGATGCTCCAACCTTTATTGACCCAAAGATTCACCTTTTCCCAAAATTGAGAATTCTCAGATTCAATAATTGTCTCAGAATCATCATTTTTTGGAATAATACCGACTAATGGTTTTACATCATATCTATCAAGTATATCTTCCATCTGCTGCCATTTTGCCCCATCCATGTATGGGCAAGCATCATCTAATCGTATAAGATACTTTACCATAAGTGCATTTTTGACCGGACCATACGCCAAAATGGTTTAGGGTCGTTTTTGTCATATTCCATAAATCGATCTGTTTTAAACAAATCGCTAATATATTCTAATATACTTATTCGTCCTGTCAATAATAACTTCAATTCTGCTAAATCCGGCATCACATAAACCGGTCTAACCGTCCTATCCAATTCCTTTCTGTAATCTTCACCTAAACAGGCCAAATACCATATATAAGGAAGATTTACACCAGAAGCAGTTACACAAATAGCATTTCCATCATTACGGAAATTGATTTCCATGAAATAGTCTTCCCCCGACTTATCACGAAGGAATTCCAAGCTAAACAATCCCTTATATCCTGTTTCTTCAACAAACGTCTTACACTTGTTTATATCACAAAAATCATCTGCTAAAGGAATATAATGCAAAAAACTTGTATTTGAACCTTTACATGGTCTTTTAATGATAGATACACCTGGAATTATAATCTCTTTGCCAGTAGAACATCCAATTAATTGATATTCATAATCTTTATTAATAAAATGTTGTATTTGGACATTGCCTATTCCTACTTCCGATACTCTCTTATGCACATCATCCCATGTATGACAGATATGAATATCAGATTTTTTTCCTTTCATGCTTACAATAGGCTTGATAATGCAAGGTAACGGGATAATCTCATTAGTCCCGATATCCTCACCATAACAAGTCTGAGGAATCTTCATGCCTACCTTAAGAGCAAGTTCAGACATTTGTTTCTTGCTCATAAGAAAAGATATTCTACCTTCTTCATCTGATCCAGGTAAAATGAAATCTGCAATAAGCTTATGCCTTTGGGAATCCAGCAAACCAGCAGACGAATCAGAACAGCAGATAACAACGGGAGGCGAATCTACTTCCTTAAATTCATCTAACAATGTCTTAGGAATCATTTCATCATTAGGGATCAATACTACCCGCTTCAGATACCTGCTGTAACTAACAAAAGGCCTTTTTTCTTTAGTTACCAAGATAAGATTTGGTACAATTCCTTTTTCACCCAAAGCTCGGATTACGCCAAGCGTATTGTGATGATTTCCTCCAATAACAATGACTTCTCGTGTTTGCATTCAAGAAACAACAATATAATTTAAATAAACAGTTTATCTATAGACACTCAATTTCTTTGTATAGAAAGAAATCATTGGTTTCAAGTTTGTAATCCAAAACCTAATCCATCCCTTATAAAACAAACAAGTTCTCAATAAAGGATGGACTTTATAATAATCATTTTTTCTCAAAACCTCCTCTATTTCCACATCAATTTTACCACTTGAGGTTATACTCGAATCATGAACGCGGAATGTCTGGGCCAAAGTTCTGAGTCTCTTACATCTAAAAACCTTAAATATACGTAACAGATAATCCAAATCTGCTGCAGCTTTAAAATGATCGCAGTCATAGTCACCAATACTCTCATATACCCTTCGCGATATAAAAACTGCACCATGTCCCACAAATGACAATTTCTTAGAACATAACAGTTCCTTGAAAGATGTTTGAATTTTAGGACGTGACTTAATCAAATTTAGTTTTTGATAATAAATTAAATCATCGCCATAAAAAACATCGAACCTATCACGATATTTCTCTATCAATCCGACAACATTCTCAATTACATGCTCATTACATAACATGTCATCCGAGTTTAGGATTTCAATATAATCTCCTGTCGATGCAGCCATTCCTTTATTAATGGCATCATACATATTTTTATCCTTTCCCCTAAGATATTTAGATATATGATCCTTGTATTTTTCAATAATTTGAGGAGTTGAATCCGTAGACATGCCATCAACAACAATATATTCAATATCCTTATAAGTTTGATCGATAACACTTTTGATTGTCTGCTCAATATACTCCTCACTATTAAAACAAACTGTAATTATTGATATAAGCATGTTTTACACATTTCTATAGTTTGAACATTATAAATTAAATTTCCACTCAATTTCTCGCTTAACTATTTGGGCTGGATTACCAGCCAACAGGATTGATTTTTCCATAAATTTCTTTGTTACCACAGCATTAGAAGCCACAACAGAATTATCTGGGACAAATGTTCCCTTCAGAATTGTAGTCCGACAACCTATCCAAACATGATTTCCGATAAATATTTCCTTCTCTCGAATTAAATTATCCATTTTATCACACATTCCTATGTAGTGAAAATCAGTATCCATAATTAACGCATCCCAACTAATAAGAACTTGATAACCAAAAGAAATCTTTTTATAACAAATTACACAAATCCTAGCGGTATTAATGAAGCTATCACCAAAAGTAAGTACACCTTCATTAGAGACAACAATTCGACTACCAGGTCCAATCGAGACACGTCCAGCAAAACAGACACTACCTGCTACATCCCAAATCGTGCGTTCTTTACTTTTATCTATAATACCAATAGTTCCAAATCCTAATCTGCACTGTCCAAACTCAAGCGGTCCTTTAATAGATATATGCCCAACGTTTCGAATAACCACATTATATCTTATCACTATTGGAATACGAACAGCCTGATAAAAAGGCAAAACTCTAAAACAAAAAAATAGACTTTTAGGGATAGACAGCAAATACTCAAACACCTTTTTCATTTCATCACGATAATTAACTAATCATATTGCGGTTGCAATCTCGCGGCAAAATACAGCAATGAAAACAAAACCCACATCCATGGGGTATAAATATTATCAACAAAAGCTAAATGTAAAACAACCATTGTAATAGATACTACAAAAGTTATTTTCAAAGATTTATCTTTCAAGCGGAGAGCATATACATACTGTCTAACTATAAATAAAAAGAAAAAAAAGGATCCTAAAACCCCAGTGCTCATCAACACGCCCAAATAGAATGATACAAAAGAATCGGTATTAAGCGTACTGAATGCAGCAGGCCCATAACCAACTAAAACTGGTAACCCAGTAAAAAAACTTAGTACCTCAAATCTACTTTCTCTATCACTATGAGAGGAGTTGCTAGGATCTAGTTTTGACGATATAATGCTTTCTATAGATTCGTAAATCTCTGGTATTAAGACAACAGCAACAAACACAACCAAGAGCACTTGGACTATTATAATTATTACACGAGAAATATTATCAGAGTTTTTAATTTTATAACACAAATAAATAAATGCACCAATTAGAAATAAAGCAAACCCAGCAGCACTAAAACTAACAAAAAGAGATAATAATACTACTGTATAAAACAGCCATCGAGAACTTTTACTCGCAACATTACGATTAACCCAATATATTGACAATGGAACAAAAGCTTCTAAGAAAAAAGAAAATTGTCCTGACTCTTCCATAAACGATCTTGCCCTTATTCGATCCAAAGCTACTGGCGTGTAACTTTCAACAGAACCTCTGGGAATAAACGAAAGATCCATGCCGAGAAAATTAACTGCGATAAACTCAAATAATGCAAAACCTGAAGCTAGGACGACAGAAATGAAAACCATCCTAAGCAACTTACTCTCAAATTCTTCATACACAAACAGAACAACAATTTGGCGTTTCAACATAAAAAAATAAAGAAGAGGCGGAATAGACCACATAAGAAAGTGATTAAAACACTTTTCACCTGTTGCAAAAACCAAGAGAGAGAAAAACAAGATTAAGTAGAAAAGCGATAAAAAAATAGGCTCATCTGTTGCTGTTTTATGATCACCTCGAGCAACCCCCACCCCAAATAATATAACAGAAACCAGAAACGCAGGATTAAGAACAGACGAGAGGGCAAAAGCATTTGTAAAGACCTGAACAATTAAAAAACAACAAATCAGGGACTTCGTCAGACCGTTGCAAATGCCGTCAGTTTCGCTATTATTTGAAATCAACAACTTATTTGACATAAAAAATCACTTTTTCAAATACTTATTATTTACACGCTATATTGTCATTTATACAAGAGACTCATAGACATTTTTCAATTCTTGAGCGGACTTCCTCCATGAGAAGAACTGTAAACGCAAATTCTGTTTATTAATAAGTATACCCCTTTCTTTAGGAGAAAGAGTAAGAAATTTCTCTATGATAACATCCAAATTTGAAGAGTTTTGATCTAAATTAAAATAAATCGCTGCATCTTGTGCGATCTCAGGAAAACAACTGGCTTGATTTAGCAAGACTGGACAATGAGCACGATACGCTTCAAGTATAGGGATACCAAAACCTTCATACATAGATGGATAAATAAAGCATAAAGCATGTGTATATAGGTTTTGAAGATCCTTATCATTAACTCGGAGATGAATAAGTTGATTGTAAACACCTAACTTTTTCATGCAACTTTTTTCTTTCTCGGAGAAATTTGGACCCGTACAAACAATTTTCAAATCTTTATGCCGTTTTAGAACCAAAGCAAGAGAACGCATCATAGGATAAAAACATTTATATGAATTTCGCTGGCCAACATATAAAATGTATCTTCCTTCCATAATTGGCATGGAATTCTCTTCTAAAACAAAGTCTGGAGCCCCATGATATATGACTGTAATTTTTTCCTCCGGGACATTCAGAATATCTATCAAATCTTGTTTTGTTTTATTTGATACTGCGATAATATGCGACGCTTTTTGGCATAATAACGGTTTTCTTCTAACTTGTGAGTCCAACTTTGAAAAAAACAATTCCGGAATCATGTCATGAATAGTAAGAACAAAAGGTTTCCTATTCAAATAGCGTAAAAAATAATCATCAAAATATGTTGGATGAAAAACATCAAACTCGCCTTTCTTAAGTTCCTGCACAGAACACAATCGATTTCGTCCTAAGGAAGTTTTTGAAGGAAACAATTCACTATACCTTCTATACAAGAAGCCCTGCCCCACAAAATGATGATTAAACAAAAAATTATCAGCAAGATCTTCCATTGGCCCAAAATCCAACAATCCGCTCTCTTTTAAATGAATATTGTCACACTCATGCAAGGCTATTTTACATTCCACCCCATCAGGCATATTCGAGATTAATTTCACAAAACTATTGGATACTCCTCCGTAGTTTTGGGAGCAAAAAGCTTGATAATCAAATAAGACCCTCATTCAACTCCATTTTATAATATCAAAAAGACTCTCTTATCTTATACCGCGAATTCTTTGAACTAACTAAGAAATAGTGGTTTTCGATAGTTCCATAAAAAGATGCCATTTTATAAAGTAACGCATACTTTTTAAAACCAAGCAAAAAGCATAGACATCTCATAACAGAATTAGCTATACAAATCGCTTTATATTTTTTCTTATTCACTACATCTTTATCATGTATTTTAGAGACATTATTCTCATTAGGTTCAGGAACCATTCTCATCTTTTTTACCTTTGAATAAAAGCGTGACTGTTTTGAAAATGGGTTATCATAATAACCATAAGCCTCAGAATAAGCTCTATACAACCTTCTTACTTCTTTTGATATCAAACATCCATTATCAAAAGTTCCATATGTATATCGATGTGAAATATAATCATCAATGTGACTTAACTCGAGATTTTTCTTATACATTTTAAAGAGAACATTCAAATCTTCGTATGAACTCATATCTCTAATATTCCTTTGAATAACCTCTCCATTAAGCAGTGCTTTGTAATTATACCCAGAAAAATGGACAAAAACCAATTTACTCAATTGAGAATCGCCCCCCTCCCTGCAACCTACATACAAATCCGCATTCTTTTCACATATCATACGTTCATGAAAATTCCAAGGGGCCATATTTAAGCCCATATCCATTGACACACAAAGTTTACCTCCCATAAAACTCGGCAATAAGTCAACCCATTTCTGATCAGTAAAAAGATTTTCTGGAATACTAGCAAAACTTTTATCTTTTAACTTATCCAACCACCAACAAATAAATTTTCTAGCGCAATCTGTATTACGTAGTCCTATAAACCCTAAATTATAAACACCAGAGCACAATAACTGTTGTTCTCTAATATTACCCTTTTCAGCCAAATGAATTTGTGTAATATGCGGTGTAACTATTGCCTCATATTTATCTAATGATTCATAAATACAACTAATACTAGAAAAAACAAATATATCTGGGTCAAAATAAATACATTTCTCATATCCCTTTTCAAAAAGATATTTTATTGATGCTGGTTTTATGGCTGTACAGAATTCTGTAAGATCATATTTAAAAGCCATATCAATCCATTTTTCCTCAGGGTAAGTATTTTTTAAAGCTTCTTTAGCAATGAGAACATTATCTTCCAAGGATTTTACACAAGATTCGCCAGGTTCATCAGCGACAATAATATAGAAATCAACCTCTTGAAAGCGACTTTTTATTGATTTCTCAAGAACTTTAGCCAGTCCAATATAATTTGTCGCACATATTGTAAAAGCACAATTTTTTTTCATATCTATTCAATCATCTTTATAACTTTTGCTGGCACCCCCGCCACCACACTATTACTTAATACATCTTTAGTCACCACCGCATTAGCAGCAATAATCACATTATCACCAATATGCACACCACCAAGAATTGTTACTTTATCACCAATCCATACGTTATTACCAATAACAACCTCTCCTTTAGAGCATAAGTTTCGATCTTGCGGAGGAATATGAGCATATTCTTTCTTTAATTCTCCATGCGCATTGTCACCTATATATACAAAGCGACCTGTTAATAATCCATCACCTATGGTAATCTTATTGCACGCTGTTATATGAGTGTATTCGCCTATACTACAATGATCGCCAATAGTTATAGATGGATTAAAGTGCTGCTTTCCATATTCAAGCCAGCACCCAAGGACACAATGACTCTGAATACTAGTATAATCACCTATTCGAATCTTCTTCTGCCCACCTCCTTGAAGACAGCATGGCTTTTCTATTATTGAATGATATCCAAAAGAGCGAAACTCATCTTTCAACCAAAAGGTATATAAAACATTCTTATAAGAAGCCAAACGTTGGCTTCGTCGGTAAGAATATACCTTTCCAAATGAAGAAGTTATTATTCTAATAACTTGCTTAAGCAGATGCCTCATAATCAAAATATTACAGTTTAAACCAGCTTGGAGTATTTATTATATATGCGCAAAAAATTTTGTACGAAACTATTAGGAGATGTTAGTTTAAGCGCGGTTTCTCTACAACGCAATCTCAGCATCTGATAATCAGAAGCATTTAAATCATATACAAATTTAATCCCATTAGCAAAGTCTTTTGCGTCACGCAGTTTTGCACAATACCCAGTATCCCTATCCTTCACCACATCAATAGCAGTCCCCATCTCAAAAGCAACGATTGGTGTTCCACAAGCCATTGCCTGATTTAGCATAGAAGGTCCTGCATCATTTACCGAAGGACTAAGGAAAACACTTGCCAAGGAATAAATATCTGGCAAATCCGACGACTTCACATATCCCAAATATAAATAATCAAAACACAACTGTTCTTTTATTGGTTCGATATCTCGGCCTAGTAACACTAACAAAACCTTTTTCCTTTCTTCGCTTGATAATTTGTCATGGAACATCCTTAATGATTGCAACAAATATGAAATTCCCTTTCTTTCATCAGAAAGACTCTGACTGCCAAACAATAGAATGAATGACTTATTATCGCCTATAGAATACTTATTTCTTATTCCTATAGAATCCTGAGGGCAGAACTTATCAACATCAACCATAGGAAGAACAGTTTCCAATCTATCATATCTACCCAACAAGAAAGATCTCCGATAGAAACTATTCATATATGAATTCCCATATACAACTGGTTTCACCTTCTCATAAAACCGTTCACGGTATTCTACGTTCCATTTCGTAAAATCATTCTCTTTTTTAGAAAAAATAGCAGGACAATAGCCACAACCAGACTGATATCGTATACAATCGCCAGTAAAATGACAGCCACCCGCCATAGGCGAATAGTCTACACAACAAAAAAGAAAAAGACAGTGCAACCTTTCATATAGAGTTTCTATAGTAGCAAAGGATAGTAATTCTTGCCAGAAAACGACATATACCACATCATATTTCCTTTTTACTTTTCCTACAACCCGACCTATTGGCACAGGTGGATTACATTCCTTCCCATAAAAAAAGAAATAGCCTGGAAGTTGTTGTTGCCACTTTGATTCATGTAAAATATTACATATTTTTCTCTTTATCTTTACAAGGATATTCGGCTTGGAAGGTTTCTTATCAAAAACACTTATGAACTCAGGATGACCATCTACAGGATATTTAGTTAAGAAATCTACATCTAGTCCTGCATTTTTGAATGCATAATAATGCTCAAGTCCAACAACAGCAGGCCCTATAGAAGGATCAACTGATGATATAATGAGAACCTTCGGAGATTTACTTTCCATCAAAGAATGTCTTTATTATAGAAATAATATATTCCACATCTTCATCTTTCAACTCAAAATACATTGGCAAACGGATCAAGCAATCCGCAAATCGATCGCAATTCGGCAGGTTGGGAATATCTCCAATATGATGCTCCTTATAATAATCACTAAGGTGAAGGCTAAGATAATGGAACACCGCCAATACACCATTTTCTTTAAAGAAATTAATAAGTTCTGAACGTTCTGTAAGATTTCTACATACTAGATAAAACATATGTCCATTATTTGTGGCATAATATGGGACATCCGGTAAATTAAAGTATCCTTTGTCTGACAAATCCTTTAACCCAACAGAATACATATCCCAAATAGCTTTACGACGAGATTGTATGGATTCAAGGCTCTCAAGCTGTGCCCATAAAAAAGCGCTATTAATTTCTGACGGCAAAAAACTAGAACCGGTATCAACCCAACCATATTTATTGACCATACCACGGAAAAATTCTGCACGGTTAGTACCCTTTTCCCATATAATTTCTGCACGACGAACGAATTTATCATCGTTTACGACTAACAGGCCACCTTCACCACCAGCTGTAACATTCTTGGTCTCATGGAATGAAAAACAACCGAAATGTCCAATACCTCCAAGAGGTTTTCCCTTATAATAAGAGTCTATTGCTTGTGCAGCATCCTCAACAACAAACAGTTTGTGACGGTTAGCAATTTCCATAATCTTATCCATATCGCAAGCCACACCTGCATAGTGTACTGGCACAATCACCTTTGTTTTGTCGGTAATCAATGCTTCTATCTTGTCAGCATCAATATTGGGATTATTCTCACAACTATCAGCAAAGATTATTCTTGCACCTTGACGAACAAAAGCAAGGGCAGAAGAAACAAAAGTATATGAAGGTACGATTACTTCATCTCCTGGCTTTACATCACAAAGGATGGCAGCCATCTCCAACGCATCAGTTCCAGAAGTTGTACAAATAGCTTTTTTGAAGCCATACTTCTCTTCAAAGAACTGCTGGCATTTCTTTGTAAATACACCGTTACCAGACAATTTACCTGTATAAACTGCCTGATACATGTAATGGGCTTCTTTGCCCGTCAGAAAGGGCTTATTAAATGGTATCATATTAATTTATAAAATATTTACAATTCTACTTAATGTTGTAATCAAATCATAGCCATCCCAAACTAGAGTGAAGTCCATAGATTTACCCAGAGGTACAAATCTATCAACACCCTGAGGATGGTCTTCATTCACGAACTTGATAATCTCCTCACGAGTCAAGCCGTAATAAGTTACTGTCTGGCTCTTGATGGTTGCTATAGGCAACAAATCTGTCAAAGACTTGGCATCATACTCATAGAAATAACCACTGTTGAAACGGTAATCCATAAGTACAGGGCTCAGACTATCTACCTGAATGCGGGTCAGCAAAGGCTGTTCAACAGTCACCTTACCCAATTTCAGATTAGCAGCTGCCTTGTACAGAGCATTTATCTTACCAATGGTCTGCACAGGTGCTATGTTGTAATGCTCCTGAGCATAATCCACCACCATTTTCCAGAAGTGTTCTTTAGCCTCCGCTTTCTTCTCTCCTACCCATACGATAATTCTCGGAGCGGTACAAGCATTCTGGTCAGAGAAGTAGGTGTCGTTATAGAAGTTCTGAACCACCTTGTCTTGATCATCAGCAGCCAAGAATGCATCTGCATCCAGTACCGAGAAGCTATATCGGTCAGCAAAGTTCACCTCATTAGCACGTGGCTGCAAAGGTGACTGACGGATTTCTGCAATAGTAGCATCACCACCCCAAACTACACGACTCTGGCACATACCTGAGAACAGGTCAGTAATTTCCTTGATGGGAGGATACTTCACAAAGCAGATATATGGAGCCATGTCCTTGTGAGTGGTCTCTAACAACTCACGTACACAATCACTTATAATCTGCACCTGTGGAAACTCTTTAGCAGGCAGACGTACAATATTAGCATTACCTGCCAACAAACCAGCTGCAAAACTGAAAGCACAATTGACAGGAACATTGCTTGGGGTACTATGGAACACTATACCACGGCCCAATCTGCGTTCAAGGTCAATATACTTTGCTTTTTCCTGCATCAATGCGCCTTTACGGCACCAGAAGCCAAAGGTCATCACATCCGAATATTGGCGACCTCGTTGCATCACAAGTTTAGATAGGTCATTGAAGAAAGAGATAACAGGTTCTGCAAACGGAGTCAAAGCAGGAACCGATGGCATCTGCTCAATGGTCTTGTCATCACCAACCACAAACTCCAAACCAGAGAGTTTACCAAATTTGGCAGCATAGGTATCAGAACAACCACGAATCTCTGCGTTCTTAATACGTCCATGAATATGGAAATACTTACCTTTTCGGCCGCAAGGGCAATCATCCTCACCCAACACTACACCTTCATCTTCTGTCAGCAGAACATGACCGGGATAACTCTTTGGCAGTACACTTACTACCTCTATAATACCCGTCTCACCATTCTTGGCAACAGAAAAATCCTTGGGGTTACGAATGATGATATCAGAGAAGTTAGAAGCATGCAAATGACCATGCTCGCACTCAATATAGATAGTACCAGTCTGTTCCACCATACCATAATAATCATGAACATTCTCAACTGGAATACCACATACATCATTCAGGCACTGCTTGAACTGAGCTGTAGATACTGATTCTGCCACCAGTTTCTTCCAACCGCCACCATGAATCAGCACACCCTTGGAGAGGTCAGGCTTATAATCACTCTCCTTCAGTTTCTTATAGAAGTGCTGCCAAATCATGAAGGTAAACCCAAAGAGGAAGATTGTTTCGTCTTTGTGCTCTTCCAAGAAAGCTTTCATACCCTCTATATCCAGCTCCATGTTCTCATCCAGTGCATACATACGCTTACTGCCAAACATTGAGAAGCCAAGGATACCAGCTCCACGGGCAGAGAACATTTTTCTATCCTTCACAACATTGCTAGAATCCAGGATAATCATAGGTACACGTTTGTTGCCCAACAGAGAAGCCACAATCTTTGTGAGTGTCTTGGTCTGGTTAGCAGAAGTCTCACGGTCAAGATAAATCTTGGATGTTTTCTGGCCTGTTGTTCCAGAAGAGGTCATGGTCTTTATCACCTCATCTTCTGCCACACTACGAAGCGTCAAGTCCTTGAACAAGCTTACCGGCAAGTAGGGTAAATCCTCATAATGCTGAACCTTGTTGATATCAAATCCAGTACCATCAAGCATTCTTCGATATTCCTCACTATGCTCATAATGATACTTGGTAAGACTGACCAAATACTCATCCAGCACTTTATGTTTATCTTTTTTTCCTAAGGAATACGGAGCTACCTCCAATAATTCTTCTAGCGTCATATATTCTTAATCTTATTAGTTTTCCATCATTTGTTGCATGGCTGGATAATCTATCTTACCCGAACTCTTCAAAGGAATAGCATCAATTGCTCTAACATCAAAGGCCTTACTATTGAAGCCTGTCTTTTCTACAAGCAGCTTTACTATCTTTTCTTCCAAGCCTTGATCGGTTACAAAAATAGTAATTTTGTCATCCACACCCACGCAAGCGCAACTGGTTGTAAAATTGCACTTTACAATCTGCTCAGTTGCATCCAAGTTACAACGGTTTCCCCACACTTTCACAAAACGCTTCATACGTCCTGTAATGTAGTAGAATCCGTCAGCATCTCTTCTTGCCAAATCACCTGTATGTAATATGCCGTTGTTTTCATCACCCTTAGCAAGGTCTGCCCTACATTCAGCATAACCAAGACTAACGTTGGGGCCTTCATACACCAACTCACCATCCACATCGGAAGCTTCTATGGAATTACCATTCACATCATTCAAAGAGAACTTTCCTCTTGGGATGGCGATACCTATGCTGGCATATTTATCCAAGGCGTGTTCCAGTGGCAGGTAACTCATTCGAGCTGTTGCTTCTGTCTGTCCATACATCACAAAAAATCGTTTTTCTTTGCTCTGAGCCCACTCTATATACTCTTTAGCGATGTCCTTGTTCAACTTGCCACCTGCCTGCGTCATCGTCTTCAGGTATGGCAAATCCATACGCATAAAGCGCAACATCTTCAACATCTCGTATGTATAAGGAACACCTGCTATGGAGGTCGCCTTCTGTTCTTTCAAGAAACTCCAGAAATCTCTTTGCGCAACAGTACCTTCCGTCAACAAAATAGTAGCGCCTTTGATAAGGTGACTGTTTATTACAGATACACCATAGCTATAGTAAGATGGCAATGTTGTAATAGGCCGTTCATTTTCATCAATCTCCAAATACTCCGCTATAGATTCTGCATTAGCCAGTATATTCTTGACAGAAAGGCGCACGAACTTAGGTGAGCCTGTACTTCCAGATGTTGTCAAACACAAAGCCAACTCAGAATTTATCTCTGGCTTATCTAATGCAACCTCATACTGTATCTTCTGCAATGAGAAGGTTGCATATTGATAGATGGTTTTACCACCTATATTCTCTATCTTATCCGTGGAAATCCAAACGTATTCCGGCTGATAGATTGCCATCAGGTTTTGCAAAACAGAAATTTCCTTACTGCCATCCAACAGCACTATGGGGTTATGGTGTTCCAAACAGGACACATAACCCACCAATGAACCCAAGCGGTTCTCGCAGAGACAGAACAGAAGACCCTTTTCTGTGATTGCATCAGCGAATCTTGCTGCCTCAGCATTCAATTCTCTGTAAGTCAGCTGTTCACCTTTATCGGTAATTACTGCAATGTTTTTTGAATATCTATCAAAATCGAACATCATCAAATGTTATTTGTTTCTTTTAGAATAAAAGGATCACCATGCCCAGGCATTACGATTGTGTCCTTTCTCAGTCTTTTAAGATAAGGCAAAGTGAGATTTTTATAATCCATCTTATTTCCCCCAGGGAATGTAGTGATAACAGAGGTGTTCTGAATGAGCGTATCGCCAGTGAACACCATCTCCCCACACAGACAATAGCAAGCACTTCCTTCGCTATGTCCTGGAGTTGAGGTTACTTCAAAAACTAAATCACCTATATGAAGACTATCTGAATTAACAAATGTTCTGTCAGCAACAATCGTGAATGGTTTATATGATTTTTTGAAATCCTGATAACGAGACCCACCATCCTTCCTGTCTTCATCAGCAAGCACTAATGCTACCAATCGAGCCAAAGGTCTTTTGCTATTCATTAGCCTTTCTGCACATCTTTCCTGACAATAGACTATTGCGTTTGTATGCTCTTTCAGCCACATCACTCCGCTGATATGGTCATAATGGCCATGGGTCAACAGGATGTGCACTTTTTCAATTTCTTTTTCCTTAAATAGCTCTAACAAATCCTCATTCTCATTTGGATCAAATACCACAGCCTCATTTCCTGTAAGTATAGTAAACATATTGGATTTCACAGGTGCATATATGCTCCTATACACCTCTATTATCTTCCTATGTGCAATCTCAAATGAGAATAAATCCATGAATTAGTCTTTGATAGCTTTCTCAATATCCTCAACAATAAGTTCAGGCGTTAAACGGTTCTGTGCCAGTAGCCCATCGTAATCACAAGCCAAATCAAAGCTATCGTGGATACCACAACGAAGTAATTTAGGCATCCCTGTTGTTTCGGTCATTACTTCAGCCACTGCAGCACCGAGGCCTCCAAGCTTACTGTGCTCCTCAACAGTTACAGCCAGTTTATAGTCTTTTGCAGACATCACTGCTTCACGGTCAATGGGCTTCACAGTAAACATATCATATACGGTTGATGTAATTCCCTTTTCAGCAAGCACCTTTGCTGCCTTCAAAGCAGAGTTTACCATAGTGCCTACTGCATAGATAACCACATCAGCTCCCTCTTTCAATTGCTTTGCCTTTCCTATCTCAAAGTCCGTTTCCTCTTTATAGACTATCGGGCAATTAAGATTGCCTGTCAGTCGCATATAAACGGCATTGGGGACTTTACGTGCTAGTTCAAACTGCTTTACAGCAGATGCAGCATCAGCAGGTGAAAGTATTGTGATGTTGGGGATTGAACGCATCACAGCCAAATCCTCTATGGTATAGTGCGTATTACCTGCGAAGCCTTGGCTAAGACCAGCACCAGACCCCACCACAATAATCTTCTCCTTCATATAACCGCAGAAGTGACGAATTTGCTCACAACTCCGCATAGTAATAAAGGTTGCGTATGTGGTTGCACAAGGATGGAAGCCCTCTGCAGCTAGTCCAGCAGATATTCCAATCATATTCTGCTCTGCAATACCAATGTTATAGAACTGATTAGGATAGGTTTCCAAATACTTGGTCATACCCGAAAGTGTTGCCAAGTCAGCAGTCAGGAGGACGAACTTATCATCTTCCTGTGCTGCATCCAAAACAGCTTGTCCAAAAATAGAACCTCTCTGCCCTAACAAAGAGCAGGAACGTGCTGAAAGTCTAGTAATCTCAAACATTTTCAACCTCCATTCTTGCTTGTTCGTACTCTTCTGCATTGAGTGTATGATGATGCCACTCTTTCACGCCTTCAATAAAAGAAACACCTTTTCCCTTAATGGTATTTGCAATCACACAGGTTGGTTTATCGCCTGTTCTCTTCAAAGCTATAGATAGCTCTTCGCAGTTGTGGCCATCCACCTCATAGACATCAAAGCCAAATGCCTCGAACTTCTTGCCAAGGTCAATCTGGTTCATCACATCATTGGTATAGCCATCATATTGTAACTGGTTCTTATCCACAATAACAGTGAAATTATTGAGGCCATAGTTGGCTGCCGACATAGCTGCTTCCCAAATCAAGCCCTCATCACATTCGCCATCGCCAACTAGTGCAAATACACGATTGTTTAAGCCTTTTCTCTTACAAGAAAGAGCCAAACCTACGGCAAAGGTCATTCCCATACTCAGACTACCGCCAGAGAACTCAATACCATTCTCCAAGTTGCGCATAGCATGACCATGGAAGTATGATCCATTAGTCTCAAAACTGGCAATATCCTCATCCGTCAGGAAACCGACCTTATTAAGTACTGAATAATAAGCCAACACACAATGACCTTTACTCACCACTAAACGGTCACGATTCTCGTCATCAGGATTGTTCACATCAAAATGCATCACATCTCCATAAAGAGTTGCCATAATTTCAATGGATGACAATCCCGGGCCTACGTGAGAGCCATTTTTCCCACTATCGAAGGCCATTTTCAGGGCTTGTAGTCTTAATTCTTTTGAAAACTGTTTTAAATCCATGTCTTTTATTTTGAGATAGAAAGACGCAAATCAGAACCTCCTCCATCTACCTTGATAGTCTCACCGGTAACATAGGAGGATTTGTCTGAGGCAAGGAACAAGCAAACCTCTGCAATCTCTTCTGGAGTACCAAAACGATGCATACCCAACCCTTTCTTGATTTGGGTTTCTGCATCCTCTTCCAATACGTCCAACATCTTGGTTTGCGTAAATCCTGGAGCAACAGCATTCACACGAATACCAGCACTACCGAGTTCTCGCGCCAGTTTCTTGGTTGCAATCACCATTGCTGCCTTGCTAGCAGCATACTCCATCTGGGAAGTATCTTCACCCCAGGCTGCAATGCTGGCAATGTTGATAATACTTCCCTTCCTTTGCCTCATCATACTGCGACAAACAAGCTGAGTCAGTTCAATGGCACTGAAGAAATTAACATCCATCACCTTACGGATGTCCTCCATCTTAGTCATAGAGAACAAACGGTTTGGACTGACTAAGCCTGCCGCATTTACAAGGATGTCAATAGAATGCTTTTCTTTAACAATCTCCTTGATGCCCGCTTTGATGGAATCAGAATTGTCAAGTTCCATGTGAACTGGTTTAATCCAGACTTTACAATCCTCTTCCAACTGATGAATCTTGTTCAGAAAGTCTTTATCATCGCGATGAATCACAGCCCAGCAGTTGCAACCGTTCTTTGCGAACAGTTGCAATGTTGCCAGTCCTATACCACTACGGGCACCCGTTATGATAGCGTTTTTACTTTGAAGCATTCTATTGTCCTCTGTTTAGATTTCGACCTCGTATTTTTTCAGGATCTCCTTGCCCTTCTCGTAAGAAGAAAGGTCAATGATATCATCCATTTCCATCATGATGTCAAAAGCATCCTCGATGGCAGCCACCAACGACATGTGGCCTACAGAGTCCCATTCTGGTACTGACTGATACTTAAGATCAGCAAGTTGAGTATCTGTTACATTCAAATTTTCACAGAAAACTGCATTGTACTTTTCTAAATTTGTCATAATCATATTCTATTATTATAAAAATCCCATCTTTTCAGGAAACGCTTTCTGTTTCTATTACTAAAGTAGTCGTCTCTTTCAAGTTTAAACAATAATCGACCTTCCGTTTTCATTGTCTGTTTACTTCCAAGAAACTCTGCAAAACGAATCGCTCTCTTATTTGATTCTAATATTTCAGATATAATAGCACTTAATCCTAATTCTTCAAAAACATAATCGAATAATAAAATATGCGCCCTATATGCAATATCAGTATTTTGGAACGCCTCATCTGCGATAAATATTCCACCTTCACCTATTCCTTCATCATAATCTATATCTTTGACATTGATTAATCCAATCTCATTATTCTTATATTCGACTATATAATAAAGGTTTTTCTCATTATTAATACTATCAAACCACTGTTGTTGCATTTCCTGAGTTATGTAATCTCGGAATAACATATACTGCGAGATATTGGGATCGTTACGCCAATTTCTTACCATTTCTATTTTATCACGACTCAATCGAGTGAGCCTAATATCGTAATTTTCAAGGGTTATTTTATTCATAATCATTTACTGAATCTAAAAATATAACGTTTAACATAACCATTTACCATATAACGAGTAGAATGATCAAGAAAAATATAACTTGAAAGGCACACACTTAATATCGAAATAAGACACAACCATATAGAACTAAATAATTCATCATTGCCCAAAAAAGCATATGCACCATAAGACAATAATACAGACAATATTGTAACTTTGGCGCATGAAAAGAAACAAGGAATAAAGTCCTTATAACTATAACCTTCGACATCATGAACAAGTAAATATGGTTTTATAGCAAAACCGAAAACAAACATAACAAGAATTCCCAAGTATTGCATCCACATCACATCGCCACCAAATTTGTATATCACATATAGCATCGCAAAAACACCTGGGCCAGAGAAAGATGCTAATATAGAATTTGTTTTTATTTTTGCAGCAGCCATCATAGGAATATAGAATGCGGAATCAAAAGTACTTAGTATTCTTTGTACAATAATAAACTGAGTAAACAACACCGCATAAGGAGGAACCTCTACAAGCCATATGCTCATGATTGTATTCATAACAAAAATGGCAGGAAGGCCCAACAATAAAACCATATCATAAACAAGAACAGTTGTACTCATAGTAAGGCGCTTAGATTCTTCATAATCACCAGAAGCATACAATTTTATAATTTGTGGGTTTATTGCTGTCCTGAAATTATTAATGAACTGCATCATTGCTCCTGCGACCTGATTACCAATAGTTTGAGCTGCAACCACAAAAGGTTGAAAGAACAAATTTAGTAGCACTACATAACCTTGCATTTTCAACGTTTCTGCAAGATTTGCAATAACATTCCATCCTGAGAATCCCATCAATGATTTAAAAATTGAGCGATTAAAAATGGAGCCCAGCTTAGATCCTACGAGATAATGGTTACAGTAATAATAATAGAATAAAGCAGTAACCACCTGTAATAAAGACATCAAAATTGCATAAAAAATAAGCCTGTCGCTATTAGTTACAGATAACAAATAAACAATAAATAATTTTGATATTGCCTCAAATATACTTATATATGCATATATACCCATACGTTCATAAGCCATAATCATAGAAGTATAGGGAACCTGAGTAATAGCTATTATTGATGTTAATATTGAAATATGGTAAACAATAACAGCTGCATGTAATCTTTCCTCAGGAATAACCAACTTGTTATATACGAACCAAAGCCCTCCGGTTTCCAATAGCAATGCTATAATTACAGCCAAACCTAAATGAGTATAGAAAGCAGTATTGAATGTTTCGATTAATCTTCCTTTATCTTTTCTACCCAATTCAAAAGTGAGGTATCTAAGAGTTCCTATACTCAAAGTGCCATTCAAGAAAAAAAGCATTCCTGCAACACCCCCAACAACATTATATAAGCCAAAGTCATCCACTCCCAACTTGTCAAGCACGACTCTAGAGGAATAAAGAGAAACTCCCATGACCAGAATCATTCGGAAGTAGAGAAACAATGTATTCTTGGCTATACGCTTATTATCAGACATAAAAAGATGTTATACTATTATCTTTTGTAGAATTCAAGTCCAACCTTAACTATAAGATATTATCTATCAACATAAAAAACACAAATATCCGCAAAGAAAGTTTTATCCTTTGAACCTTTAATCACCATGCACATCCCATGCTCCAACTGACAATTTACTCCAACAACTATTATGAAGAAGTTGAATAATCAACAAAAGGGAGTATCGAAATCTTTGAGAAGAAGATGCTTCGTATCTTTGTCGCTTAAGATGGCTTTGTCGGTTGGGATGCGCCAATCGATGCCTAATGAATCATCGAGAATACTAATTCCACCATCGGCTTCTGGATGATAAAATTCGTCACACTTATACTGGAACACGGCTGTTTCACTTAAAACAGAAAAGCCGTGAGCAAAGCCTTTAGGGATAAAAAACTGACGGTGATTATCCTCGGTGAGTTCAACGGCTACGTGCTGACCATAGGTGGGGCTGCCTTTGCGGATATCAACTGCGACATCAAGTACTGAACCTTTGACACAACGCACCAATTTGCTCTGGGTAAAGGGAGGGCGCTGGAAATGCAAGCCTCGCATTACGCCATAGCTTGATTTGGACTCATTGTCCTGGACGAAATTGATGGGACCGATTTTTTCTTCGAACTCTCTTTGAGAGAAGGATTCGAAGAAATAGCCACGGCTATCTTCGAAAATGCGGGGTTCAATAATGAACACACCGTCGATTGATGTTGTTATAACTTCCATAACTTTAATGATTTTATGTCCATTTTCTTTAGCGTAAAGAAAAGAACGAAAAGAAACATCCACCCCTTACAAACTTCTTGGACGAGCCAAGCGTTCTAAAGAAACGGTTACCCCCTATATTGGGAAGCTTAATTGTAAAATCGGGAAGACCGCAATTTTACAAAGTTCATTAAGGTAAACAGAACCATCAAAGAACCTGTTTATTTTTTCCTATTTTAATTTTAAAACCTAATACCATGCTAAAACACCTAGGGGTTTGCCGCGCGGCAGGGGGCGA
>JAEEGL014565587.1_pt1 | contig 23039 bp, 18 predicted proteins | sample 9134231 | NCBI WGS metagenome assembly JAEEGL01 (sample SAMN16246548, study PRJNA631951) | gut metagenome | biome: gut microbiome; feature: rumen; material: fiber-attached | host: Bos | place: Iran: Karaj | collected 2018-10
AGTGGGGTTAATGTCAGGAGCTGCAGATTTAGGCTGAGGCTTAGCAAGCGTAGTTTCAACAGGTTTTGTAACTTCAACTGGCATAACAGTTTCTGTTTCTGTCTTAATCTCTACAGGCTTAGCTTCTTCAACTTTTACAGCTTCCACCACATCAACTCGGCTATCTATCACTGCCACAGCATCTGAGTTGCGAGTCTCTTCTGGTTTTCCATCTGCTTTCACGACTCCGAAACCACTAAGTGCCTTCTGCAAACTCTCGTTCATATCATCTACAAAGTCAACCGTTTTCCTGCGCCACTTTGCAAAACCTCTTGCCAAACGGGACTGGTCCTTCGTCAGTGCCACTTCATCGCTGATCCAATCCTCAGCCACATAAATCTCCTTTTCATTCGGATAATCATAGCGGATATTCTTGATCTGCAGAACACATTTTCCCTCGTCGCAGTTGGCAGTCATTTGATACATCACCTTTGTTCGGTCCAGTGCCAACGCGCTGTTGGAGAACACAATATACTCCTCACCATTTGCTGCAAGCTGCCCTTTCTCCTCATTCTCGTATGCCAATCTACTTTTGTTGGCGTTCTGATGCATACGCACATCCATCCACTCCTTCGTCTTGGCATACACCTCATCTTTACTCATACCGGCAATACTATACTCCTTGGAAAACACTACCTTACCATTAACCGTTGGTACAGCACCTTTTAAGTAGTAAGAGTCCTCGTGGTTGGCATTTTCATTCTTTTGCGCCAACACTTGCTGTGGCACACAAAAGGCCAAAGCAGATATGCAGATAGAAAAAAGTTTCTTTCTCATAATGTTTATTCTTTAATCTTGACCACAAAGATAATACTTTTCATCTAATTATCCCCATACATTTCAATGAAACTTGTATATTTTGCACAAAAACGCCGTGATTGTGCAAAAAATATGCCCAAATCCTTGCATCGTTTTGAATATTGTCTTACATTTGCAGCCGTTTTGCGGAGAATGCTCCAAAAAAAGCGAAAAATTAACCATTTTATTTATAGGTAAAAAGATGAAAAAGACATTACTTAGCTTGGCTATGCTGAGCATTTCTGCCTCTGCTTTGGCAGGTGGTGTATTGACCAATACAAACCAATCGGTAGCGTTTATCAGAATGATGACACGTGGTGCCATGATAGATTCTGATGGACCTTATTCCAATCCTGCAGGATTAGGATTCTTGCAACGCGAAGGCCTCCACCTCTCATTTAATTGGCAAAATGCCTACCAAGAGCGCAATATCGATGCAACCTTCCCCCTGTTCCCTGAAGCTAACAACCATCGTTTCTATAAAGGTACTGCATCAGCACCAGTTATTCCTTCACTTTTCCTCACATACAAGAAAGGTCCTTGGGCAATTTCAGCCTACGGTGGTGTTGTAGGTGGAGGCGGTGAGGCATCTTACAGCACGGGCTTGCCTATGTTTGATTCTGGAGTGATGGCAAAAATTGCTGCCAATCCCACTATGCAGACCTTGATGCAAGCCACCGGCGCCAAAGCGGCTTCCGACCTTTACGATCTCAATACCGCTATGAAGGGACGACAGTTCATCTACTCCTTTCAGGCTGGTGTTTCATATCGTGCAACCGACTGGCTGTCAGTATATGCCGGTATGCGCATGAACTATTTCACGGGAGGTTATAAAGGATATGTAACTGCTTCAGCGAAACCAGAGTTGTTGCAGAATCCAATCATCCAACAGGCTGCAGCTGTCAACCCAGCTTTGGCTGCACTTGCCAACCAACCTTTGGTAGATTTGCGTCTTGACGTTGACCAGAAAGGGTGGGGCGTAGCTCCTATTATTGGTGCTCACGTAAAACTCAACAAATGGAACATCGGTTTGAAATATGAGATGAAGGCAAACCTAAATATCGAGAACGAGACCAAAGAGAACTCTGACCCTAATGGTTCTTTGGCAGCTTACAGCAATGGTGTGAATACCCCCAGTGATGTGCCAGCTCTGTTTAGTGCAGCCGTGATGTACGAGGTATTGCCAACTCTACGTGCCAGTGTAGAATATCACCATTTCTTCGACAAGAATGCCGAGATGGCGAACGACAAACAGAAGACCCTGACGCGTGGTACAAATGAGTATCAAGTAGGTGTTGAGTGGGATGCCCACAAGTACATCACTCTCAGTGCAGGTTATCAGCGCACAGATTATGGCTTGAGCGATGATTTCCAGTATGACACCTCATTTTTCTGCGACTCTTACTCTATGGGCTTTGGTGGCATTGTTCACCTCTCTTCTCGTATGAAAATTAATGTTGGTTATTTCTGGACACATTACCATAAATATACCAAGCAGTCAAGTAATTATAATGGTACCTCTTTGCCTGGTACCAATGTGTATAGTCGCCATAATAAGGTGTTTGGTGCAAGCATTGACTACATCTTTTGATTGGCGATTGACTATTGAAAATTGACAATTTCGACGCAAAAGTTTGCATAGTTCACACATTATGCCTACTTTTGCGCCGATTTTTAATTGGATGCTGCAAGTAGCAGCCGTGTATTCCAGAACACCACGTAAAAAACAGGAAATATGAAACAACAAGTATCAGTAACATTTATGCTGCTGGGCATATTGTTTAATGTATGCCTCGTAGCTTCCAATCTCCTTGGAACCAAGCTAATAGATGTCTTTGGCATCAGTGTAACGGGAGGTCTCATGATTTTCCCCATCTCCTATATCATCAACGACTGCGTAGCAGAAGTTTGGGGCTATCGAAAGGCTCGTCTGCTCATTTGGAGTGGTTTCGTCAGTAATTTTTTTACAGTTGCCGTAGGTTTAATAGCCGTAGCCATCCCTGCTGCCCCTTTTTGGGAAGGTGAGGAACACTTCAACTTTGTCTTTGGAATGGCGCCTCGCATCGCCTGTGCCTCATTGATGGCTTACCTTGTGGGGTCTTTCCTAAACGCTTGGGTTATGAGTCGCATGAAGATAGCCAGCAAGGGAGCCCGTTTTTCCCTACGTGCTATCTGGTCAACCATCGTGGGTGAAACTGGCGACTCTTTGATTTTCTTTCCCATCGCTTTTGGCGGACTCATTGGTTGGTATGAGCTCATTGTTATGATGATTACCCAAATCATCCTCAAGACCTTGTATGAAATTATCGTATTGCCCATCACCATCCGTGTAGTCAGGAAAGTCAAGAAGATCGAAGAAACAGATGTGTACGATGACAACGTATCCTATAATGTGTTGAACGTAAAAGACATTTAACTATGATAGACGATAAAGTACTTGTGGTGTTCAGCGGTGGCCAGGACTCCACCACTTGCCTTTTTTGGGCAAAACGAGAGTTTAAGGAAGTGTATGCTGTGAGTTACCGGTATGGTCAGAAGCATGAAATAGAAGTGGAATTGGCTCGCAAAATTGCCGAGAAAGCTGGAGTGCCTTTCGAGGAGATGAGCATTCCCTTGGTGGGGCAGTTGGGACATAACTCTTTGACTGATGTCACGATGGTGATGGATCAGGAGGTTCCTGAGAAAGGTTTGCCTAACACCTTCGTTCCAGGTCGAAATATGTTCTTCCTCAGCATCGCTGCTGTCTATGCTCGAGAACGTGGCATTCGACACTTGGTTACTGGCGTGTCACAAACCGACTATAGTGGCTACCCCGATTGTCGCGATGCCTTCATCAAGTCGTTGAACGTCACACTCAACCTTGCTATGGATTATCAGTTTGTGTTGCATACCCCTTTGATGTGGATTGACAAGGCACAGACTTGGGAATTATCAGATCAGTTAGGTGTGCTCGATCTCGTGCGCAATGAAACCCTCACTTGCTACAATGGCATCCAGGGTGATGGATGCGGACATTGTCCATCCTGCAAGTTACGTAACGAAGGATTGAAAAAATACTTGGCCTACAAGGCCACTTTGTAATTTTACACCCTAATTAACCTATTTTATTTTTGTTTTCTGATTATTTGTTTGTACTTTTACCCCGAAAACCAGAAATAGAACGGCAATGATTAGGAAATTGATAGGTATGGTATTGTTGGTGTTGATGGCTCTCCCATTGACTGCACAGGAAATTTCGGGCGTTGTTTTGAAAAATGGCAAGCCAAAGAAAGGCATTACTGTTTGGCTCAAGAAAGCTGATAAAGTTATGGAAACCGACAAAGATGGACGGTTCTCGTTCACTGACGTATATCAGGGTGACACACTCCAGATTACGGCAACAGCTAAAGCGGATGCCAAAATCGTGATATCCGATTGGAAAGAAATCACTATTAACCTTGAAAAGAAGAACTATACCTTCAACGACGGCACAACAGAGACTTCAGCTGAATACATTATGTTGCCTGCCATGAAGCCGGGCGAGGGAGTGACTCATGACATGATTATGCGCTCTGGTCTACGCACCATTCCCGACATCATCCGCAACTACGTTTCGGGCGTGGTGGTGTTCACCGATGGCGGGAACACTAAAGTGCAGGTTCATGGCATCAATTCCGTCAACTCAGGAACAGACCCGCTGGTTGTCCTCGATGGTGTGGCTATTCAAGGAGCCGACCTTGACACCCTCGTTCCTGTGGAGTCCATTGCTTCCCTCAAGGTAATTAAAGACGGTGCTGGCTATGGCGTACGTGGGGCGAATGGTGTAATTGAGATTGAAACCATTAAGTGATGAAACGTTGGTTGTTGATTATAGGGCTTGTGATGTCTAACTTCTGTGTTTGGGCGCAAGAGGAGGAGATGGCCAATTATAACATCAGCGGTACAGTACCAGCTGGTGTCAAAGCCGTGTTTCTCAACTCCCTCCACAGTGAACCTATCGATACTGCTTTCGTTGATAATGGCCGATTCCAAATGCAGGGAGTTCTCCCCATGCATACCTTCGTTACAGTAGTAGATGATGGCACCGACCTACCTGTGAATGTGCTTATCGATGGGTTTCCTTTGGGAATTAATATGGAACGCAGTACTGTAAAGGGCTCGAAAATCAATGAACGACTCAACAAGGTAGATCGCCAAATCACTAACCTCACCATCGATTATATGCAAGATCAGATGGAGTATGCGCAGGTGAAACCTTGGCAGACTGAGGAACGTGATTCGCTGCGACGCGTCATGGCAGCAACTTATAACAAGTTGGTGGTAGAGATGAAGAATGTCATGCGCGATAACCCCGACAATGTCATTCCTGCTCTCTACCTCTCGCAGATATACAATACCTTAACCATCGACGAACTGAAGGAATATCTCGATGAGAGTCATTCTTATGCTACCCATCCCCTTTGTGTGGGTGCTTGGCGTATGCTTAACCACTATGAGAAAACCAACATCGGCACGCGTTTTACAGACCTCGTTGAGGTTGATACCGCAGGTGTGAGTCATTCCCTGAGCGAATATGTGGGTAAGGGCAACATTGTGATGGTAGATTTCTGGGCAAGTTGGTGTGCGCCCTGTATGGCAGAAATGGAGCATCTCAAAGCTGTCTATAACAAATATCGTGACAAGGGCTTCCTGATAGTAGGCCTCTCTTTTGACCGTGGTCGTGATTCATGGGTGAATGCCATCAACAACCACGAACTAAACTGGATACACCTCAGCGACCTCAAGTATTGGAATAGCAAAGCCTCTGTGGTTTATGGCATCAGCTCCATACCAGCCAGCCTGTTGTTGGATGGTGAGGGTACCATCATAGCCACTGATTTGCGAGGCATAGAACTTGACAGAAAACTTAGACAAATATTTGGATATTAATATTTTACCATTATGAAAAAGAATGATATAGGAACCAACGCAGGCTTAGTTTGGCGTACCTTATATTACAAGGGTACCAAGATGACATTCAATGAACTGATGCAGGAAACAGGTCTCACTGCCATCGACATCTCCTCTGCAATCGGTTGGCTGGCTCGCGAGGACAAAGTGATATTCATTCGTGAGCAAGACGAAGAATACCTCGATATTTATCGGGATAATTACTAATAGATTCCCTTTTTATTAGGGGGGATGTTGAGGGTAGGAGAGTAATTATCATGGTTCTTCTTCTCCTGGTGCCTCAATTGCTGGCACATCATCTATATCAATTAGTTGGGGCAGAGGGTTCTTACCGCTTTGCTTTGCCCCCAGTTTTATCAACTGATTGCAAGTTTGAATAATGCTCTTGCCATCAGGTTTCAGGTTGTTCAACCCTTCATTGTAACTAGCTTGAGCTGTGTCAAGTGCCTTACCTATAGCTTGATAGCGTTTCATGAATAGTCCCACTCTGTCCAGCATTACGTTCGCCAGCTTATACACCTGTTCGTGATTCTGGATTTGTGTAATCTGCGTCCATGTTAGGTTAATGATGCGTAAGGCAGCATACAGTGTTTGCTCGTCAGCAATATACACATTCTTCGCCATTGCCTTGCGCCACAAGTCGGGTTGTTCGTTCAATGCCGTCAATAAGGCTCCTGTATTGGGTACAAACATTATCACATAATCCATCTTCACCTTGGGCTTCTGGATGTACTTCGAATAGTCCTTGCTCGCCAACTCTTTCACATGCTTGTTGATACTTTCCACATGAGCCTTCAGATGTTTCTCACGCTCTGCCTCAGTTTCTGCATTTACATAATCCATATAGGCAGTCAGTGATACCTTAGAGTCGATAATCACCTCACGACGCTGGTCCAAGTGCAGTATCACATCCGGACGCATCATACTTCCCTCCTCAGACCTGCTGATTTCTCCTTGCGCGTCCCTGATGTAAGGCTGCAACTCGTAATGTACACCTTCCGTCAGTCCTTGTGCTTCAAGCAGTTCGTTTAGTACCGTTTCACCCCAGTCGCCTTGCACCTTCGAACCATGTTTGAACACCCTTGTCAGTTCGTCTGTACTCTTTCTAGCCGCCTCGCTTTGGAGCATCATGTTCTTGATGTTCTCACTAAGACTACTACTCAATGCCGTCTGATTCAACGTATTTTCGCTCATCACCTGCTTCATCTGCTCGATGGTTTCCTTCAGCGGATTCACAATCTGACCGAGATTGGTGTTGCTCGATTCCGCAAACTCCAGCTGCCTTTGTTTCAACATCTCGTCAGTAGCCAGTTTCAGTTGAGCAGTCATTTTGTCAATGGTCTCGTCAAACTTCTCTTGCTGAGTCCCAATAGCCCGTTTATGATGGTCTTCCTGTACATCCATCCGTTCTTTCCAAGCCTTATCCAACTTCGTCATTTCTTCATCGTGAAGCTGTTTCTGTTTATCTATGTGATCCTGTGATGATCTTTCTAAGGTAGATAAAGCTTCCTTATAATGCTGTTTTTGAGTTTCCAGGCGGTCTTGGAAAGACTTCTCAATGGCGGACAATGTCTCCAGACTGCGTTTTTCCGCCTCCGATTTGATAATGCAAATCTGCTTTTCCATCTCCTCCTTTGCTGCCCGCATACGTTCTTCCCACTCAGCCTTTGCTGTATTCATCGCCTGTTCATTCTCCGCCTTCATAGCCACCAATTGCTTCGTCTCATTCTCCAGCTGTACACGAATCACTGCCAGCTTCGTCCTCAACTGGTTTTTCTGCTGATATACTTGCAGCAATGTGAAAATTAAGCATACAATTATACATCCTAGTACTATATCAATTATTGTAATATCCATATTCTTTCTTTTTTCTCATCGCAAATATAGTAAAAAGTTTCGATATCCAACAAGATAATTCAGCTTTTATTCCCCTTTTACAATAATATTTTTGGTACTATATCTCTAATATCTTATATGGTGTAATTAAGGTTATATTATGAGAAAGGGGATGTGCTGTGCTGCACACCCCCTTTTAATGATAGAAGAAAAAAACAACTTATTTGCGCTTTCCCTCTACAGGGAACTGTCCCATCATGGCACCTTTAGCTGCATCGTCACCATCAAGGGTCAAATACATGTCGATATTCATGCCTGCCATAGCCACAAAGAAGCTGAAAGAAATCTCGTCAGCCTTGGAGGTGTCGATGTCCTCACATTCAATCTTCTCGTCACCCATAGCCTCTGCTGTGAGGTAAGCGGTAATCTTACCCTCCTTCTCTTCTACTACAAAATCCATCTCACTTTCACCCATAGGAGTGCTAGCAGTGAGTGTCCAAGTGCCGATGAAAGGATTCTTCTTGTCCTGTGCCTGTGCGTTGTTGCTGAAGCTCAGCATCGCCAAAAGGCAAACAAACATAAAAGCAAACTTCTTCATAATTGTTTTTCGTTTTTTTGTTATTTAATACGATTTTGTTTTCTGCTTGCGAAGATATAGAATAAAAATGAAACAATGGCAAAAAAGAACAACTTTTTTGCCATTGTGTACTATTAAGGATATCAAAAGGGTATTTTAGACCAATTTGATATTACAACTTGCGGATCCAAATGTTACGGAAACTGATGCTTGGGCTAGGGTCGCCATGGTTCTGCAGCAAGATAGGGCCATCGCCGTGAGCCTTCACCTGTGGGAAGCCAATGTACTCAGTGGTACCCAGGATCTCAGTGTGGTTCTGCAGCAGCACGCCATTTTGGATAACGGTTACATAAGGGCGTACCTTGTAAGTGCCGTTCTCATTGAATACAGGAGCCTCGTAGATGATGTCGAATACGTTCCACTCACCTGGTTTGCGCATTGCGTTTGCCAAAGGAGGAGTTTGTTTGTAGATAGAGCCGGTCATACCATTTACATAAGTATCGTTGTTGTAGCAGTCGAGCACTTGTACCTCATACATATTCTGCAGATATACACCACTGTTACCGCGAATCTGGCTGGTGAACTCAGGACCCATCTCAGGAACACACCATTCAATATGCAGCTGGAAGCTACCGAAGTTCTCCTTGGTCTGAATGTTACCACCACCGTTGCGAACGTCCTTGTTGACAGTCATAGCACCGTCCTTCACAATCCACTTAGCTGGAGCAGCTTCGTTAGTGCGCATATTTACGGTTACCCAGTTGTCGGTCATTGACTTCTCTGTACCGTCGAACAATACGATAGCATCTGACGGAGCACCAGCAGTTGCCTGATTGCCTGGAGTTACTACAGGAGGTTTGGGTGCCCAATACTCAGACATCGTTGGGGTCATGCCTACTCCAATCTTGTCATTACGTACATCCTGTTGGGGTTGTTGTTGCCTCTGCTGAGGTCTCTGCTGTGGTTGCTGAGCGAAAACTGCACCACAAGCCAATGCGAAAAAGCTTAAAATGAATAGTTTCTTCATGGTTGTTATTAATTTTAAATTAAACATATTTTACTTCGTGGAATAAATTCCACTACAAATGTATGAAAAAAACTAATAGCCTATTCTCTTTTTGCGGAAAAAATGCGTAATTTTGGCACCATGAACATAAAAAAACTATGTATGTATGAAAAATAAAGTATTATTGAGTGTGATGCTGACCATGATGGCAATAGTTTTTGCCTTCGGTCAGGGGCAGACGGTGGAGCCCACGCCACAGCAGAAGGCGATGTATGCCACCTCAACGAAGGATTTGCAGGACTGGATGACTTATCTGACATCGGCAGAATGCCGTGGACGACTCACGGGGGACATTGGTTTCCAACGTGCGGCGCAGTATGCCGCAGACTTGTTCAAGGAGTGGGGACTGGAACCTGGTGGCGATAACGGCACATATTTCCAGACGTTCGACCATCCGTATGTGATGCCGCAGGAAGGTGGTTACTTCACATTGTATCTGCCACAGGGCGATGGATGGATTACCAAGCAGTATGATTATCCTGACCATTATATGGTGGGTGGTACCTCAGATACGGGCTTCCTACAACAGCTTGACTTGGTGTATGTGGGCTATGGTATTACGGCACCTGAGTTGGGCTATGACTCTTACAAGGGCGTGGATGTGAAGGGTAAGATTGTGGTATGCGAACGCGATGTGCCTTATCAGGGTCAGGACCCGAAGCTGCAGAAGGCATGGATGCCTTATCAGTATCATAATTTCAAGATGACGAATGCCACTAATCATGGAGCAGCTGGTATGCTGTATATCTCAACGGCTGGCAACCCTAATCCTGGCTATAATAAGAATTTTGTGTATTGTAATGTGAGTGACAGTGTGGCCAGAGATATCTTTGCCGGCACAGGTAAGGATTATGCGAAGGTAAAGGCAGATATGAACAAGACAATGAAGCCTAACTCGTTTCCTATCAACAAGAAGGCAGATATTAAGGCCATTACCGAGTGGCATCCGGAAGGCAAGGGTTGCAACGTGGTGGGTATTTTAAGAGGAACTGACCCTACACTTGCACCTGAGTATGTGACGATTGGAGCGCATCTTGACCATATCGGACTGCAGCCTTATCTCTGTCCGGGTGCTCAGGATAATGCTTCTGGTAGTATCATCATTATGGGTACAGCCAAGGCGGTGGCAACCTCGGGCTATAAGCCAAAGCGTACGCTGATATTCACGCTCTTCGGAGGTGAGGAGACGGGTTTGATTGGCAGTGATTTTATGGCTAATCATCCAATCATGCCGATTCAAGATCATAAGTTGTTGATTAACATCGACTGTCTGGCAGCAGGTTTTGGCATGGGTGTGAGGATTGCGAAGAAGCACGGTTCGTTATTTGATGTGTTTAAGTCAACGATGGAGCATAGCGTGAACCGGCCATTCCGTGAGGCTGTGGGCCGTGATGAGATTGTGACGCGTCCACGTACCGATGAGGCTAATTTCTTTATCAAGGGTGTGCCTGTGGCAGCTCCTTTTGCTTTCGGGTCAACGGTGCGTATTCCGTATCATGTGCCTGGCGATACGATGGAGTATATAGACTTTGACCTCTCGCACGATGCTGTTCGTTGGATGGCATTGACGATGATGGAGCTTGGCAATATGGATAAGATTGAAGCGACAGCGAAATAAAATGAATTAACCCCGCCATCATGGCGGGGTTAATTCATTTATACTGTTCCTGGAATAGGAATCTTATCAATCCTGCGTTGGTGTCTGCCACCCTCGAACTCCTTGTCGAAGTATTCAGCCAGAATCTTGTCGGCATCATAAAGAGATACGAAGCGACCAGGGATGGACAATACGTTGGCGTTATTGTGCTGGCGTACCAAACGAGCTACCTCGCGATTCCAGCATAGACCTGCACGAACCTTAGGATACTTGTTAAGGGTCATACTGATGCCGTTTCCTGTGCCGCATACGGCAACACCTTCATCAACCTCACCATTCTGGATGGCTTGACCCAGCTTGTGGGCAAAGTCGGGATAGTCACAACTCTCGCTGGTGTAGGTTCCGTAATCCACGAAATCCATACCCCTACTTTTCAGCCATTCTTTCACGTGTTCCTTCATGTCGTATCCGGCATGATCAGAACAAAGTCCTATTTTTTTCATAATTATAGTTTGTTATTAATAGTACTCCCCCCTTGAGAGGGGGGGGATATCTTATAGCATCATTTCCTTCACTTGTCTGTAAACTTTATCAGGCGTGAATCCTAATTTTTCATCCAGTACCTTGTAAGGAGCAGAGAAGCCAAAACTCTCCATACCCCATATCTTGGCATTATTACCCACCAAACCTGCAATTGTTACGGGCAGGCCTGCGGTGAGGCCAAACTTCTTGATATGACTTGGGATGATACGCTCTTGATATGCTACAGGTTGGTCATGGAAACGACCTTCTGACGGAGCTGACACCACACGTACTTTGATACCGTCGATGCGGAGCAGCTTGGCTGCTGCTAACAGTGTAGATACCTCTGAGCCAGAAGCTACCAGCACTACGTCAGGATTGTTGTCAGAGCCTGCTACGATATAAGCACCCTTCACGGCTTCCTCATAGTCGTTACTTGCAGGCAAACTCTCAACATTCTGACGAGAGAAGATCAAGCCCGTAGGACTGTCAGTGTTCTCCATAGCCATACGCCAAGCCACTGTTGTCTCATCGGCATCGGCTGGGCGGAGCACCAACATAGAATTCTTACCGCTGTGGTTCTTTAGGCGTTCCATCAGGCGCAGCTGAGCTTCTTGCTCTACTGGCTGGTGGGTAGGACCATCCTCGCCCACACGGAATGCGTCGTGTGACCAGATGAACTTGATAGGTATCTGCATCAAAGCTGCCATACGGATGGCAGGCTTCATATAGTCGGAGAATACAAAGAATGTAGCGCAAGCTGGAATGACACCACCGTGCATCCACATACCCATCATCACACATGCCATTGTGAGTTCGGATACGCCTGCCTGGAAAAAGGCACCCGTGAAGTCACCCTTCTTGAAGGCGTGGGTCTTCTTCAGGAAACCATCAGTCTTGTCTGAGTTGCTCAGGTCGGCAGATGATACCACCATATTGCCTACCTGCTCAGCCAATTGGCCTAAAACCACAGATGATGCATTGCGGGTAGCCACATCCTTCTTCTGATGAATCTTCATCCAGTCCACCTTAGGAGCCTTGCCAGAGAAATAGAAGTCGAGTTTTTTGGCCAGCTCTGGGTTCTCCTTTGCCCAAACAGCATGCTGGGCACGCTTATCAGCCACAATCTGACGCAGCTCAGCGTTGCGTTTAGCATACAAATCAACCACTTCTGGAGAAACCTTGAATGGGTCAGTTGGGTCACCTCCTAAATTCTTGATGGTATTGATGTAGGCATCGCCACCTAAAGGAGCACCATGGGTTGCACAACATGCTTCGTAACTAGTGTTGTCAGCACGGCGGGCACCCTTGCCCATCACGCAATGTCCGATGATGAGGGTAGGGCGTTCTTCTTCTGCCTGAGCTTCTTTCAGAGCCTGACGGATAGCATCTACATCGTTGCCGTTGATGGTTAGTACCTTCCAACCCCATGCCTCGTATTTTTTGGCGGTGTCTTCGGTGGTCACATCTTCAGTCTCAGTGGAGAGTTGTACGTCGTTGGCATCGTAGAACATGATGAGGTTATTTAAGCCCAAGGTACCAGCAACACGGCCTGCTCCCTGTGAGATTTCCTCTTGTATGCCCCCATCGGATATATAGGCATAAATGGTGTGGTTCATTACCTCACCAAAGCGAGCCTGCAGGAATTTGGCGGCGATAGCTGCTCCTACGGCATAGGTGTGTCCCTGTCCCAACGGACCAGAAGTATTCTCGATGCCACGCTGGAGGTTACGCTCAGGATGTCCGTGCGTAGGACTGCCCCATTGACGGAACTGTTTAATCTCGTCCATTGTGAAACGTCCCTTCAGCATCAGCTCAGCATAGAGCATGGGTGACATGTGACCTGGGTCTAGATAGAAACGGTCACGACCCATCCATGCGCCATCGTCTGGATCGTCAATCAGAAACTCTGAGTAAAGCACATTGATAAAATCTGCACCACCCATAGCACCACCAGGATGACCAGATTTTGCTTTCTCTACCATTGATGCAGCCAGGATACGGATGTTATCTGCTGCCAAATTCATTACATTCTTGTCATTCATATCTGATTTCCTCTTTTTTTTGCAAATATAACTCTTTCTATCCGAATAAAAGAATTATTTCGACTCTTTTTTCTGCCTATTGTAACTCCAAAGTCACGATAGACTTAGCAGGAAGCTTCACTTTCAGGGTGTTACCAATGATAGTAGCACCACTAAAAACAGCAGGCTTCACCAGCTCGGGCTTGTCGAACGTGTTGTGATCAGCAATGTTGGCTGAAGTGAGTATTTCGCCACTAACCTGCTTGGCGTTGATGCCCTGTAGAGTGATGCTGACCTCCTGTGCGTTCTGCAAGTCAACATTCGTCAGCGAAATATGCACCTTACCTTGCTGGTTGCGAGAGGCGGTGCCGCTGAGCATCGGGAGTGTCCAATCACTATCAGGCACTTCCTTCCTGATTGTTTGGATATCCAAAGGCAGATAGGTCGCATCCTGATGTACGTTGTACATACGGAACACATGATAGGTGGGGGTGAGCGTCATCTGCTTGCCGTTGGTCAAAATCATAGACTGCAACACGTTAACTACCTGAGCGATATTCGCCATCTTCAAGCGTTCTGTATATTTATGGAAGATGTCGAAAGTAAGTGATGCCACGAAAGCATCGCGAAGGGAGTTCTGCTGGAACAGATGTCCTGGGTTGGTACCCGGCTCCACATCCCACCAAGTACCCCACTCGTCGAGCATCAGCGCTACACGCTTGTTCGGGTCGTAGAAGTCCATGATGGCAATGTGACGTTTGATGACATCCTCTATGCCGCAGCACTTGCCCAGGGTCTTGTAGTACTCTTCTTCATTGAATTGAGTAGCAGACCCTTTGCTGTTCCAATTCAAAACGGTATAATAGTGGAGCGAGAGACCATCCATGCGGTTGCCAACATTCTCCATCAGCACCTTGGTCCAGTTATAGTCATAGTCGCTGGCTCCGCTGGCAACCTTGAACAGGCGGTTGCCATCGTAGTTGCGGCAGTAGGTGGCGTAACGGCGATAGACATCGGAGTAATACTCAGGACGCATGCTCCCTCCGCAACCCCAACTCTCGTTGCCTACACCCCAATATTTCACTCTCCAGGCATGATCTCGACCATTCTGACGGCGCAGACGAGCCATTGGGGAGTCGCCCTCAGAAGTGATGTATTCTACCCATTTCGCCATTTCCTCAACGGAGCCGCTACCCACATTGCCACTAATGTAGGGTTCTGTGCCCAACAACTCGCAGAGGTTCAAGAATTCGTTAGTGCCAAAGCTGTTGTCCTCTATGGTACCACCCCAGTTGTTGTTTACCATTTTGGGACGATTCTCTTTTGGACCGATGCCGTCCATCCAATGATACTCATCGGCAAAGCAACCACCTGGCCAACGCAGCACAGGTACTTTCAAGGCTTTCAAAGCGTTGAGTACATCAGTACGATAGCCACTCGTGTTAGGTATGTCGGAGTTTTCGCCTACCCATAGACCTCCATAAATACAAGAACCTAAGTGCTCAGCAAATTGCCCGTAAATCTCCTTAGGGATTACTGAACCAGCTTGGTCTGCATGCAGCACTGCAGTCACTTGGGCAATTGACAATTGACAATTGACAATTGACAATGCTCCCATTAGTACGAAAGATAATATAGTTTTCATTGTTCATTAACTAAGTCCATATTCGGTAAATCTTCCAAGGGCTACGTATTGTTGGTAGAGCTCTTGATACTGAGTAGCACGTTCGGGATCTGGCTGGTATTCAAAAGCGAAGCCAGAGTTCATCTCACGCTGTGCATCCTCCACCTTGTTATATATACCAGCAGCGGTAGCGGCAAACATAGCTGCACCTAAGGCACAAGCCTGGTCGGTCTTGCATACCTTGATAGGCATATTCAGCACATCGCTGAGAGTCTGCATCACGAAAGGCGACTTGAGGGCAATACCTCCGATTCCAATAACCTGGTCTATCTTGATTCCTTGTGTCAGGAAGCAATCCACGATGGCTTTCGAGCCGAAGGCGGTAGCTTCCACCAAGGCTCGGAAGATGCGTGGTGCGTCGCTACCCAAAGTCAAGCCTGCAATAGAACCTTTTAATAATTGGTTTGCATTTGGCGTGCGACGTCCGTTCATCCAGTCAGTAGCAATGATGGTGCTTTCGCCCACAGGAATCTTCTCAGCTTCTTTCGTGAGTTCAGGGATGATGTGGTCGGCAGCTTCATCAATCAACTTCTGTTTGGTAGCTTCGTCAATCAGCTCAGAGTTTGCAATGATGTTCTTCAGCGGGAACTCCAAAACACGCTTGAACCAAGCATAGATGTCGCCAAAACCTGATTGACCAGCTTCAAGACCTACCATACCTGCAATAACGGAGCCATCTACTTGTCCGCAGATACCTTGAATCTGCTTGCCTGCAATCTCCTCATAGCTGGAAACCATGATGTCGCAGGTCGATGTTCCGATAACGCGCACAAAGGTATGTGGGGTGATGTTAGCACCCACAGCTCCCATATGGCAATCGAAGGCTCCGCCTGCCACCACAACTTTGGTGGTGAGCCCCAGACGTGCAGCCCATTCAGCAGTGAGGTGACCTACAGGCTTGTCAGCTGTTTCCGTATGACGGAACAAGTGACTTCTGAAACCTGCCAGCAATGGGTCGAGGGCAACTAAGAATTCTTCTGGAGGAAGTCCGTCCCAACTTTCGTGCCACATTGCCTTGTGTCCACAGGCACAACGACTTCTAACAATATTACTACTCTTGTTCACACCTGTCAAGATGGCTGGCAACCATTCGCAATGCTCCACAATGCTATAGGCTTTGGCACGAACTGCTGGGTCTTCACGCAATACATGCAGTGCTTTCGCCCAATACCACTCTGAGGAATAAATGCCTCCCTCATAGGCCGTATAATCGATGTTCCATTTTTTAGCAAGAGCATTAATCTCAGCGGCTTCCTTAACGGAGGTATGGTCTTTCCAAAGTACGAACATAGCGTTGGGATTATCGGCAAACTCTGGCAACATCGAGAGGGGTGTGCCGTTTTCGTCGATGAAACACGGAGTGCTGCCTGTGGTATCAAAAGCGATGCCCACCACCTTCTTAGCTACATCCACAGAACATTGTCCCAAAGCTTCCTTGATGGTGGCTTCCAACACCTCTAAATAATCTAAAGGATGCTGGCGATATTGGTTCTTAGCAGGGTCACAAAAAAGACCTTTCATCCAGCGGGGATAGTACTTCACGCTGGTGGCGAGGGTATCACCCGTATAGGCGTTCACCACTAAAGCTCGGGCGGAGTCGCTACCATAATCCAGGCCAATCACATATCTGTCATCTTGTGTCATAACTTACATCAAAGATTTGTTCAACATATAGTAAATCTCATTGTTCCTGAGCTGCTGCTTGAACTCGCTGATCTTAGTGTCTTTGTTAATCTTTACATACTCAATGCCGAGCATTTCAGCAAAGTCTTCCCAATAATCCTCTGTAATGTCGTATGAGAATGCGCTGTGGTGTGTACCACCAGCCAAGATCCATGCGCCTGCGCCAATCTCAAAAGTGGGTTGCGGAACCCAGAGGGCACTTGCTACTGGAAGATGAGGCATAGGTTTAGGCTCAATACACTCCACTTCCTGAGAGATGAGACGGAAGCGGTTGCCAAGGTCAATAATAGTAGCCTTGATGCCTCGACCTGTCTTAGAGGTAAACACCAAACGAGCAGTCTGCTGCTTGCGGATACCGATACCCAAAAAATGTACTTCCAGTTTAGGTTTGTCGGTAGCGATAAGTGGACAAATCTCCAGCATGTGGCTCTGCAAGCATGAAGAACGGTCGCCAGCAAAGTTGAGGGTATAGTCTTCCAAGAATGAGCAACCCTTAGGCATACCCTGTTGGATAACCCAAAGCGTGCGATAAAGGCAAGCTGTCTTCCAGTCGCCTTCAGCACCGAAACCGATACCCTCTTGCATCAAACGCTGTGAAGCCAAACCAGGTATTTGGTCGAAGCCGCAGAAATCAGGAGCATCGATGTTGGCATCGCCCAAATCGTCGAAGTTGGTGGTAAATGCGTTAGCACCCTCATCCGTCAAAACTCTACGTAATGCAATTTCAGCCTTAGCAGAGTTCTTTACCTTCTCCCAATAAACTTCTTCACCGCTTTCGTCAATCTTGATGGTATAGAGCTGCTTGTATTCCTTTACCAAAGCGTCAGCTTCAGAATCGGTTACCTTCTTATAGTATTCCATCAGCGAACTAACAGGGTAGTAATCCACGTGGTAGCCTAAACGCTGTTCAAACTCTACGCGGTCTCCATCCGTCACAGCAACGTTGTTCATATTCATACCGAACATCAGGCAGCGAACATTCTTTGCATCTGCTACACCAGCTGCTACGCGAGCCCAGATGGCAATCTGCTGTTGGGCAGATTCATCTTTCCAGTAACCGCAAACCACCTTGCGAGGGATACGCATACGGGTACAGATATGTCCGAACTCAATGTCACCATGGGCACTCTGATTCAAGTTCATGAAGTCCATATCAATTTCACCCCACGGAATCTCTGCATTATACTGGGTGTGGAAATGCAACAGAGGTTTCTGCAAGTCTTGCAAACCTTTGATCCACATCTTAGCAGGAGAGAAAGTGTGCATCCAGGTGATGATACCCACGCATTGGTCGGCGTTGTTGGCAGCTTTCATCACAGCTTCCACTTCCTTGCTGCTGTTAGCTGTACCTTTATAAACAATTTTCACGGGTATGTTGCCGCTCTCGTTGAGGCCAGCAACCATTTCTTTCGAGTGTCCGTCAACGGCAACTACCGCATCACCTCCATAAAGAAGCTGAGCGCCTGTTACCCACCAAATTTCTAAATCTTTAAATGCTTTCATGATATTATTTAGGTTTTTTATTTATTTCTGCCCGTAGTATGCATTCGGTCCGTGCTTCCTATTAAAATGTTTCTCGATCAAATGTTCACTCATAGTGAGGTTAGGATTGATGGTAAAAGAGATGGCTGCCATCTTTGCCACTTCCTCAAGCACCACAGCATGATAGACAGCTTCATCAGCATCCTTGCCCCAAGTGAATGGCCCGTGATTCTTGACTAGCACTCCAGGGGTATGCACGGGATTGATATCCTTGAAACGTTTTACAATCACATTACCCGTTTCCAACTCGTAGTCACCTTCCACCTCCTTGCGAGCCATGTCTTCTGTACAAGGTACGGCATCGTGGAAATAGTCGGCATGCGTAGTACCAATGTTGGGTAAATCCTTTCCTGCCTGAGCCCAAGCGGTAGCATAGGTCGAGTGGGTATGTACCACACCTCCTATTGAAGGAAAGGCTTTATAAAGCACCAGGTGGGTGGGGGTGTCGGATGAGGGACGCAGGTTGCCCTCTATTACTCGTCCGTCTAAATCCACCACCACCATATCGTCAGGTGTCATCGTGTCGTAGCTCACACCACTGGGTTTGATAACCACCAGGTTATGCTTCCTGTCTATGGCAGAGACGTTGCCCCAGGTAAACAGCACCAGGTTGTGCTTCACCAAATCGATGTTGGCCTTGAATACCTTTCGTTTTAACTCTTCCAACATAACAATTATAATTTTTCTCTCAGGTATTGTTCGTATAATTTTTCGTTGAACCGATAGAGAACAGCTCCTCGTTTGGAACTTTTTTTGTCTATCAGCATGGTCTTTATAATAAGCCTCTTCTACTATTTTGCGGAAGTTGCGCTTATCACGAGGCTTATTGTTGATTGCCTCTACCAATTTGCGTAGCTGTCTCATGGTGAAAAGCGGAGGAAGCATGTTTAAGCCTACAGGCTTTACCATTGTTCTGTAACGCATTCTAGTAACTGCTGCACGAATCATCTCATTTTGGTCGTATTTCATTTCGGGCACTTCTGTCAAAGGGAACCATTTGGTATTGTCGGATTTATTGAGCTGCTCATCAAAATCTTCTTTATTGATAAGTGCGTAATACAGACAAGCAATCACTCGTTCATAAGGGTAGCGGTTTGCTTCTCCGAAACACCTGACCTGTTCCATAAAGATATTTTCTAACCCCGTCTTGGCTGCCAAGATGCGACGTGCAGAATTATCAATATCTTCATTATCCAACACAAAACCGTAAGGAAGCACCCAAGTTCCTATTGATGGTCCGTGGTCTTGTTTAACTAGCAATACGTGTATGGAATCATTGAAGAAGCTGAACACAACGCAACAATCCACAATGTAAAATTTTGGATAGTCTTTAAATATTTCTTTTACAGTTTGATCCATAGTGTGTTCCCTAATTGATTACCAGAAATAAATGTAGAAAGCAATCGTCAACGACAAAATGATTATTGTATGAATGACATCCCAACGATTCCAGCTTGCCCTTGAAGCAGCTTTCTGCTCAGGGGTAGCGGTTCCGAATACCAAACCCTGTATCTTCTGTGGGTCAGGTTTTTCGGTACACATACTGACTACGATGACTACCAATAAGCAGAACACTAGCATACATCCACTGAAGAACAACCAGTTGAAGTCGAAGAACACACTCTTGAACCAAGTCTGCGAAGCATCAGTCACATTGGTGTAATACACTTTTGCACCCAAACGGGTCAGACCGATGATGATTCCGCTGATAAGCCCCCACATACCACCTTTTGCAGAAGCACGTTTCCACGTGATTCCCAAGAGGAAGGCTGCTGCAATACCTGGAGCTAACACAGACTGCACGTCTTGCAGGTAGTTGTAAAGTACATTACCGATGCTGCGCATGATAGGAATCCAGAGGATACCTAACATTACGATGACCACCGTAGCTATCTGTCCTATACGCACTAACGCCTTTTCAGATGTCTGAGGACGCAAACGTTTGTAGAAGTCGATGGTAAACAACATAGACGATGAGTTAAAGAGAGAAGCCAGCGAGCTCATTAAAGCTGCTAAGATGCCGCAAACCACCAAGCCTTTCACACCTGCAGGCAACAACTTAGCAACGAGGGTGGGGAAGGCTGCATCGCTCAATGTGTTGCCGTTGGCATCGAGAGGTAGGAAGCCACCTCCAGTCTTAACATTGATGGCGTAAGCTATCATACCAGGAATTAGGAAGATAAATACGGGTAACATCTTCAGGTATGCACCGAAGATAGTACCTCGGCGAGCTTCCTTCTCGTTCTTGCCAGAGAGTACACGCTGGACGATGAACTGGTCGGTACACCAATACCAGAAACCAATGGTAGCAGAGGTGATCAAGGCTCCGAGCCAAGGATATTCAGGGTCGCGATTGTCTCGAATCAAGTTCGTCATATGATCTCCGTAATCGTTGATAGTCACGGCACTACAGATACCCATCAGCTCATCCCAGCCACCTAAAGCTTTCAAACCCAACACCAAGATGATGATGGAACCCAACAAGAGGATAGGTGTCTGCAATACGGAGGTATAAAGTACAGATTTCATACCACCGAATATGGTGTAGACGGCTGTAATCAATACCAGTCCGATAGCAGCAATCCAAAAGAAGTCGATACCCCAAAGTGTGTCGATGCCAAATACCTGTTGGAAAACCAAACCGCCAGCATAGACCGTAACGGCTACTTTGGTCAATACATAGCTGACTAGGGAGATGACGGATAATATGGTACGCGACTGAGTGTTGTAACGTTTTTCCAAAAATTCGGGCATTGTATAGACCATACTTCGGCTATAGAAGGGCACGAATACCCAACCTAGTATCAAGATCATCCATCCCTGAATTTCCCAATGAGCCATCGCCATACCGCTTGATGCTCCCGTACCAGCCAAACCTATCAGGTGTTCAGACCCGATATTGGAAGCGAAGATGGAGGCACCGATGGCAATCCAGGTGGCATCTCGTCCGCCTAAGAAATAATCCGCAGAGTCATTCTGCTTGCTTTTCAGTACCCATAGGATGATTCCTATCAATACGCAGCAAAACGCTGCAATCACAATCCAGTCAAGTAGTTCCATATCTCAATCTTCATTATTCAACACTGAACTTAAAGATGCACTCACTATTGTATGTCTGTCCTGGCTCTAGCACCACGCTTGGGAATGAAGGCTGGTTGGGCGAGTCTGGATAATGCTGCGTTTCCAGACAAACGGCCGTGCGTTTGTTATAAGCGATACCATGCTTGCCTTTCACACTGCCATTCAGAAAGTTGCCTGCATAAACCTGAATGCCTGGCTCGTTGGTATATACTGATACGCTGATGCCTGTGGAAGGACATGTAGCCTTAGCAGCCAACTTGGAGATGTCGCCATTGGTGTTCAGCACCCAGTTGTGGTCGAAGCCGTTACCCAACTTGATTTGCTCAAAGTCGGTCTTGTTGATGTCCTGACCTATGGGCTTAGGTGTGGTGAAATCCATTGGAGTACCCTTTACGCTTTCGATGGTTCCTAATGGGATCAGCTTGGCATTTACCGGGGTATAGTTGTCGGCATTTACAAACAACACATGGTCAGAGTTGTCTTTCGTGGGGTCGCCACTTAAGTTAAAATAAGAATGGTTGGTCATGTTAATCACGGTCTTCTTATCAGTAGTAGCACTATATTGGATATCGATGGCATTGTCTTCCGTCAGGGTAAAGGTAACCTTCACCTTTACATTACCAGGGAAATTCATGTCGCCATCAGGAGAGTCGAGCGAAAGCTGTACTTGATTGTCACTGAGTTGTTTGCCATCAAACACTTTGTATTGCCATCCTTTGGGACCACCATGCAGGCAGTTGTCGCCATCGTTGGCAAGAAGTTCGTATGTGGTTTCGTCCAATACAAACTTGGCTCCTGCGATACGATTGGCGTAGCGTCCTATGCTTGCGCCAAAGTCGCTAGCATTATTCTGGTAGTCTGCGATGTTATCGAAGGCAAGTACTACGTCGCGAGGGGTACCGTTCTTGTCGTTGAGGTTCACTGACACGATGCGGCCACCGAAGTTAGTTATACATACTTCCATACCCTGTTTGTTGGTTAGGGTGTAGAGGTGTGTCTGCTTCCCATCGATAGTTGTTTCAAACTTTTGTGGGTCTAAACCTGACTGAGTCAGTTTAGGGCCTGTTGTCTGATTGTTGCAGGCACTCATCGATAATGCCATCATGCCTGCTAGAATGATTGATTTCTTCATTGCATTTTCATTTATTTGTTTTTGTCCTACAAAGATAATAAAGATTTTATTATGTTCATATAAGTACTGTTATAATTTTCGCAAAAATAATTAGGTTTTCACCCCAGCTATAATTTACTTATATTTTCCATAAGTATTTTAGAGCGGGATTGGATTTATGGAATAAAAACATAATTGGCGATAATCAATTCCGCTTCCAGAAATTGGGGGTGAAGAGCAGGATGACAGTAAAGACTTCCAAGCGTCCGAGGAGCATCAGGAAGCTCATGAGCCACTTGCCGGCATCAGGCATGCTATTCCAACTGCCACTAGGGCCGTAACTTCCGAGTGCTGGCCCCATGTTGCCAAGGGCTGATACAGAGCATCCTATGGCTTCCATGAAGTCGATGCCAATAGAAGATAGGAAGATACTGCTGCCAAAGATGATGATGAAATAGATACAGCAGAAAGCCATCACGGTGCCGAGCAGGGTGGGGGGGGCTACTTGTTTATCCATGCGGATGGGCAACACGGCATTGGGATGGAGGAT
>JAEEGL014410176.1_pt1 | contig 23036 bp, 15 predicted proteins | sample 9134231 | NCBI WGS metagenome assembly JAEEGL01 (sample SAMN16246548, study PRJNA631951) | gut metagenome | biome: gut microbiome; feature: rumen; material: fiber-attached | host: Bos | place: Iran: Karaj | collected 2018-10
TCTGTGTGACAGGCGTCTCGGGCAGCGGCAAGTCGACCCTCATCAACGACACCCTCCAGCCCATTCTCAGCCAACATTTCTACCACTCGCTGCGCGCACCGCTGCCCTACCGCAGCGTCCAGGGCATCGAGCATATCGACAAAGTCATACAGATAGACCAGAGCCCCATCGGCCGCACGCCGCGCTCGAACCCCGCCACCTATGTGGGTCTCTTCGACGACATACGGCGTCTCTTCGCCGAGCTGCCGTCGGCACGCATCCGCGGATACAAGCCTGGCCGCTTCTCATTCAACGTCAGCGGCGGCCGCTGTGAGCACTGCAAAGGGGCTGGACTGCGTACCATCGAGATGAACTTCCTGCCCGACGTCTATGTGCAGTGCGAGGTCTGCGGCGGCAAGCGCTACAACCGCGAGACCCTCGAGATACGCTATAAGGGCAAGTCCATCAGCGACGTGCTTGATATGACTATCAACGAAGCTGTGGAGTTTTTCGAAGCCATGCCCAAGCTCTACCGCAAACTGAAGACCCTGCAAGAGGTCGGCCTCGGCTACATCACCCTCGGCCAGCAATCCACCACCCTCAGCGGCGGCGAGGCACAGCGTATCAAGCTGGCCACCGAACTCAGCAAGACCGACACGGGAAGCACACTCTATATCCTTGACGAACCCACCACAGGACTTCACTTCGAGGACATACGCATCCTCCTCGGCGTGCTGCAGAAGTTGGTGGACAAAGGCAACACCATCCTCGTCATCGAGCACAATATGGATGTCATCAAGGTGGCCGACTGGGTCATCGATCTCGGCCCCGACGGTGGTCGTGCCGGAGGCAACATCACCTTCGCCGGCACCCCGGAAGACTTAGCCAAACAGAAAGACAACTTCACCGGCCACTACCTCGCCGAAGAACTCGCCGCCATGAAGCGGTAGCCACACTCAAAGAAACAGCAACGGCTGCCATCCTTGCGGATGGCAGCCGTTTGGTATTCGTCAGGGAAATATATTAGAATGTAAAAGTAAACGATTGTGCCTCGGGATACCAACTGTGGAACACGAATGTATATGTGCCGCGCCCCAAACCGTAGATGTCGAACTCGTTGTCCACATCGCACATGCAATTGGCTTGCGGATTGCTCTCGTCCTCTCTCTCATATATGTCGATAGTCGAGCCATTGCGAATACAAGTAACGTTAATGCCACCCTCTATTGCAGCAGTGCCGCAATTGACCATCAGGTTGTGGTGTGTAACGTGTACGGTTCCGTTAGAATAAGTCACATCCACCGAATCGGGATTATAAAAGCCCTTGGCGGCTGCATCGGTGTGATTTAGGCACTCGGAGTGACGCACGTTGTTTGGGTTAGGGTCGGGTTCAGTGTAGTCCTTGCCACATTGGAATGCTGTCAGCAACAGGAGTGCGCTCATGGCACTCATTAAAAATACTTTCTTCATTTTCTGTCTGTGTTTATTGTTCCTATTCGATTTGTTGTTTCATTTCTGCATTTTCACTGCGCACAGGTGCGGAGTAGCTTGCTCTGTCATCTACTAAGCCACTCTCGCACCTCATCGGGGATAACCTCGGAACTGTTGGTGCTGCGGCGGTAGCCGGCCATCACGGTGCGGCATTCGACACAGACGGTGCCGTTCTCGCTGTTCACCACGCGCTGCAGCACCGTGAGGCTCTTGGTGCCGAAGCGTTCTATCTCAGTCTCCACCTGTATGCTGTCATGGTAACGTATCTGCGCCTTGAAGTCGACGTCATAGTGCACCACCATGACGGTGAAGTCACTCTTGGTGGGCGACAGGCCGTGGGCACTGAAGAATGAGTCCTTGCCCAGGTCGAGATACTCCATGATGACGGCATTGTTGACGTGACCCATCTGGTCCACATCGTTGAAACGAATCTGTATATCTGTTACAAACATAATTCCTATTTTTTACGAAGTGAGAAGAAGTATTCCAGGCCACTTTCAGGGCGATTTTTAGCGTATATCTCGCCGCCGTGGAAGAGGACGGAATGTTTGACGATGCTGAGGCCGAGACCCGTGCCGCCGTTTTGGCGCGAGCGGCCTTCGTCGATGCGCACAAAGCGGTCGAAAAGGCGCGACAGGTACTCGTCGGCTACGCCCTTGCCTGTGTCATAATAATGAATGTAGTAGAAGTCGGAGGTCGGAGGTCGGAAATCGGAGGTACGGATAGGCTCATACGTCTCAAGTACGATGGACACATCCTCTCCGGCATAAGATATCGAGTTCTCCACCAGATTGCGGAAGATACAGTAGAGGAGTTCGTGATTGCCGTTAAGGGGCATGGCAGGCAGGTTGTTCTGCACGCTGATACCGGCAGCGGCGGCTTTGTCGGTCAGATCGCCGATAGCCTCTTTGGCCACCTCGGCAGCATCCACCTCTGTCCGTGGAAAGAGGTCGGCACTCTCCTCCAGTTTATTGATAATGGATACGTCTTGAATGAGGTCCGAGAGACGCAAAGTCTGACGGAAACAGCGGTCAAGGAAATAACGGCGCCGCTCGTCGTCGACCAGTTTGTCACTCAACAATATCTCCAGATAGCCACGGATAGAACTCACTGGCGTCTTCAGTTCGTGAGCTATATTGGAGGTCATTTCCTGCTTCAACTGTCGGTTACGATGCTCGGCCTCCGAAGCCTCGATTCGCAGCCGATTGGCCTCGTCAGCCATCTGCCGAAGACGTTTATTCTTCAGCATCAAGCGCAGATAGAGCACTAGGATGGCGACCACCAAAAGCAGCAATATCACGTCAGACCAGTCCATAGCCGAAACCTGATTTATTCATAATACGTCCTCCTTCTGCCCCCATCTTTTTGCGCAGTCGAGCGATATGCACATCCACGCTGCGCTCTCCGACGAAGGTGTCGTCCGGCCATACTGCTGCAAGAATCTCCTCTCTTGTGAAGTATCTCCCCGGCTGTTGTTGGAAGAGCTCTAAAATAAGGCGCTCTCTTTTGGTCAATGTGGAGAGTTTCTCGGCTGCAACGGCGTCGCTTTCTGCTTTTCGCATTCCGTTTTCTGCCCTGCGCAGCACCGCCTTCACCCTCGCCAGCACAGTGTCGAACGAGAATGGTTTGGTGATGTAGTCGTCGGCTCCCACTTCAAAACCTTGCAGCTGGTCGTCGTGGGTGTCGCGTGCCGTAAGGAATATGATAGGCGTCTGGTCACCTTGTCGACGCAACTCCTCCGCCATCTCAAAACCCGACATCCGGTCCATCATCACATCCAACAGGACAAGTCCGAACCCCGAATTCCGAACTCCGAACTTAGAAAGCGCTTCTTCTGCACTCGCCGCCGTCTCCACCTCGTAGCCTTCCGCCTCCAGATTGAAACGGAGTATCTCTCGCAGGTCTTCTTCGTCGTCGACCACCAGTATACGATGCATCGCCGTACTCGATTATCTGACCACCTCAATCAATCCATTGCGTTTCACCGATCCATAGGGGCCTTTGGCGGTGAAGCGGTAATAGTAGGTACCGTCGGGGCTACGCGTGGCGTTGGGGTCCCAGAACTGGCTCTCCTGCCTGATATTCTTCGCATGGTACACCTGGGCTCCCGTACGGTCGTAAATCCACAGCTCATTCATCGGATAGTCACCGAATTCCACCAAGTTGACCACCTTCCAGACATCGTTGGTGCCGTCACCGTTCGGGCTGACAAGGTTGGGGAACTGCAGGTAGTCATTGGTGATGGTGACAGTATATTCCACTGAATCCACACAGGTATGCGTGAAGGAATTGTATAGATATACTGTACGCAACGCAGGCGCTATCCACAGCAGGCTGTCCACCCTGAACGAATCGACGCTGTGGAGCCACGAGGCAATCAGGCGCACCGTGTAGTCACCCACCATATTGTCTCCATCGCCGCCCCAGTGGTAGAAGGGTTCTTCCACCGTGGTGGTGTCAAATCCGCCACCCTCGGTGTGCTGTATACGCCACAAGTAGGTCGCCGAATCTTCGGGCTGCGTCAGATTGTAGAACTGCGCTTCGGGGTTGTGCATCGGCGGGAATTCAGGATTCCAGCGGAAGTCGGGCACGCTGCTCTGGAAGACAAAGACCGGCCATCCCACTGTATCGAAGCATCCCAGGGTGTCGGTGACCACCAGCGACACATAGGCCGTCATGGCATCCTTGCCCTGTTCGAAGCGTGCGGTGAAGAGAGTATCGACGTCATTCCACGTCGTGTCGGGCGAGAAGAGCGTCCAATCCCAGGCAGCGGCACCATGGGTGGTGTCGAGCATGTCAAGGGTTGTGGGGTCACAACCCCGCAGCACACTGTCAGGCTCCATCCAGTCCACGCTGTCGAAACGGTAGAGTACTGTGAGATGGTAATTGCTGTCGCGAGCCATCATAAAGACATGCACCAGACTGTCGCAGTTCTGGCGCGTCTGGAGAAGCGCGTCGAATGCCGTGGGTCCACCATAGTCCACACCCATATATAGGAACGGATAGCCTGGGCAGATATAGATGCTGTCATTTACTTCGGCCGAGTAGTTCACCGTCAGCACCAAACGCAACGTGCTGTCGCATGCCACTGTGTTGAGGCCCACGGGCGCCGTGAGGCTGTCGGCCGATGTATAATAGGTATTGCCGTGCCAGCTGATGCTGTCGCACACCACAGCCGTCGTGTCCTCCACCGAGGTGGGTCGCACGTCGAGCATCAGCACATTGATGCTGTCGCAGTGGTGGTTCGGAATGGGTACGTTATGATAGAAGGTGCCAGGTTCGTTGTATGGCTCGTTGTAGTAGTAGTACCACTGGTTGTCGCAGATGGAGGCCTCCGTGGTATCCGACGGGGCCATGCCCGGAGGCAGGTTCAGCACCAGCTGCACCTCCAAGGTGTCCTGACATTCGTCGAAAGCGATGCCGCTGATGAGTCGCACCGTGTAGGTGCCTGGCAACATATAGACCGCCGAACCATGGTAGTTCGACGACGAGGTGCCGTTGCCAAAGTCCCAGTAGGCCGTCTCGCACTGCTCTCCCGGCAGCGGCGTGACACCGTCGTTGCTGATGCCGCTGGTGTTGATGAAGTTGACAAAGAAGCGGCAGCTGTCAATCACCATCGTGGTGTCGAAGCTGGCCATCGGATAGCGGGTGCCGCCGTAGGCGCTGATGGTGAAGTTGCAGGCTGGGTTGTCCAGTTTGGAGACTTCGCAGTAGTAGGTGATATCTTCGCTGGGCACCGTGATGCTCTGCGTGGTGGCTACGGTGGCAGGCGATGCCGAGGTGTACCAGCGGTAGTGGAAGCCCTCGGGGGCGCTGAGCGTGTTGCTGTCCACGTCGCCGCACGACACCGTGTTCATGTTCTTGCGCATGCACTCCAATGTGAAGTAGGCGTAGCCATAGTGCGAGCCCTCGTTACAGTCATAGGTGGTCAGGCGGAAATACACCTGCTCGCCTGCATGAGCCGAGAGGTCAACACCGACGGCAGTCCAGTCTTTCCACAGCACACCGTCCTCGGCCGTGTGCCAGCCCAGGTTCTGGTCAGCGATAAAGTCGGCGCTGGTACAGGCCGAATCTATAATGTTGTAGTTGGTGTCAAGCAATTCCATACGGAAACGCGGCTGGTCCGAGGCGGCATGCTGCGGGTCTTGCAGCACGGCGGCATAGCGCAGCAGCAGCAACTCGAAACTGGCGGTATCGACCACCAGACTGTAGATGACACCTTCGGCCTCGGGTGCGAAGTAGTTGGAACTCCAGTTGCCCAAACGCACACTACTGGCATACCCTTCGGGAATGGTGCGCAACAAATTGCCTGTACGCGGGTCACGTTGCGCAGTGTCGTAGCACACCGTGTGGCGGCTGTCAGGATGCAACGAGCCATAGTTGACAGCCCCGGCATGCGAATATGGGTTGCGGTAGGTACCGGTGAAGAACACCGCCTGAGGCGAAGCCAAGTCTGTGGGGTTCACACACCCCACACCCGGTGCCGGCGTCACCACCGATAGGCTGTCCACATAGTTGGTCGAACAATAGCTTGTATCTACACTATCACAGGTGCTGCTGAAACGGAAAGTGTAGTAATGCAGCATGTCCAGCGGCTCAATGTGCAGCGGCGGTGTCACATTGGTGAAGGTATTCGTCACCACGCCGTCGTCCTCCACCTCGATGGTGATATTGGGAGATCCTCGGTGATTCCATGTAAGATCGATACTGTTGCTAGTGAGTCGCTGCACCGTGAAGTCGAAAGCAGCGCAATCGGTGATATAAATGTCATCCACATAGATGTTGCGTCCACCCGCTTGTCGGTTGCTGCGGGCACGGAAAGCAATAAAGTAGGCTTCGTCGGGAGCCAGACTGAACTCCACCACACCACGTTGCCACACACCCACCTGCACAGGTGCCAAGGTGCGCACCGGATGGAAGGAAGCAATGTCGGCGGGGTCGCTTACCACACCCACTACCAGACGGTCGCCCAAGTCCTCCACCTGGAACCACACACTCAGGGCTATCTTTTGTATCGAGTCGATATTGATATCGGGGGTAATGATGTACGACGAGGTACCCACGGGGACGCGTAGACTGTTGACACCTGAATGGGCCGGCGTGGTGGTGGCGCCTATCCCGGCGTTGCGCGACGTCCAGTTGTGCGGTATTGCGTCGACAGCCACAGTGTCGAAGTCAACACACGTGGGCACTTCCAGCGGAGCCGCCAGCGTAGTGACACGCTGTCTCGGCACGCAGGAATAGCCCAGGCTGTCGCAACGGAAATAGAAGTCGTAGCGTGTCTCGGGGTCAAGAATGAGAATGGCTGGCACCGAGTCGACACGCATAATGGTGTTGGCCCAACTACCCTGCCCCCAGTCGCTGTGACCGTACTCCACATAGAACGGCACTTTCTCGCCGTCAATCTTCACGCGGTTCCAACGGCTCAAAGAGGCTGTGGCTGACAAAGCGCCAGGGCATTTGTCGACATAGATGTTCCTGATGTCGAACCAATCACCCTGTGGGCAGCACGGATGGTGCATGGCAATCCAGCGACCTGTACCTGTATAGGCCGTCAGGTCAATATATACCGCCTGAAGGCTGTCGTCGGTACGGGTGTAGAACAGGGTGTCCAAGGGCGTGAACGACAAGGTATCGTAGGCATCTTCCATCACACCCACCACCAATGTGTCGTAAAGATCCGACGAGGCGCGGTAATGGATACGCAAACCGGCCTGCTGCACCGAGTCATATTCGAAATCAGAAAGCACCATCCACTGCGAGTTGTTCTGGAAGAATCGTAATGCACGATGGTTGTCTATACCATTCACCTCAAATGCCCTACTACTATGCCCATAGCCTTGATAATTCATTGCAAAGTCCGGATCCCAGTTGTTGTGCGAGTCATAACAATAAGGAAGACTTCTCAAGCCGCTGAGGTTATAATCCCGAGTGCCTTCACAGGTATAACCCATCGAGTCGGTCTGCATAATGCGGGCATAATTGTCGTTATAGAACGTGTCTTGTATAACAAAGTACGTGCTGTCGACATAGAACACGGTGTCTCTGTCACCATACCACGGGTCAGAATAGTGCAGCCAATAGGGCTTGGCCACCGACGTGGTTACCCTGACTTTATGGTGTCCTACCAACGAGTATTTCGGCAACGAATATCCGTACATATGCAGATACCATAATCTGACATCACCCTTGGTACGGATGGCAATACGCTTGTCTGTATAGGCCGACAGGTCCACCTCCGGGTAATGGTAGTCGTTGTAAGCCGAAGTCCACAACGGCACAAACGACGAAGTATCGGTTCCGTTGTCCATCACACCAATCTGCACTCCTCCTGGTGTCCATGAATAAAAATAGCCATGCAGCGACAAGGCCGAATCAACCATAAACTCAGGCAATACGGCATACATCCAGTGCCCGTTGTATGGATCCATGCGGAGCGACGGACCCCAGGTGTCAAGTCCCAAAAAGTAGGAACTACTATTGTTTATAAATGTCCATGTAGGCGGCACACTCAACGTATTGCCCACCGAGGTGTTGAAGTCTTCGCAATAAGGCAACGGAATCAGTCCACCCGTGTGCACACTTACCGTCGGACGGCACTCCGTCTCGCTGTAGGGGCAGTACCACGAAAGATCGTAGCGCATACCCATCTTCAGACCGTTGACACGATAAGGATTGCTTTCCACATATATCACACGGCTGTCGGTCCCCGTACTGTCAACAAGGGTGAGATAGTAGTTGGTCGTCTGATCCGGGTCAAGGGTGCAGACAATGGTATTGCCTTCCACCGAGAAATGCAGGATGGGACACCCCGAAATCTCCACCTCGTCGATGTCGGCGGTATCACTGCCTGCGAGAAAAATCAGTCGCAGGGTGTCGTCACCCAGCGACGGCATACGCAACATGTAGTATTCCCACTCCGTGCCCAGCACGATGGTATCTATCGGCGTAATCTGCAAGGCAAGACTCGCGGCATAGTGAGTCGAGTCAACAGAGATACTGTCGGCCGGCAAACTGCCCAACACCAATGTATCGCCGGCCGTATGGCCGCGAGCGCGGAACAGGAAGCTTTGATCTGTAAAGCCCTGAATGGGATGCATCGCCACCGAACCGTGGGGCTGCAGCTGGAGGTAGTCCCCTGTGGTGATGAGGGTCTCATGGTCGGCAGCCCAGCGATAGGGCAATTCGTAGCTGAGTTCTCCACTGAAGGGGAAACAATAGCCGTAGCCGCCATAGCCAACAGTGATGATATACCCGGCATAGGAGTTGCATCCTTCGCTCAAGGGGCGCACATAGCAATGGTAAAGCGTGCCCGTGTCGAGTCCGCCGAAGCCAAAGTCGTGTATCCCGGCCTGCAGAAGTGTGTCAACAATAGTCTGGCCACCGCCCACAAGGGTTATCTCCACATTATCGGCCTCGTTCAGCGACATCAGGTCGAAGTGCACCGTATCGTAACCGATATAGTCATGTTGCAAGGTGCCGTAATACTGGTGCTGGAACTGTACCTCGTCGATGTAGCAGTTGTAGTAGGAATACTCATATGGATGCTTGTAGGCCAACGCAATACGCTGATTGAAGAGAGTGTCGCTCGGACGGAAGGCATAGTTGACATGCACTCGCCTGTTCTGTGCATTGATATGGAGGGTGTCGAGCACCTGGAAGTGCTCGTACGACCACTCGTTGTTTTCGGGCGTCACACCAACAAGAATTGTCGACTGAGGGGCCTGGTCATAGATGTAGAAACTCAGCACCGTGCTGCTGTCCACTTCCACATCAGGCAACTGGACCATGCTGTAGTAGTCCCAGTCGAAGCCCCACGACGACATCACCAACGACTGACCTGCGGGGCCATAGAAAGGATGGCCTTCAAACGAAGGACGTCCATTGAGGTTGCGCAGCTGGCGCCAGTCGCCCAAATTATAGTCCCAGTCATTACTCGTAAGCGAATCGAAGTCTTCGCAGTAAGGAATCGGATAGTCTTGTGTGGCAGTGCGGCGCATGTAGCGCATATCCTCGCAGGGTGCCTGGCAGGGACGATAGATGAAGAGGTCGTAGTTGGTGCTCGGCGTAAGCCCGTGGATGGTGCCGCGGTTGACATTATAGAACGTGTCGATGGTACCTGTGCCGAGAGTGAAGTTCTCCGGACCGTACTGCACCAACACCGTGTCGTAGGGCTGCGCCCAGCTGATGACCATCGAGGTGCCGCGACGGTGCTCCACCACCGCCTCCTCGACGGCACAATTCGAACAGGTGACCGAATGGATATTCAGGTCAATATACCAGTTCGGATTACAAATGCGCATCGCAATATGGCGACCCGTCGAATAAGGTGGCACCGTGACCACCACCGTGTGGCGTCCTCCATCGGAATAAACGGTGTCGAGCGGCACAAAGGTCGAAAGGTCGTCGGGGTGCACCATTGTTCCCACAATCAACATGGCATTGTTATTGTAGCCACTATAGGTCACCGCCACTTGCTTGCCCGCCAAACCCATCAGGCGTTCGCTGGCCATATAGGCCTCCACGCCACCACATCCGTCATAGAGATGGATAGCCCTGCCGTTTCTGGTAAAGTTTCCACCGCAGTATGCCGTAAGCACCTCAAACGTCCAGTTGCTCGGCAGACCATAGCCCTCGCTGAAGTTGGAGCAGTAGCCGTTGGCTGAAGCGGGCATGGGAGCTGTGCGTGCCGTCACGTTGCGGCTGATGCTGGCCGTTGTACCGCATGTCGGATACACCGTAAAGGTGTAGCGTGTATCGGCGGCCAGCCCCGTGATATGCAGAGGCGAAACGGCGCCGTAATAAGTCAATGTGTCGGTCAGCGCACCTTCGCGGCGCACACCCACGTTGCAAGTGGGGCCTCCGTAGGTGCTCCACACCAAATCAAGCTGGTTGTACTCCACATGTGTGGCGCGCACCGAGTCGACTCCGCAGTTCTCGATACCCATGTCGTCGATGTAAACACGGCGCCCCGTGCCGTCCTGCTGCGACTGCTGCATACGCAGCGCCAAGCGGCGGCCATTGGAAGAGGAGTTCCACGTGATACGGTATTCCTGCCACTCCGTCGTGTTGTAAAGATAGATGCCCTGCGACGCTGTGAAGCCGTACTGGTTGTAGTCGGTGCCTGCACTGTCACAGGTGCCGAACTCGACATAAGTGCCATTATGGCTGGCACGCATCATCAGGCGCACCGTGTGCGACCCCACACCTTCCAGCGGCGGTGTGGCCACGATGCCGAAGTGACCCGCACTCTCCGAGTTGCCACAGCTGAGCAGCAGCGAACGCGACCCCGAACTGTGCTGGGCCGTCACCACCTGTGGCAGGTAGTCCTCGTCATCGAAATTGACCACCTGCAGCCAGCAATCGGGGAAACTGCCTTCGGCCATACCTTCAAAACCCTCGCTGTAGGGAAGTGACGCGTTGCCACAGGCCGTACGCACATAGCGCTGTGCCGCACAGCAGCGGTTATCCAACAGCGCCCCATCCACCACCGTAATATTGTAGGTGGTGCTGGGATTGAGACCCGTGAGGGTGTAGTTCGTCGTGGTGATGCCCGAATGAATCTGGTCGTTGCAAATCACCGTGAAGGGTCCCGCCGCATTGACGGCGTTCCAAGTGAGGCCTATCGTGGTGGTGGTCACCGACGTGGTGTCGAGCTGGGTGACCGGATTGGGACAAGAGGCCCCCACTCCCGACACCGTCCAATGCAACTCAAATCCGCCATAAGTCACCGACCCGTCGGTCTGGAACCGTATCAGCATCTGGCCCGACGTGGTGCTCACATTCACCGAACCCGTGTTCGAACCGCCATCGGTATGAAGCAGCGTGGTGACGCCGTCGGTCACCGTCAGGTGGTCGCAGCAGGGCTCCATATCGTACGTACCAGTCAGCGTGATGGTCAAACCCGCCGAGGCCTGAATATACACCGTACCGTCGAAGTTGTTGCTGTAGATGTTCACTAAACCGCCATCGTCATAGATGACACCGCCACCCAACTGGCAGGCGTCGAGGTAGATGCTGTCGTGGTTAATCATGTTTGTCGTCGACTGGGCACTGGCGGCGCCACCGCACAGTAGCATTGCCAAAAAAGACAGTCGGAACAACCGTTGTTTGAAGTTTTTCTTCATATATCAATGCTCTTTTATCAAACCATTACACCTGCAGGAAACGCCACATATCCCACATAACCAACTACATGAAGGCATAGTGCAGGCAAAATCAATTCTGCAAAGATACAACATTTTTTAAACTATACAAAAATATAAAATCACCTACCCTGCCACCTCCTCCGCCCACCACCCTCAACACCACCGCCCCCAAACCAGAAAACAAGCACCCCACACCAAGCAACGAATTAACCAAATTTAACAATTAAAACAACACAATAATACCACACCTTCCGCCCTACAAAACACCCTCTTTACTATGCCGCCCGACAAAAACCTTAAAAACCCTTAATTTTCGCATATTATACCCTATACCAATTCTTACAAAATTAAGATGTTAGTAAGCGTTGAGTAGGAGATGAGTAAGAGTTGAGTAAGAGATGGTGCGTTTCTATTACTGATTATTAGCGGTTTATATACTGACGTTTTTAATGTTATGTTAAATAGAATCTAGGAATATAATGGTTATTTCTGTCAAAAAAAACCAAGAGAATGGCGCTCGGAGAAGAATTTTTGTGACGGAGATATGGAGTATTTCTATTTTCATATTTAACATAAATTAATATTATTTAAAGCACAGTTGTCGGGAGGTGGACAAAAGTTTATTTTTTCGAATAAAAAAAAGTTTGTATCTTTGCACTTTGTAAATAATCATAAAAACGATGAAGAAAATAGCATTTCTCCTTGCCGCAGTGGCATTTATGACAGCGGCTCACGCGCAGTTCGTGGTGGGCGTTCAGGGTGGCTACCACTACCAGAAACTCTCCGCCTCCTACGACACCGAAAACTACACCCTCAGCACCAACTGGCTGGGTGGCCTCCAACTGGGCTACAACATCACCCAGCGCCTTTACGTCGGTGTGGCGGGCAACTACCAGAACTTCCAGCAGGACACCTTCATCCTGCACGACGGCATCGTCTTTGAGGGCATGCCCCGTCCGGTCGACAACCGCTACCTGGTGTCGAAACATAACGGCTGGACCGTGGGCCCGCAGGTGAAATACGAATTCCTGAAATACGGCAACATGCACTTCCACCTGCTGCTGCAGGGCACGGTGAGCCAGACCGGCTACAGCGTGTACAAAGAGAGCTTCAACACCCCCTTCCGCAACAACGGCGAGTATGTAGAGTATGAGGCCGTGGAAGACAGCCTGAAGACCTTCTCGTGGGGAGTCAGCCTGCGTCCGACGCTGACCTATGAGTTCTCGCACCACTTGAGCGCCGAGCTGAGCCTCGACTTCCTGTCGATTGGCTACATCGACCACCGCGACTACGACGACCATAAGCATCCCAAGTACGACAACGAGGGCGCCCTAGAGTATCTCGACGGCGACATTGTCTACACCAACACCGTACACCGCACTCGCACCCTTTATGCCGGTCTCAACACCCTGATGGAGACCCTCCGCTGGGAGAGCCCCATGCTGCGCCTTGGCTTCAACTGGACGTTCTGATTTGTCTTCCGCTTCGCGAAATCTTGGAAATCCTGAAGATTATCACGGATTTCCAAGATATGTACGGGTTATATCAATCTTGTGAAATTACAGCAAATCCGTTTGCTTGATTTCCAAGATTTTCAAGATTTCCGCCAAGGCGGAGAGTATTCCAAACCAATAGTGATATGTATTCAAAGGAACAAGGGCTGTATATAGCCCACTGCGACGAGGGGCCGTTGGCGCTTGTCGGTAAGATGGCCAACCGCCATGGGCTCATAGCCGGCGCCACGGGCACCGGCAAGACCGTCACACTGCAGGTGATGGCCGAGACTTTCTGCCAAGCCGGCGTGCCATGCTTCATGGCCGACATGAAAGGCGACCTGAGCGGCATCAGCCAGGCCGGCCAGCTGAGCGGCTTTATTGAAAAGCGCAAAGATGAATTCGGCGTGCCCAATCCCGAGTTCCAGGCCTGTCCGGTGCGCTTCTTCGACGTCTACGGTGAACAGGGCCACCCCATCCGTGCCACAGTGAGCCAGATGGGTCCCCAGCTGCTGAGCCGCCTGATGGGGCTCAACGAGACCCAGGACGGCGTGCTGAACATCGTGTTCCGCATCGCCGACGAACGCGGCCTGCTCATCCTCGACATGAAGGACCTGCGCGCCATGCTCGACTACGTGGCCAAGCATGCCAAGGAATACACCACCCAGTACGGCAACATCTCGACCTCCACGGTGGGCGCCATCCAGCGCGCCCTGCTGCAACTCGACGCCCAGGGCGCCGACCGCTTCTTCGGCGAGCCGAGCTTCGACATCTACGACTTACTGCAGACCGAAGGCGGCAAAGGCATTATGAATGTGCTGGCCGCCGACAAACTGATGCTGCAACCCAAGCTCTACAGCACCTTCCTGTTGTGGCTCCTCTCGGAACTCTACTCCACCCTACCTGAAGTGGGCGACCAGGAGCTGCCGCGCCTGGTGTTCTTCTTCGACGAGGCCCACATGCTCTTTGACGACACCAGCAAGGCGTTGGTGGACAAGATAGAGCAAGTGATACGTCTCATTCGCTCGAAGGGTGTGGGCATCTACTTCGTCACCCAGAGCCCCACCGACATACCGGAGAGCATCCTGGGCCAGCTGGGCGATCGTGTGCCTCACGCCCTGCGCGGCTACACGCCCAAGGACCAGATAGCCGTGAAGACGGCCGCCGACACCTTCCGTCCCAACCCTGCCTTCAAGACCGACGAGACCATCATGAACCTCGAGACCGGCGAGGCGCTGGTGAGCCTGCTCGACGAGAAGGGCGCTCCCTCTATGGTGCAGCGCGCCAAGATACTCTTCCCCCTGAGCCAGATAGGCGCCATCACCGAAAGCCAGCGCGAAGCCATCATACGCAACAGCCGCATCTATGGCAAGTATGACAAGATGGAGGACCGCGAGAGTGCCTTCGAGGTGCTGCTCAAAGAGAGCGAAGAGATAGCGCTGGAGACTGCCACCGAACCTGAAACGACCACCCCGGCCAGCACTACCCGCAAGGCTGACACCACTGGCACGGAGAAAAAGAAGAAAGGCATCGGCAGCAAACTGTTCAAGGCCGTCCTTACGGCCGCCACCGCCACCCTGGCCACTGCCGCAGGCACCGCCGTGAGCGACGCCGTGAGCGGAAAGAAGACCAAGAGCAGCAAGACAATGGGACAGAAGATTATCAAGAACACCACCAGCGCTGCCACACGCACCCTCACCCGCGACATACTGGGCAACCTGCTGAAGTAGTGACCAGTGGTCAGTGATTTGTGATTTGTGGTTAGTTATCGGAAACATACATTGGACAACGGGCTGACGGTGCTGACCCACGAAGCGTGGGACACACCACTGGCCACCGTGAATCTGCTCTACAACGTGGGAGCCCGCGACGAGGACCCGCAGCGCACAGGCTTCGCACACCTCTTCGAGCACCTCATGTTCGGCGGCACCCCCCGTGTGCCCGACTTCGACGCAGTGGTGAACGGCCTGGGCGGCGACAACAACGCTTTCACCAACAACGACTACACCAACTACTATATAACAGTGCCCGCCGAAGGGCTGGCCACGGCCCTGTCGCTGGAGGCTGACCGCATGGCCAACCTCGACATCAGCGAGAAGGCTCTGCACGTGCAGCAGCACGTGGTGACGGAGGAATACAACCAGCGCTACATGAACCAGCCCTACGGCGACGCCTGGCTGTTGCTGCGTCCGCTGTGCTACAAGGTGCATCCCTACCGATGGGCCACCATAGGGGCCGACATACGGCACGTAAGCGAGGCCTGCCTCGACAATGTGCGCGACTTTCACCGCCGCTTCTACCGTCCTGACAACGCCATCCTGGCCATCGCCGCCCCCCTGGAACACGTGGCGATGCTGCAGTTGGCGGAAGAGGCTTGGGCGTCCGGTTGTTCCAAAGAGCCCAGTAGTCCTTGGAAACTCAGGGAATACCCTCAAGAGCCCCAGCAGACCGAAGCACGGGAGCTACGCGTAGAGCGTCAGGTACCGTCCACGAAGGTTTACATAGCCTGGCCTATGTGCAGTCATAGGGAGCCGATGTACCGTGCCTGCGACCTCCTGAGCGACGTGCTCGGCAACGGCAAGTCGAGTCGCCTGCACCAACGGCTGGTGCTAGAGGGCAGCCTGATGACCGACGTCGACGCCTGCATCAGCGGCGAGGAAGGCCCTGGTCTGCTGGTAGTCAGCGGCAAGTTGCGCGACGGAGTGTCGGCCGACGAAGCCGCCGAGGCGCTGCGCCGCGAGGTATACCGCATGACTGACGAAACAGTGGACAGCTACGAACTGGAGAAGGTGAAAAACAAATACGAGAACACCTTCGTCTTCTCGCAGTACAAGGCAGCCGACCGCGCCATGGCATTGTGCCACTACACCTGGCTGGGCGATACCGAACTGGTGAACCGAGAACCCGAAGAGTACCGAAAAATCACATCCGCGCAGCTACTTGAAGCAGCACGCGAGGTGTTCAACCCGAATAAAGAAAACCGTTTATTCTACCTGAACAATGAAGCTATCTGAAAGAATAAAGAATACATGGCAGCGTTTCAGTCAGTGGTTCCAGAAAATCAACTGGTTCCATGTGGGCCGGCAGATTATCGACTTCATAGGCCGAGTGCTGCACAAGCTGCTTTTCAGCTGGCTGCTGCCCAAGCAATACCGCAATATCACCAAGAAGGAGATATTCACCATCATCTTCAAGAGCGACACCCCCGCTGGCAAGGCTTTCGACATCTGGCTGCTGGTAGCCATTATCGCAAATATATTGGTATTGGTGGCCGACAGCCTGTTCGGCACCACAAGCACCATCACCTCCGGCATCCACCGGAGCCACTCGTTCTGGCTCATCAAGATACTGGAATGGGGCTTCACCCTGCTGTTTACCTTCGAATACTACCTGCGCATCTACTGCCTGAAACACCCGGTGAAGTACGTCACTTCCTTCTGGGGCATCATCGACTTCCTGAGCATCTTCCCGGCCTACCTGAGCCTCTTTTGGCCGACGGGACAGGCCCTCACCGTGCTGCGTCTGCTACGTACAATGCGTATCTTCCGTATCTTCCGTTTGCAGCGATTTCAGGAAGCCAGCGCACAGCTACTCGACGCACTCAAAAACAGTGCTCTACGTATAGGTGTATTCATGCTTTTCGTCTTCGTGGCTGCCGTCATCATGGGAACTATGATGTACTCGATAGAGGGCGAGGTGAACCCCGCTTTCAACAACGTGCTGAGCGGCATCTATTGGGCTGTGGTGACCATCACCACGGTAGGTTTCGGCGACATCGTCCCCATCACTCCCGGAGGCCGTTTCATCGCTGTGCTGATTATGCTGCTCGGTTACTCCATCATAGCGGTGCCCATGGGCATCGTGGCGGGCGAGACCATCAATGAGCACAACAAAAGCAAGCGTAAACGCCACACCCAGCGGGTGGTGGAAGACATGGAGAAGGACTTTGACGAAGAGGATGACGCCATACACCATTAATCTATCTATGAAGCGCCTACTATTACTTTCAATAGCATTACTGCTCACAAACCTCACTGTCGGACAGACGGTGAGCGGCACCATCACCGATGCCGCCACTGGCGAAACACTCATCGGCGCCACCATCCTCGACGAACAGAGCGGCAAAGGAACCGTCACCAATGCGTATGGACGTTACACCCTGACCCTGCCAGGCGACAGCGCCCACCTACGCATCAGTTATATCGGCTATCGCACTCTTCATCAGGTCATGTCACTGAAGGGCAACCGACAGTTGAATGTACAGCTCACCCCGTCGGTGGAACTGGAAGAAGTGACCATCACCGCCGAGCGTATCAACAGCCCCAAAGTGAGTCAGATGAGTGCCATCGAGGTGCCCGTGGAGAAGCTCAAGATGGTGCCAGTCATCTTCGGCGAGACCGATGTGCTGAAAGCCATACAGCTGCTGCCCGGTGTTCAGAGCGGCACCGAAGGCATGAGTGGCATCTACGTGCGTGGCGGCGGCCCCGATGAAAACCTCTTCCTACTTGACGGCATCCCCCTATACAACGTCAACCACCTGGGTGGCTTCTTCAGTGCCTTCAACGGCGACGCCATCAAGAACGTCACCCTCTACAAAGGCTCCTTTCCTGCCCGCTTCTCGGGTCGCATCAGTTCGGTGCTTGACATCACCACCAACAACGGTAACGACAAGGAATGGCACGGCGGCGCCTCCATCGGTCTCATCAGCGGAAAACTGAATATCGAAGGCCCCATCATCAAGGAGAAAACCACCCTCAGCCTGTCGCTGCGACGCACTTACGGCGACCTGCTGCTCCAACCCATCTTGAGGTTGGCGACAGCCGGAGATTACGGGATTGATGAAATGAACGCCGGCTACTACTTCTACGACCTCAACGCCAAAGTGACCCACAAGTTCAGCGACCGCAGCCGTCTCTACGCCACCTGGTACAGCGGCGATGACGAGGCCTATATGCGTGCGCGTACTGACTACAATGAGGGGTTCTACAAAGACTATATGAAACTCAACTACCGCTGGGGCAACCTGGCCACTGCGGTGCGCTGGAACTACGAGCTCACGCCACGCCTTTTCATGAATGTCATGGGCGCCTACACCCGCTACCGCCAACGACTCGGCATCGGCATCGAGGAGGAGTGGTACCAACAAGGACAGACCTACAAAACCGAAGGCGAGGTGAGCCTCAACTCCGGCATACAAGACCTCTCGGCACACGTCGACTTCGACTACACCCCGCTGCCCGAGCACAACATCAAGTTTGGCAGCCACCTGACCCACCATATCTTCACCCCACAGGTGCAGTCGATGCACTACACCTCCACCGGCGAGACACCCATCAACAGCGAGTCGGGCGGCAGCAAACTTGGAGCCGAAGAGATGACCTTCTACGGCGAAGACGACTGGAGCATCACGGAGTCTCTGAAAATCAATGGAGGAGTAGCCCTCACCGGCTTCCTTGTAGAGAGCCGCTTCTACCCATCCGTGCAACCTCGACTGAGCGGCCGCTTTATGCTCACTGACGACCTCTCCATCAAAGCGGGCTACAGCTACATGACACAGTACATGCACCTGCTCAGCACCAGCAATATCAGCCTGCCCACCGACCTCTGGGTGCCCGTCACGGCGCGCATCCAGCCCATGAACAGCCACCAAGTGGCGGCAGGCGTCTTCTACACTTGGCGCAGCCTTGTCGACATCAGTGTCGAGGGCTACTACAAGAATATGAACAACCTGCTGGAATACAAGCCCGGCGCCACCTTCCTCGGCAACAGCCAAGGGTGGGAGGATATGGTTTGCATGGGCCGCGGCTGGGCTTACGGCATCGAGCTGCTGGTCCAGAAGAGCTACGGCGTCTTCACCGGCTGGGTGGGCTACACCTGGAGCCGCACCATGCGTCTCTTTGACACGCCGGGCGAAGAGCTGAACGGAGGTCGTCCTTTCCCGGCCAAGTATGACCGCATACACGACATCAGCATCTCGCTGCAGTACAAGCCCAACGACCAATTCGACGCCGGCGTCACCTGGGTCTACTGCACCGGCAACACCGCCACCCTGGCTTTGCAGCGCATCGACGACGGCAGCGAAGACTACTATGGCGCCCTGGATTTCGTGGAAAGCCGCAACAACTTCCGCCTGCCCGCCTACCACCGTATGGATGTCGCAGTCAACTTCCACAAACAGAAAAAACACGGCATCCGCACCTGGAGCATCAGCGTCTACAACCTCTACAACCGGCAAAATCCCTTCCTCATCTATCCCAAAAGCAACTACCAATATGACAACAACGGCGGTGTCACCTCCAACACGGTGTTGATGCAGCGCTCGTTGTTCCCCATCATCCCGTCGGTATCCTACATCTATAATTTCTAACGTGCCATGAAGATAGCTTTGCCATATATCCCCATTTTCCTACTACTTTTGTCGGGCTGCGAGAAGCAGATACCTATCAACATCGACGACCAGGAGGCCAAAGTTGTGGTACACGCCCAGGGTGAGGCCGACAGCCCGCTGTCGATGACCATCACCAAGAGCATACCCGTCTTCGGAGTGACCTATTCCAGCGACGGTTCCTCCCAGTTTCCCAAAGTGACCAACGCACAAGTCAGCATCACCGTCAACGGCTCACCCACACCTCTCACCGCCATCAGTGACGGAAACCGATATTCACTCCCCTACAGCCCGCAGGAGGGCGACTATATCGACCTAACCATCAACGTGCCAGGCTACCCGACACTCACCGCCTCCACCACCGTACCGGCCAAGCCTGTCGTTGGTGACCTCCATCTCACCGAATCCAGATACACTAACATCGACGGCTACGATGAGGTCAACCTCTCGCTTTTTGTGCCCCTCACCGACCGTGAGGCGACTGCCGATTACTATTGCATCACCCTAAATCGATACGATACTGCCATCTACACCTACTATGACGATGACGGCGTCATAGTTGCCTGCGACACCCTGACCGACATAGTAAGTTGGTTCGAATGCCAAGACCAGCTAATCGTGACCGAGATAGACCCCGCCGACGCCCTAGACGGAGCCGTCGTGCCCATCTTTTATGGCAGCGAGATGCTCTTCTCCGACCAACGTATCAATGGTACCAGCCACAACATAGAGCTGAATCCCTCCCTCTACCTAGGCTCCTATCAGTTTGAAGGTTATAACCGCAACAACCAATACTACTCCAGATTTACCTTCACCCTCCACTGCGCTTTTGTCGTCGGAATCTCCACCCTCACACGCGACGACTACCTCTACCGCAAGACCCTGCAGTCGGCCTATAACGACGACCTGACAGGCTTCTTCTCCGAACCTGTGCAGATTCACTCCAATATTGACGGTGGCATAGGCATCTTCAGCATCAACACGAAAAAGACACTCACCTACCGACACACCATCGAACCATGAAGAAAGTCCTCATAGCCGACCGTACGCATCCCGTGCTGCAGGAACGCCTGACGCAGGCGGGCTTTGACGTCAGCGTCGAACCTGACCACGACTACGACAGCCTGCTGCATGCCGTACAGGGCTGCGACGGGTTGGTGGTGCGCAGCAAGGTGATTATCGACCGCACCTTCCTCGACGCCTGCCCCACCCTGCGCTGCATCGGCCGCGTGGGGGCCGGCATGGAGACCATCGATGTGGAACACGCCGAGAGATGCGGCATACGCTGCCTGAACAGTCCCGAGGGCAACCGCGACGCCGTGGGTGAGCACACCGTGGGACTGCTGCTGGCTCTGCTCAACAACATTGCACGCGCCGATGCCGAGGTGCGTCAAGGGCTGTGGCGCCGCGAAGCCAACCGTGGCCACGAACTGGGCAGCCTCACCGTGGGCATCATTGGCTTCGGCAATATGGGTCAGGCCTTCGCCAAACGCCTGCAAGGTTTCGGCTGCAAGGTGGTCTACTATGACAAATACCTGACCAATGCAGCCAACCCCGTTGGACCCGAATGGCTGGAAGAGCCAAAACCCGTCTCCTTGGAAACCCTCCAGCAGGAGGCCGACGTGGTGAGTTTCCACGTGCCCCTCACCGACGAGACACGCCACTATCTGGACGACACCTTCGTGGCCCGCATGACACACTCCTTCTACCTGCTCAACACCTCGCGAGGCGCCGTGGTCGACACCGAGGCGCTGGTGCGCGGTCTGGAGAGCGGCAAAGTGCTGGGGGCAGCTCTCGACGTGCTGGAAGCCGAGAACATGCAGGCCGACACCCTTTCAACTTTCAACTTTCAACTTTCAACTTTTAACTGCGTCTTCACCCCCCATGTGGCGGGATGGACCATAGAATCGAAGTATAAACTGGCTGCCGTGCTAGCCGACAAGATAATAGATACCCTAAAATGATCATCGTCAAGAACAGCATCGTATCCGACGACGTGGCCGACGTACACTTCCGCTGCGACCTGTCCTGCTGCCGCGGGGCCTGCTGCGTCGATGGTGACAGCGGAGCTCCGCTGCTGGAAGAGGAGGTGGCCGAACTGGAGCGTGTGCTGCCCAAGGTGCTGCCAAGTCTGACCCCCGAAGGGAAGGCCGCGGTGGAGCAGCAAGGCGTGGCCGTGCGCGACCAAGACGGCGACCTCGGCACCCCGTTGGTGGACGGCGGTGCTTGCGCCTACATCACCTACGCTCCCGACGGCACGGCACTCTGCGCCCTGCAGGAACTCTACAAACCCGTCAGCTGCCACCTCTACCCCATCCGTGTAGAAAACTATGGCGAGTTCACTGCCGTCAACTACCACCAATGGGACATCTGCCGTGCCGCCAAAGGCAAAGGCGACCCTCTCTATGTGATGCTCAAAGAGCCGCTCGTCAGACGCTTCGGCGCCGAATGGTACGACGAGCTAGTAGAACAAATAAACCTACGAAACAATGGATAAAAAGAAACTCACACGACTGTCCATCCTCCTGGCGGCCGCCATCCTAGTGGTCGACCAGGTGGTGAAGATACTGATCAAGACTCACATGCAGATCGGCGAGGACATCGCCGTGCTCAGTTGGTTCCACATCCACTTCACGGAGAACGCGGGCTTTGCCTTCGGCACCACCTTGGGCGGTGTGGCCGGAAAATACGCCCTCACCCTACTGCGCATTGCCACCTCGGCATTCATCATCTGGCTCATAGCACGCATCCTGCGCAACGAGAATCCCCGCACGTCGCTGGTGGTCAGCCTGACATTGATTGTGGCGGGTGCCGTCGGCAACATCATCGACTGCTGCTTCTATGGCCTCATCTTCAACGAGAGCTACTACAGCGTGGCCACACTGTTCCCGCCTGAAGGCGGCTATGCCCCCTTCCTGCAAGGGAAAGTGGTCGATATGTTCTATTTCCCTCTGTTTGAGCTCGATTGGCCGACCTGGATGCCTTTTGTTGGAGGAGAGCACTTCGAATTCTTCAGCGCTATCTTCAATGTAGCCGATTCCGCCATCACTATTGGTGTTTTCTGGCTGCTTATCGACCAAGTTTTAGAATCTATAAGAAACTATAAATCAAAGAAGAAAGCCAAGCACTCCGAAGAAAAGTAAAAAAAAATTTGGCCAGTTTGAGGAAAGTTAGTAATTTTGCACCCGATTTGATAAGCCAAATCCGATGGCGTCGTAGCTCAGTTGGTAGAGCGAAGGACTGAAAATCCTTGCGTCACTGGTTCAAATCCAGTCGATGCCACCATAGAAAAGGGACTCACTTGTGGTGAGTCCTTTTTCTATTACCCATCCTATAGGAATGTGGAGCTCGTCAAAATAATTTTGTACAATCAAAAACATTTTGTATTTTTGCATTTGTTAACCCATTGTCTAATCCAAAAGCCTAACACCTGATGGAGAAGCGAATAGGAACGATCACGATACTCATAAAGGAGCGTTTGCAATCTGCAAACATCAATCAGATTCTCTCTGAACATGCGGATATTATCCTCTGTCGGCA
>JAEEGL010042676.1_pt1 | contig 23035 bp, 15 predicted proteins | sample 9134231 | NCBI WGS metagenome assembly JAEEGL01 (sample SAMN16246548, study PRJNA631951) | gut metagenome | biome: gut microbiome; feature: rumen; material: fiber-attached | host: Bos | place: Iran: Karaj | collected 2018-10
ACACTCCAGGTCACATTTCCGACAGCCCCCTGGGGTAATATTCCTGCGGTCAGCGCCCTCACATCTCCGGTGGGCATAACAAGACCTGTATCGGGCACAAACTCGCCATTTTCCTTAAGTACGATCCCTGTCACAGGAATCTTTGAAGCGCTTACGGTAGTCGATATATCATACTCAGGAATTGTCAGCTCATATCCGTTTGGAACAACCTTAAGGCACTGTACTGTCACATCATCATCGTCTGACTGTTTCTGCACATTTACCGTAACATCTTCATATCCGGCCAGGGGCAAAGCGTTGAAGGATAAGGTAGTTTTGCTCTTATACTTTCCTGCCGCCAGGTTTCCTGTTACCCTCACGCCATAAGTCTGTACATCCAGCTTTGACTTAACAGAAGTATCCACCTGTGTTTCAAAAGCGACAGTAATATCTCCTGTCAGAGCAGTTGAAGGGATAGTATAAACACCATTTATAACATCTTCAGCGCTTCTGTCCTCAAAAAGGCCGGTTATTTCAGATGAATCTGCATTCTTTATAACCTTTACGCCGGTGATCTCATGACCTGACACAGGAAGTGCGGTAAAGCCAAGGTCATCAGACTTGGAATAGGAACCGGACAGAAGGGATGTATTCACAAAACTATTCTCACTGACCGTAACCTTTACGGAGTCTGAACCGGTGGGTTCTACGAGGCAGATGGCCAAAACTAGCGGCTGTCCGCTTCCCCTCTTTATTATATGATCACCCTTGGATACATTATTAAATGTAACAACATTGCTTGAACCACTTACTGCACTGCCTGAATCAAGTTTTAATGTTTTGTTTTCACCAAGCATTACATATACAACGCAATTATCAACCGGTGAAGTAAATGAAATATTATCAGTATCACTTGAAAACTTAAGTGAAGTTACACTTGAATCAGCACTTCCATATGAAACATTATTAAAAGGACATGCTCCGGATTTTTTCTTACTAACACTACTTATATTACCTGTTCCTGTAAAAAATGTTACACCACTATTTCCAATCTGTTCTTTTGTTGACGCATTATATACAAGGGTATTATTTGCATATGTACCTGCTGTACTTGTCCAGTCATAAATATATGCTTTGGCAAAATCCTCACCGAATACTGCATACAGCGTAAGCGGCCCGGTAACCTTCATAGTAGAAAGAACCACATATGTGTCATCTGTGGCAGAGGTCTGGCTCCAGCCCAGGAGTTCCTGTCCTACAGGGGCAGTCACTGAAGGCTCATATTCCGACAGCAATTTACCATCAGGGATATCCTTTATCACTTTATTTCCGGAAATGTTGAATACAACCCTATGTGTATTCTCGGATTCAGCCTCTACGATGGCACAATAGGTGATATCCTCTAATACATTGGAGGAGGTCATGTCTTCTATCGAAACAGCATCCGACTCACTTCTGGAAGAAGACCAGCAGAGCAGCTTTTCATTGGATTTAAGCGAAAGGGCGGGGATATCATCTTCGTTCAGATAATCTCCATGCTCTATCTCAACAGAAGATAATACTGTCCCCTGATCATCCACAAAAGTAACTGTATGATAAGGATCAGCCTCCCTGTCATAAGTACCCTCCAGAGTCATCTTATACAGCCTGATCTCCGAAGCTTTATCTCCTTTTGCCGTTGTCTTCTCCTTGTCATAAGCCAGGGTATATTCACCCTCCACAGCCAGTTTAAAGGTCAAAGTGCCTGACTTTGTTATTCCACCGGCTTTCTTTGTGATACAGTTATCCTCACTTTCATTACTGATATATTCATTCCCGTTTTTATCGGTAAGCTTAAAATATGAGAAAAGGTTATCACCTTGATTACCTGCGGTTACAGTAAATGTAGATGCTGCAGGAGCATTAAAGGTTACATAGCCTGTATCCTTTATAAGTTTGATGGTACCTGAATTCGAACCGGGAATACCCCAGTTGTTCAGAGTAAAGCCTGCATAGGAATAGGGATTATATCCATTATCCGCAGTAGCTGTAAAAGCACTTTTCAGCTGATCGCTCTTTCCGCTTTTCACCTCACCAAAAGGCTCCTGTCCGGAGAAAGCATTTATGGATGCCAGGAAATTGCTGGTGACGAAGCTGTAATCCACATCGGCATCTTCCGAATCAACCACCGCATAGAATGTCACATCCTCATTAACCTTCCACAAAGATGGATCAGCCATCTGTGAACCGTCCTTTTTCACTGACCAGCAGACAAACCCGGGGTATGTACTTGTATCGGGTATAACCTCAAGAGGGATAAAACATCCTTCCTCAACCTGAACACTGCTTTCATTATCACCTATGCAGAATGAAGCAGTATAATATACAGTAGGATCCTCTATTATCTCCACCACTTTTTTGATCAAAAGGGTCACATTTGATGCAGGCATCTTCATGGAATAGCTTCCTGCACCAAGGCTGGTAACCGTGACATATGAGCCCGAAGCCCTGAGCGCCTGGATCACCAGGTCGGAGCCATCGGCTGCTGCTGCCGTAAAGCCCACTGTGGCACCCTTTTTATAAACGGCATCCAGGCCGGTTACCTCTATACCGTTTTCGGAATACAAAGTGAGGGTATAATCATTATCATCCACAACGGGCTCGCCGCTATTATCATCCTTTAATACCTCTACAGTGCAGATAGATGCTGAAAGAATACGAACCTGTGCATCTCCTGCATATTTAAGGGTATAATCCCCGGCGGACAGTTCATCAAAGGATGCGGTATATCCACCTGTGGAAGAAGTAGCGATCACCTCTCCCTGCATGTGATCACCTTCATCATATAAAGCCGCCATAGCAGTACTATCTGCCGAGTCAGATGCGATCGTAACCCTTATACTTCCCTCTGCAGGCACATTCTTTATCATAAACGTGCCGTCAGTCTTGTTAAGCGCGATACGGTCTATCTTTTTCCCGACAGAACGTCCTTTATATACGCGATAATCAGTACCATAGGATATGTCGCTGCTGCCGTCCTTTACAAGATCCGCTCCTGATTCAGGGGCCGCCGGAATACCACAGAAGGCAAGAAAATCTGTAGCGTTAAAGGAAGATATCTCCGTATATACCTTAACTTCCTTTCCCGAACTGATCTCGGGATCCACCGTTGCATGAGCACTACCGCCTGAATATCTGTCGACCACCGTAGTCTCATATTTGGGATCATTCTGCACAGGGTTATCCTGTCTCATATTTGCAGGGATCACGGTACCGGAAAAACCTCCGATGCTCTTAAGAGTAGTCTTGTATCCTTCCACCTTTAACCTAAGATCACTATCAAGCTCAGAAGAGCTGTCTGCTTCAGCCGGGAAGACATATTTAAAATCACCGCCGTTTACTCTTCCTGCAAGGGCCATAACCTTTGAAGGTACATCCTCAGGATCATCTATCGCTTCCTCATCGACCCCCAGCTCCTCTGTTGTATCAAAATTGTTATAGGACTGACCGCCTGCAATACCTTTTACAAAATCGGGCACACGATCATCCCTCTTGTTTGCCACCCAGGCATCAAAATGCTCTGTGGATTCAGCACCCGAAAGGTCATAGGGCTTCAAAACTCCCTTATGGATATAGTTCTCACCTGCATAAGGGATAAAAGTTATATTATTTCCCTCGAATTTATTATTATAAGCCTTGATCATACCGGTATTTTCACCCGAGAAAGTACCGCCGGCCTTTACTATTTTTCTCGAATCATCATCGCCGTAGATATCAGTTCCCTGAAGGGACTGGAGCATGGGATATTTACAATTCCTGAAATAGTTATTCTCGACAAAAACATCCGATTCGTAAGCCGCACCCACACCGTATTTTGCATTGCCGTCATAAAAGTTGTTATATACATGAACTGACATGGTACGAACCCTGGGATGACGGGAGTCAGAATGATCAAACCAGTTATGATGATATGTGATAAAGTTTGATCCGTGTTCAGACTTCATTCCGCAAAGAGAAGCTTTTCCGGAATCCCAGAAATGATTATAGCTGTAGGTGTTAAACTTTGAATCATTTTTTACATCCAGAGATCCGTCTCCCTTTGCCTGATCTGCGTCGGAGCCTGTCTTACCGTAAAAAATGTCCATATTGTGGACCCAGGTGTATTCGTTATGCGTATCAAGAGAAACGCCATCATCGGCGAAAAAGAACAATCCAAGGTTTGCGATCTCCACATATCTTGTCTCTCTGCAGAAAATACCGAATCCGTAAAAGGCCGCATCATCACCGACACCTTCTATCGTATAACCAAGATTATACTTCATATTGCCCTTTATGCATAAACCCTCAGCATTCTGTCCCCAGGCAGACTGGGGAAAACCCGAGGAGCTCTTAACCAAACCTATCACACGTATATCCACAGGTCTGTTATTATTGTACTGTGCCAGTTTACAGTAGCCACTCTCTCCTATAATGTTCTGAACACCGGTAAGTGTTACTGTTTTTCCATCCTTATCCAAAACATCAAGAGTAACAGTATTGAAATTAGTATCATCAGCATATACCACAAAGGCTCCGTCCTTCAGGGTACCGTCCATATTATAGGCACCGGGAGTCACGGATGAAGTAAATGCAAAGCCGCTTCTGTCATGAGATATGACAGTCAGCACAGGTGAAGTAATGGTGGCAATGACTGTCTCCTTGTCATCAGCCAGAGCATCCACCCTGATATTATAGCTTCCCTGCGCAAGACCCATGGCATCCACACGCCAGTATGTGGGATACTGTCTGATAAGCGGATCGTCCAACTGGGTCCATGAAGGATCGGATGCGCCTTTAACGTATGCCTTATAACCGGCAGCTCCTGCTACGGAGTTAAAAATGGCATACGCTCCGTTCTGATATCCAGCGCTTTCCGATATATTCAGCTCACCATCGCCCAATACGGACTCATCGGTACTGCTATCCTCTGAAGAGAGTTCTTCTCTCTCTTCCTTTACCTCTGTTTCCGATGCTTCTTCCTCGTTCACATCCTCTTCCACGCCGCTGATCTCGACGGTTTCGGACTCCTGTCCTTCCTCGTAGTATACTTCACTGTCAGCTTCCTGCTCAGACTCTGTCAATGACGACATGTTCTCATCATAGCTTTCTTCAGCTGCGGAAATCTCCACCGCTTCTTCTGAAGCGGCGATGTCCACGGCCTCCTCCGACGCGAACGCAGTGAAGGACTGCACGGGTGAAAGCACCATGGTCAGAGCCAGGAACAAACTCATTGTTTTTTTCAAACTTCTTCTCTTCATTACTAACCTCTTTTCCAAAAAATTTGATATAAAGAAAAAAACACCGTGCACAACACAAAGAATTGCGCACGGTGATGATTTTACACTATATTTTGTATGACTTCAAATAGAATTAGGCAGGCTGTTTTTGGTTATTCTTTACACTTTTTTGACAAAACAATAACTTCACAAACTCTGCCTCTGACCCGTTATACTCCGGGGCGCCTGTTTGATGGTCTGCACGTCCCTTTCTCTACAGGATCATACCCGGGATCTTGTATTTGAGCGTGCCGGTATAGCTGCCTACGCCTGTAAAGATGATATAGCCGTCAGCGGTGAATTCAGCCTTAAAGTCCTTCTTCTTAAGCTTCAGCGTGTCCTTTCCGTTGGTGATGGTGAGCTTGGACACTGACTGTTTTTCCAGATTGAACTTTACAGGCTCCAGGATCTTGTAATCATCCAGGACAGCCTTTGTGATCTCAAACCGGAAGGGCGTTCTGTATTTAAGGTCCTTGTTCAGGGCCTTTATGAAAGCCTTCTTTTCCTTTGGCACTCCGGGCTTTGCCTTATAGCTCAGGGTGAAGCAGGGCTTTTTTTCCGGCGAAGCGGTCTCCGACATATTCTTATTGTATTTGAATTTGAATACGGGAACGGCACAGTCGGATATCGAATCGTTCAGGATGATGACCACATCCTGATCCAGATTCTTTTTAGCCTTGGCACTCTTATCCGCATGCTTCTTTGCATTATAAGGAACCGACTTTGACCAGTCCACGGAAATAACAATGTTTTTCCCTGCATCATCCTTTACATTGGGTGAAAAAGTCTCATGGAAAAGAGGATCCACGGGAACCGGCTCGGGCTCGGGTTCAGGCTTGGGTTCAGGATCGGTCCCGGGCTCATCTTTAGTGCTCTTTACATATTTGTATGTTAAATCTACCGTTACATCGGAATAATTGTCACTTAAGATCTTTACCGATAATTCGGTATTTGCCAGTTCCACTTCAGAAGCCTTGGTCTCAAACATAAGTACATTATTGTTTATTACCGGATCCTGTACAAAAACAGTATCCGCATCACGTGCGATCTTTGTCAGTCTGGCGGTTATCTTTCCCGCATCCTTGGGCATAAGGGCAGCCAGATTCTCGGAAACCGTGTTGGGTTTATCATAATAAAGCTCGGTTTCCTTATTTGACACGGAGGCAGTTCCCTTTGTCACCTTCAGTTCGCAGACAGCCTTTGCCTTACGATAAGACTCGGATTCCTCAGCCGAAGCCACCAGCAGGGTCTCGCCCACGCCCTTTATTTGTACCGTGCCGTCTGCCGCCACTGTAGCCACCGTTTCATCGTTACTGCTATAGGTCACGGGAGTCTTTGCATTTACGGCTTTTATCTTAAAATCACCTGAATTAAACTTAACTTCCTTTTCAGCCGGATCTACGGCAAAGCCGGTCTGGTCCTCTCTGGTATCGAGGTTACTAAGATCGAGTTCTTCGTCAGTGACCGTAGCTTCATCATGTTCAAAAGTGGTACCCGTCTGATATTCCAGATTTTTTCCTTTGAGCTTGCAGAAATATATGCATTTACCGGTAAAACCATTTACAGGAACGGAATCATTTGCCGGATTATAAAGGTTATAGGCATAGATACTGTCTGCCCCCGTGGCGATGAGATAATCTCCCAGCAGTTCAAGTCCCGTATAAACGCCGGATGTCACATATGAAGTCCCCCAATCCTTCCACTGGCTCGTAAATGTACGGATCGGAAGTGATGATGATGTACCGGTTGCAAAATCATAACTCATGATGTTTATGGTATGTACATAGCTTGCATTATGGGTCGAGGTCAGGTAATATGCCATATTCTCTTCCATGGGGATATGACATGTCATATCCTTCCAAATAACGTCATCGCCCTCTTCACCATCATCAAATTCATTTCCTGTTGCCATGGAATATACGGCATGACCATAGCTGTCCACCCAGTCCGTAGCATCACCATGGGATCCTTCTGGACCCGATGTGCCTGAGAACACAGCCCTGCTCTTGAGGAAATTCTCATATCTGCAGAAGTACTTATAACAACCGATGGGATCATCCCAGGTGCAATCCACATAGTACTTCTTCCCATGAACGGTGATCACGTTCCAGGCATGATTCAGTCCGTTACTGGTGATGACATCACAGTCAAAATCCTTACCCAGCTTGTTAATGAGATATTCAAAGGCCAGACTGTAGCCCTGGCATACGCACTCTCCCCTCACCAGAGCATCATAGGCGGAATAGTACTTTGGTTCCTTTTTTCCTTCTCCATCCGGGGGATACAGATCATATCTTTCATAATCTATATTGGTCACCAGATGATCATGGATATAAAGCACCTTCTGAACATCCGTCCATTCAGGATCAACCCCTGCCATTACCTCGTGTACCTTTTTATCAAAGGCCTCTACGCTGGCCTTGTCAAAGCCATCCAAAACGTGCATTTCTATTTTGGTGAGATAATCTTCATCGGAGTATATCCCACACTGACTGCTGAGGAAAAAGCCCTTGGGATTCCTGTTTACAGCTCCCTCCCAGAACTCATGCCCTTTATTCTCAGGTATGTTATATCCCTTGAGATCCACTGTTATGGTTTTAGCCGTTCCATTCCAGTTATCAATTGCTCTTCCCACAGCGGCAAAACCCAGCTCAAAGGCATCCTCATCGGCGCCCAGCACCTCTTCGCCGTCACCGGCAGATACAGGCTTGTTCAGGCCGCCGGCCTGAAGTATGCCGTCGGAGCCATCGAAATATACGACCTCCGTCTCTTCAGATCCGGTCGCGGTCTCACTATCGTCGGACTCAGCCTCAGCCTGCTCCGCGATCTCGCTGTCCGCCTCACTGCCATAGGCGTCGATGGCATCCTCTGCCAGCTTTTCTTCCACGAAGGCTTCCGCCTCGGGCTCCTTTTGCGCTGCAGATACTGGCATCAGCATGCTGACGCACATGGCCAGACATAAAAGGACTGACAGGCTCTTTTTTAGTTTTGCTTTTTCCCTCATTTTGTTTTCCTCCTCATTTTTTTGGATTATATTTTATGCTAAGTTGTACTCTATCAAGATTCTTCGCTTCGCTCAGAATGACACGCGGCGCTTCGCTCAGAATGACAATGCGGCGCTTCGCTTAGAATGACAATGCGGCGCTTCGCTCAGAAGGACATTGGCCGTGAACTCATTTTACTCGGTCGTATTCAGTACAGCACCGATCTGCGAGAACAACAGATTGCCGCAGATGCCTTCGCTGCCGCTCTCCAGCCGCTTATACGCCTTGTAGGAATATACGGGGATGAGCCTGGCGAATCTGTAGGAATGGTTCAGATAAGCCCTCATCTTGTTCAGGATGTCGGCGGCCACTATGACGATATCCACATCGTCGTCCGCCACGAAATTCATGCTTTCAACCTTATCCTTTACCATGGACTCACAGTGGAGGCCCATTTCCTTTAATACGTTTTCCATGGTCTGTGCTTTTCGCACATCATCCATTATGATGAGCACATTCTGTTTATAATCTCCGTAAGGTACTATGGACATCTCGGAGTCAGCCTGCATCTTTACGCTGAACAGGAAGGTGGTACCGCTTCCCAGGGTACTCTGAAGCTTTATCTCTCCTCCCATCATTTTTATCAGTTTTGAACAAAGAGCCAGGGACAGACCGGTTCCCGCCCCGGAATCCTCATCGCCTTCCACGCCGAAGATATAGTCCATATCCTGCTGTCTCATACCGCGGCCCGTATCCGAAATGGTGAAATTCAAAGTGACCTCACCGAACTCCTGCACGCTCTTGAGGGTGAGTGTGATATAACCCTCGGGAGTGTATCTGATAGCGTTCAGAAGGATGATGGTCAGGATCTGCTTCAGCCTGACACTGTCCCCCGTCAGTTCCTTCGGGATGCCCGTGGATATGCTGGTCAGGAATTTCTGTCTGTTCTCGTCCACTCTGTCGCTCATCTCGCTTACGATGTCGATCAGCAGGCCTTCCAGATCGAAGGGCTTTTCCGTGATGACAAAATCATCCGATTCGAACTTTGCTATATCCAGAAGCTCGTCTATGGTCTCCAGCATATGTATATTTTTCTGACGGATCTCCTCGGCCTCATTAGCCCTTTCCGGATTACCGGCATAGAGGATATCACTCTTTAAAGAATTGATATACATAATGGTGTCCAGCACCGGTGTCCTCATATCATCCCTGATACGCTTAAGGAAGGATTTTTTGGCATGTGAATAAACCTCGCTCCTATGGGCGTGATAATCTGCCTCAGCCCTCAATATCTCGGTGCTGGTCTTATCGTTCATGATACAGATGAGACACAGGGGATCATTATAATCGTCAAAAACGGGAGACATGACTATGTCACAGATAAAGCCCGTCTTTTTTATCTTTGCGGGAACTTCGATCCTGTCGGAAAGATTATAGATATCGGTGAAGATGTGCTCTTCCTCATTCTCATTGAGATAGGTGAGACAGTCCTTGATGGATGCGCCCTTGAGCTTGTCCCCACTGATGTTCAGATAGGTGCAGGCGTTTTCGTTAAAATCCATTATGCACATTTTTTCATTCAGGATGACCACGGGATTGGCGATGGTCCTGAATATGTACTTCGATGAGCCGGAAGTAGCCAGCACAGTGGAATTGTACTGCTTCAGCATACGATAATACAGCTGTACAAAAAAGAGGGTGGATATGGCGGAGGAGGGAAAGGCAGTCAGGCCGAACAGGGGTATGACCGCATCAAAAACAGCCCCCACGGAAATGATCAGTGTATTGATGATTATAACCCTGGCGATCATCCTCTCCCTGGTGTAGTCGGCTTTTTGCTTGAGCTTAAGACCCACGTTGGAACAGGCTACAATGAGGGAGCACAGATAAAAATACTGCACATATCTGCCGATCCAGGGATTGGCTACATATGATCTGCCGTAAGGGGTCTCCACAAAGGTGACGCTCTGGGGCATGGCCACCAGGATAAGACTGATAAAGCCCAGGGATATCATGTATGCATTAAAGCCCTTCTGGTACTTGAATCTCACGCCGCTTATGATCTGTACAAAGGTCATGATCAGGAAACAGCATACAAAGACGCCCAGCAAAGCCATAGCCCTGAAAATATACGCGGCGATGTCGCTTTGGGCCACATACATGAAGGCATATCCGACACACCAGATGGTGGCAGTCAGACACATCCCGAAGAAAGTGCGGTTTATTGAATTCTTTTTATCATTGTCGGAAAGGGCTATCACTCCAACCGACATATTTATGACTCCTATGATAAGGAGTATCACGCTGGTCCAGGTATTCATATATCATCCGTCCGAAATTCACGCGCCTGTGCGCACAGAACCATTATATCATAAATAAGCCTTTATAAAAAGTAGGTTTGTAAAAAACGGAAAATATGGTATCATTACAAAAGACAGGGCTTTGAAAGGTTTTTACACGTAAATGAAATTATCCACCACCTTATACATCATTGCAGCGGTATATATGCTGCTTATAAATCTGACGGGCTTTACACTCATGGGGATCGATAAGCACAGAGCCAGGAACATGGCCTGGCGCATACCGGAGGCAGATCTTTTTGCGGCTGCCATCCTTGGAGGCAGCGTGGGTTCGCTCATCGGCATGTTTTTCTTTCATCACAAGACAAAGCATCTGTCCTTTCTGATAGGCATGCCTCTGATACTTCTGATCCAGATAGGCATATTGCTCTGGTTCATGTTCAGATCGCCTTTCACGCTGTCCATCATATAGACCGTCATTGTCGTTTTTTATTCGGGGAGGGAAAAATGACCTTTAACGCAGCAGTTTTTGACATTCATCCCGGCGACCGCCGGCAGCTGGAGCGGATATTCGCCAAAGAGACCGATATCCGCAAGCACAGGGGAGAACTGTTGTCCTGCGAGACCTTCGGAAGCATAGATTCCATGCTCATCTCCCCCATGAAATTTGACCTTTTCATAGTGGATGCCTCCGAAAAGGAGGATCCCTACAGCTATAAGACAAATCTGAATCTGGCCGGCCGCATCAGAGATGCCGGCGTAAAGGACGCCCCCATAGCCCTGCTCTTCCGCGAAGAAGTGGACATGCCGGCCTATTGTAATATCCCCGGGGTCACCCTTTATCACAAGCCTGTGGTCAGTTCCTTTATCAAAACCCTCATCGATACTGCCATGGAAAAAAAGAGAGCCCTTCCCTCACATTATGAGATCAGGGGCAAAGATGAGACCTGGTATGTACATATAGACGAGATATTATACGCCATAGCGGATGCGCCTTACACAGACGTTTACATGACCGATGACCGGATGGCCCATACCCTGGAGGACCTGCCTGTCACCGCTGATTACATGAAAAAGGAAAAGCATGTGGTCAGGCTGGGGAAAAAGTATATCATAAACACACATCACATAAAAGAAATGACCACCCTGGGGGTGATCATGTCAGACGGAAAAAAGATAAGCTGTACGCCGGTGGATATGCTGAAGATCAGAAAAGCGGTCAAGGCCACCTCTCAGTCATCAGTTTCCAATTCGTGAATAAAATTTGTCACCACCCTGCGCTTGGGTTTCAGATCCTTTTCCTCTGCAAGGATCTGCTCTTTATATTTTGCATAAAGGTCGGGACGGTGACGCCTGGTCTCCTTTATAGCTTCAAAAAGTCTCCACTCTTCTATCTTCTTATGATCTCCCGACAAAAGAACGGAAGGCACTTCCTTATCATGCCAGATTTCAGGCCGTGTGTACTGCGGATACTCCAGCAGATCCCCTGAAAAACTCTCATCCTCCGGGGATTCATCATTGCCCAGCACCCCGGGTATCAGACGGGCTATGGCGTCGATCATCACCATCACCGGCAGCTCGCCTCCGGTCAGGATATAATCGCCTATGGAAATACGGTCCGTCACTATCTCATCTATGACTCTCTGGTCGATCCCCTCGTAATGCCCGCAGACAAAGACCAGCTCGTCACTTTCAGACAGTTCCTTTGCCAGCTTCTGGTCAAAGACGACACCTTTGGGATCTGCATAGATCACCCTGGCCTTTTCCCTGTCCTTAAGCTGCAGTGACTCATAAGCGTCATACACCGGAGCGCACTGCATCAGCATACCAGCGCCGCCGCCATAGGTATAGTCATCCACGGAGCCGTGCTTATTGCCGGAATAGTCACGTATATTGACCGCATTTACGGATATGAGGTCCTTCGTGGCTGCCCTTTTCAGTATACTGTTAAAAAGTCCCTGCTCCACCATCTCGGGGAACAGAGTGAGAATATGAAAATCCATTATACCTCGATCAGACCTTTCATAAGATTCATTTTGATCTCCCGTTTTTCCATATCCACCGCCAGCACACACTCCTTTATGGCAGGAGCATAGAATTTCTCGCTTTTTGGCTTTTGTCCCTCATATAAAAATCCGGGATCGCAGGTGACCTCATACACATCGTTTGCCCCTGTCATGAGCACATCGGTCAGCTCACCCACCTTCTGTCCGCTGTCCGCATCCGTAACGCACATTCCTATCAGGTCAAAAATGAAGTATTCATCCTTTCCCGGCTTTTTCGCATCCTCTTTTGCTATGAGGATATCCCATTTGCGCATGAGCTCGGCGGTATTTCTGTCGGTTATGTCCTTAAATGAAAGGATCAGGAGATTTTTAAAAAATTTAACGGAGGCCACCTCGTGCTCCGTGATCTCCTTTTTGCTGTCCAGATATACCTTCTTTATTTTTTTGAAATATTTGGGATCGTCGGTGGTGGGGAAGACCTTGACCTCTCCTTTTATGCCGTGGGGAGTGGTGATAACGCCGATCCTGATGAGATTGTTTTTATCCATATTTTTTTAAATCGACAACAAAACCTCCGGAAGATATCCTTCCGGAGGCCGATAAAGCTTTCTGAAAATATCAGGCATCTTCCTGCATGATGCTCACATTTACTCTCTTGTCATCTCTGGTGGCGGCAGCCTTTACCACAGCTCTTATAGCCTTGGCGATGCGCCCCTGCTTACCTATCACCTTTCCCATATCGGAAGGTGCTACCTGAAGATCCACCTGGGTGGTATCTCCGTCCATGGTCTCGGTAACCACTACCTCTTCCGGATGTTCCACGAGAGCTTTTGCCATTACTTCAACAAGTTCTTTCATGTATCAAACCTCTCTTTTGGCATGAAGAACAAACTCCTGCCCTGCTGTGATTTATATACCTGCCACCTTGAACAGCTTAGCTACGACATCGGTAGGCTGTGCTCCGTCTGCAAGCCACTTCTTAGCCTTTTCCTCGTCGATCTTGAACTCGGAAGGATCCGTGTTGGGATTGTAGGTACCGATCTCATCGATGAAACGGCCGTCCCTGGGGCTTCTGGAATCTGCTACTACTACTCTGTACAGGGGATTCTTCTTGTATCCCATTCTGCGAAGTCTTATTTTTACTGCCATGATAATTCTCCTTATCACAAATTTTTCTTTACGCAACAGATAGCATCTTACCAAATAAAAAAGCCCCTGTCAAGTATTTTTTCTTGACAGGGACAACATGGTCTGTTAATTTCCGCTCACCAGAGGTGGCTGCTGATATAACTTGCGTTCAATCTTCTTTTTCCTGGTTTCAAGATATTCTATCGTCTTTGTCGCATTTTCCTCCTGTGCAAGCTTAAGAGCTTCTTCTACAAGATCAAGCTGATCAAAAAGATAGTTATTTATTTCTTTCTCGTTTGTAGTCATAAACTTACACCCCTTTCCAAGGTTTTCTTTAAAATATGCCTACTCTATCAGGATTCTTCGCTTCGCTCAGAATGACATAAGGGTCAGAACTTCATCCCTCCGAAAGGGTTGCCCATGCCGCCCATGCCGCCAAAAGAAGGGAAGCCCCGTGTTTTCTTGCCGCCCATCATGCCGCCCATCTGCTTCATCATCTTCTGGGCCTGGGTAAACTGCTTCACCAGACGGTTCACATCGGCTATATCCACGCCGGCGCCCTTTGCTATCCTGTGCTTACGGGAAGGATTCAGAAGGTCGGGATTCTGTCTTTCCTTCTTTGTCATGGACAAAACTATGGCTTCTGTCTGGGCCATCTTTTTCTCATCTATCATGGAATCGATATCACCCATCCCGGCCTGGCCGAATCCGGGCATCATGGAAAGGATGCTGGAAAGGCCGCCCATCTTGCGCATCTGATTCATGCTCTCCAGGTAGTCCTCAAAATCGAACTTGCCCTTTTGCATGCGCTTCATCTGATCCTTGGCTTTGTCCTCGTCCATCTCCATGTTTTCGGAGGCCTTTTCGATGAGGGTAAGCACATCTCCCATACCAAGGATCCTGCCTGCCATGCGGTCGGGATAAAACTGCTCCAGATCCGAAAGCTTCTCTCCCATACCTACGTAGATTATGGGAGAACCCGTGACGGCCCTGATGGAAAGTGCGGCACCGCCTCTGGAATCACCGTCCATTTTTGACAGGATCACTCCGTCTATCCCTATGCGGTCATTAAAGCCCTGAGCCACATCCACAGCCGTCTGGCCTGTACAGGCATCGGCCACCAGTATGGTCTTATGCACAGTCACTGCCTGCTTTATATCGTAAAGCTCCTGCATCAGCTCTTCATCTATCTGAAGACGTCCCGCGGTATCCAGGATCACCACATTGTGCCCGTTCTTTTCAGCGTGGGCCACGGCAGCCTTCGCTATATCCACAGGGCTTACATTATCCCCCATGGAGAAAACCTCCACCTCCTGCTTTTCACCGTTCACCTGCAGCTGTTTGATGGCTGCGGGACGATATACGTCGCAGGCTACGAGGAGACATTTCTTTCCTTTAAGCTTCAGCTTCCCGGCCAGCTTTGCACTGGTGGTGGTCTTACCGGCACCGTTAAGTCCGCACATCATGATGACGGTCATGGCCTTGCCGGGTTCTAATTTCAGTTCCACCGGTTCCGATCCCATGAGGGCGGTCATTTCCTCATTGACGATCTTGATCACCATCTGGGCCGGGTTGAGGCCGTTCATCACATCCTCGCCCACGGCTTTTTCCTTGACGGAATTGACGAACTGCTTCACCACCTTAAAATTGACATCGGCCTCCAGAAGAGCCATCTTCACTTCTTTTAAGGCTTCCTTGACATCGGCCTCGGTGAGCTTGCCCTTGCCACGCAGGTTTTTGAATACTTTTTGCAGTTTTTCCGTAAGGCCTTCAAAAGCCATTATAATTCCTCCAGAATCTCATCAGTCAATGCTATTATCTCATCATTCCCTGCCTTCCCGGCAGTCTCCTTTATCCGTTCAACCTGTCCCTTTATTTTGAGGAAGCGTTCCACCAGATGGAGCTTGTCCTCGTAATCCGCAAGGATCCTTCTGGTCCGCTTTATTATATCGGAGGCGGCCTGTCTGGTAACCCCGCGGTTCTGGGCTATCTCGGACACGGTCAGATCGTCCATTATATGTTCGCTGAACACCTCCGCCTGATCCCCGGTGAGCATGCTCCCGTAAAAATCAAAGAGCAGGGCGTTATACTCGATCTCATCGATCTTGGATTCGGTAATTTTTTTCATATATACTCTGCTATGACAAACTCATGGTAAGATCCTTCGCTTCGCTCAGGATGACATTCCGAGAGGGTTACTCAGGATGACATTCCGGGAGTGTTGCTCAGGATGACATTCCGGGAGTGTTGCTCAGGATGACATTCACTTATACCGAGGTGCGTACGATCTTGGGCTTGTAACCCTCATCCTGAAGCCTGTTAAGAATCCTCTCCCTATGATCCGTGCCAAAGGCCTCCAGGGTGATACGAAGCTCCACTGCGGCATTTCTGTTGGTGGAGACGAACTGGTTGTGCTCCAGCTTTATCACATTGCCGTTTTCCTCTGCGATGACGCCGGACACCCTGTGAAGCTCGCCGGGTCTGTCAGGCAGCAGCACAGACACGGTAAATATCCTGTCTCTCATGATGAGTCCCTGCTGCACCACGCTGGACATGGTGATGACATCCATATTTCCGCCGGACAAAATAGACACGATCTTTTTATCCCTGCAATCCAGCTGCTTGAGAGCCGCCACTGTCAGAAGTCCGGAATTCTCAACTATCATCTTGTGGTTTTCCACCATATCAAGGAAAGCCGTGATGAGTTCGGAATCCTCAACGGTTATTATATCATCTAAATTCTCTTTTATATAGGGGAAAATCTTTTCGCCGGGCTTTTTGACTGCGGTACCGTCGGCTATGGTGCTGGCAGAGTCCAGCCCCACCACCTTTCCTGCCTTCAGGGATGCCTTCATACAGGCGGCCCCTTCGGGCTCCACCCCTATGACCTTTATCTTAGGGTTTAAAAGCTTGGCCAGGGTGGATACTCCCGTCGCCAGTCCACCGCCGCCTATGGGCACCAGGATGTAATCCACCAGAGGGAGCTCTTTAAATATCTCCATGGCTATGCTTCCCTGTCCCGTGGCCACTGCCAGGTCGTCAAAGGGATGTACAAAGGTATAGCCTTTTTCCTCAGCCAGTTCCAGCGCCTTCTCGCAGGCGTCGTCATATACGTTTCCGTAAAGGACCACTTCGGCTCCGTAGCTTTTGGTGCGGTTGACTTTTATAAGGGGAGTGCTGGTGGGCATCACTATGACGGCAGGCACGTTATAGCAGGAGGCGGCGTAGGCCACGCCCTGGGCATGGTTGCCTGCGGAAGCGGTGATGATCCCCTTCTGTCTTTCTTCTTCGGAGAGGGTGCTCATCTTATAGTAGGCTCCTCTCACCTTATATGCGCCGGTGAACTGCATGTTCTCCGGCTTCAGATACACCTTGTTTCCTGTCAGTTTAGAGAAGTGTGCGCTGTATACGAGCTTTGTTTCCAGAGTCACTTCCCTGATCTTTTCGCAGGCTTCTTCAAAGCTCTGCAGCGTAAGCATTTCCATACTTCATTCTCCTTTCAAGATTCTTCGTCACTACGTTCCTCAGAATGACAATTCCGCTCTATTTCAAGTCCTTATCATCTATGAGGTCCACCGATACCAGTGCGGAAACGCCCTTCTCCTGCATGGTGATACCATACAGTCTGTCTGCCTTTTCCATGGTGCCCCTTCTGTGGGTGATCACGATGAACTGCGTCGCCTTAGTCAGCTTTTTAAGATAGCCTGCGAAACGTCCCACGTTGCTCTCATCCAGGGCAGCCTCGATCTCATCCAGCAGGCAGAAGGGCGAGGGTTTCAGGTTCTGGATGGCAAACAGAAGGGCAATGGCCGTAAGCGCCTTTTCACCGCCGGACAGCTGCATCATGTTCTGGAGCTTCTTTCCAGGGGGCTGGGCAATTATACGGATGCCTGCCTCCAGGATATCCTCATCCTCCATCAGTTCCAGCGTTCCGGTACCTCCGCCGAACATCTCCTTAAATACCTTGTCGAACTGTTTGGCTATCTGATCGAACTTTTCGGTGAACTGCCTGCGCATTCCTTCGTCCAGTTCCTCGATTATCTTCTGGAGGGACTCCTTCGCCTCCACTATATCATCCCTCTGTTTTCTCATGAAATCATAGCGTTCCATGAGCTGGGTATACTCCTCTATTGCATTTACGTTCACATCACCCAGTTCCCTGATGGAGCCCTTGATGGCGATGATCTCACGTTTCATGGCAGGCAGGTCTGTAAGGGTCTCATCCCGCATTTCCCTGGCCTGGGACATGGTGATCTCATACTCGTTCCACATATAGGTAAAGTGGGACTGCCTGGTCTCCTGAAGCTTTTCGATCATGTTGGAAAGCCTCAGCACCTCCTTATCCAGGGAGTTCATCCTGGAACTTAGGGAATCGCGCCTGGTCATGAACTCCTTCTGGCGGCCGGCCAGTTCTTCCTTCTTTTCCAGGGCCTGCAGGATGAACTCATCATCCTCCTTATCGGAAACCACCGACGCCTCGATGGTCTTTTTCAGTTCCTCTATGGAATCCTGTTTCAGTTTTATCTCTTCCTTCGAATTCGTGACGGAGTTCTTTGTGAAGGTCAGCTCATTTTTTATCCTGTCATACTCGCCTGCTATACGCTCCACATTCTCGTTTTCGAACTGCTCCTTCTGAGTCAGCTGGGCAGCCTCCACCTCAAGGGACGACAGCTGTGCCAGGACCATGCTTTCCTTTTCCTGCCTCGTGGCAAGGACCTGTGACAGCTGCTCTATCTTCTTTTTGGTGTCCTCCTCACTTCTGGCAAAATCCGAAAGTTCCTTGGAGATATTCTTCTTTTCATTCTCCACGGTAAGAAGCTGGCCTGCTATATCCTTTTCCTCCGCATGCAGATCATAATAGCCCTGCTTCGCCTCCTCCTGGCGTTCCCTTGCCTGGTTGAGCTGCATCTTGGCGGTGTTCTGTTCGATAAACAGTTCCTGCTGTTCTTCCTTTAAGGCTGCGCTCTTATCCCTCAGCGCAGTCCTGTCCTTTCTCAGCTTTTCTATATCCGCAAAAATCTTTTCAAGTTCAGCCTTTTTCCTGTCCAGCTCTTTCTTCAGTTCTTCCATCTCCCTGTTTCTTCCCAGAAGATTCGAACTGTTTTTAAAGGCTCCTCCGGAAATGGAGCCTCCGGGATTCAGTGCCTCACCGGAAAGGGTCACGCACCTTAATGTAAAATTGAATTTCCTGGCCATCTTAAGGGCGTTGTCTATATTGTCCACCACGATGTAATTATGGAGAAGATGGCTGGCCACGTTTTTGTACATGTCATCCGTCTTCACCAGAGTATCGGCCAGGCCCAGCGCGCCGGTTTCCTTGAGAGCGTCGGGAGCGTTGAATTCCCTTTCCTTAACGGAAGTAAGGGGGAGGAAGGTCGCCCTTCCCAGCTTATTGACCTTCAGGAACTCGATCATATCCTTTGCACAGTCCTCATCTTTGGTGACTATATTCTGGATATTTCCGCCCAGGGCCGTCTCTATGGCTGTCTCGTATTTTTTATCCACCTTAAGGATATCAGCCACCACTCCGTGAACTCTCTTATCCTTTTTTTCCATGATCCGCCTGGTGGCAGAACCGTAGCCTTCATAACGCTCGGCTATATTGCGCATGGATTCAAGCTTGGAATTGATCTCATGGTAAGCCGTCTCGCATTCCCGGCGTTCGTCCTCTTTATTGTGAATGTTCTCCGATATCTCACGAATGGATCTTTCCGACTCTTCTATGGCTTCATCCATCTTGGCCAGCTTGGAGCAGACCTGCTGGAATTCATTCTCATAGCGCTTGTACTGGCTCTCCATCTCCTCCTCGTCGGTCTTTGCACGAAGGAGCCTGGATGAAAGCTCGGCCTTTCGTATATTGATCTGCTCGATGGAAGCATCGCACTTTGAAAGCCGTGAATTCACGTCCCCTCTGGCGTTCATGGCCTCCATTACGGCCTCTTTGTTCTTTTCTATATCTCTGGTAAGATGCTGTATGGTAGCGGTAAGCGCCTGGGCACTTTCCTTTGCATCCTCCTTTTTTTCCAGGGCTTCCTTTGCCGCTTTTGCCGCCGCATCCCTGGTCTTTTTTGCTTCTTTAAGCTCCTGTTCCTTTTGCGCAGCTTCAGCGTTCAGGGTATCTATCCTGCTCTGGAAATGCTCATCCGAAGCCTTTAACGAATTGATCTGCTCATTCAAAAGAGCGATCTGTCCTTCCAGCTTCTGCCTGGTGACCATGGTCTCCGACATTCTCTGACGGCGTTCCTGAAGCTGTGTATCCAGCTCATTCATCTGGGACTGCATATCGTCGAATTCGTCCCTGGAATTTTCGAATTTGTCCGTATTCTCCTTGAGATCCTTCTTGGCGATCTCATGATTTTTACTGAGTTCCTCAAGCTGCTGCTCCAGGTTACTCGTCTCCAGAAGGAAGGTATTTATATCCAGTCTCTTCAGTTCTTCCTTCTTTTTCAGATATACCTTTGCCTTCTCCGACTGGCTTTCCAGTGGAGCCACCCTTGTCTCCATCTCGGACAGGATATCATTCACTCTGGTGAGATTGTTTTCCTCATCACCCAGTTTTTTAAGGGATATGGCCTTGCGGCGCTTGAACTTCACTATACCGGCAGCCTCGTCAAAAAGCTCGCGGCGGTCCTCCGGCTTTCCCGAGAGGATGCGGTCGATCTGACCCTGTCCGATTATGGAATATCCCTCTTTACCTATACCTGTATCGTAGAACAGCTCGTTTATGTCCTTTAAGCGGCAGGGGGTACCGTTTATGAGATATTCGCTCTCCCCGGATCTGAACACCCGTCTGGTGACGGTCACCTCTTCAAAATCGATGGACAGCTGATGATCGGAATTATCCAGAGTGATGGCAACGGAGGCACAGCCCATGGGCCTGCGGTTCTGGGTACCGGAAAAAATGACATCCTGCATGGATGCCCCGCGGAGCTGTCTGGCGCTCTGCTCTCCCAAAACCCATCTCACCGCATCAGCCACGTTTGACTTACCTGAGCCGTTAGGGCCCACTATTCCGGTGATGCCGTTATGAAAGGTAAAATCTATTTTATTTGCAAAGGATTTAAATCCGTGTACTTCTATGTTTTTGAGATACATATTATTTCCTCTGTATAAGATTCTTCGCTTCGCTCAGAATGACAATGGTGAACGCTCAGAATGACAATGGTGAACGCTCAGAATGACAATTTCATTCCGGATTATCCTTGAGGTATTCATAGGCTGCTTTCTGCTGGGCGGCTTTCTTTGAATGGCCGCTTGCCTTCGTATAAGCCTTACCGTCTATGTGCAGTTCCTCCACATAAACACGCTCGTTGGCCGGCCCCGACTCGCTGACGGTCACATAGGATATCTTGCGTCCGTATTTTTGCATCCGTTCCTGAAGAATGGATTTCGAATCCACGAACAGCGCCTTATTCTCCCAGTCCTTCAGCACATATCTTGAAATATATTCCCTGGCCGGTTCAAATCCCCCGTCCAGATATATGGCACCCGCTACCGCCTCAAACACATCGCAGAGTATACTGTCCTTTTCCCTGCCGCCGGTGGCGTCCTCTCCCTTTCCGAGCAATAAAAAAGAGGGCAGGTCTATCTCCCTCGCACAGTCGGCCAGTGTGGGTTCACACACCAGAGCAGCCCTGGTCCGGGTCATCTCCCCTTCCTTCTTCTGCGGGTAATTACTGTAGAGAAATTCCGATACCACCAGTTCCACCACGGCGTCCCCCAGAAACTCGAGTCTCTCATAATCACCCTTTTTATTGATCTTCCGCTCATTCGCATAAGACGAATGGGATAAAGCCCTTATGAGAAGCTCCTCATCCTTGAAGGTATAAAAAAGCTTCTTATGAAGGGCAGACAGATCCTTATTCATACATCAATCCCTTAAATTTTTGATCAATTCGACGGCTTCCCCTACTGTACGGACCTTCTTCACCTGGTCCGGATCCAGTTCTATGTCAAATTTCTCTTCAATACCCATAGCTATCTGGAACAGATCCAGGGAATCGGCCCCCAGATCGTCCACAAAGGAAGTCTCCGGCTTTACTTCCGATTCATGTACACCGAGCACTTCTATTATCACATTTTGGATCATTTCAAATTCCATCTGTATCACACTCCCATTTATGTGCAGTTCCTATTCGGAAGAACCTCCCTGTATAACCTCCGAAATTTTCTCATTGATCCGCTGTTCCTTAAAGGTAACACACTGAAGTATGGAATTATAGATTTCCCTGTAAGTGGCGTTTCCATGTGTCTTTACCACCAGGCCCTTAAGTCCCAGAAGCGGGGCTCCGCCATACTCATCGGCCTTGAACTTCTTTATCATGTTCTTTAAGGGACCCTTTATCAAAAGACCGCCTATCTTGCCCCTGAGCGAAGCCATCAGCGTATCCTTCATGGTCCCAAGCAGCACGTTTCCCGCACCCTCATAGGTCTTGAGCATGATATTTCCCGCAAAAGCCTCGCAGACTACCACATCCACTCCGCCCGAAAGGGCCTCCCTGGCTTCCACAAAACCGATAAAATTGATATCCTTGCACTCTTTAAACAGGGGAAGGGCTTCCTTTACAAGGGCATTGCCTTTTTCTTCCTCCACTCCTATGTTCAAAAGTCCCACACGGGGATATTTAACACCTATCACATTTTCCATGTATATGGAACCCATCTTTGCGAACTGGAGAAGGTGCTGGGGCTTGGCGTCCACATTTGCCCCGCAATCGGTCAAAAGCAGATTACCTTCTTTTGTGGGAATGAGGGGAGCCAGCGGCGTCCTCATGACCTTAGGAAGCTTGCCCGCTATGGTGGAAGCTCCCGCCAGTAGCGCTCCGGTGCTCCCGGCAGAAACGAAGGCATCGCACTCCTCCGTCTTTATGGTCTTTAAACCCACCACCATGGAAGAATTCTTTTTCTCTCTGATGGCGTTCACAGGCGATTCGTCATTGGTTATCACCTCGGGAGCATCTATGACCGCTATACGTTCCTTGTCATAGTCATATTTTGAAAGCTCTGCCTCCACCTTATCCTTCGGTCCGGTCAGAAATATCTTTATGCTGTCGTTATTTTCTGTGGCCCGTACTGCACCTTTAACTATCTCAAAGGGTGCGTTGTCGCCGCCCATGGCGTCTACCGCGATCTTAATATATTCCATCCTGACCTCCTGTAACTCCCTGAGAAGTCCCCGTCATATCACTCTGATCCGCTGCACCCGTAACACTCTGAACCACTGAACCGCTGTCACTCTGAGGCATCACTCCCCTGTCATCCTGAGGCATCACTCCTACTCTGTCATCCTGAGGCATCACTCCCCTGTCATCCTGAGGCATCACTCCCCTGTCATCCTGAGGCAT
>JAEEGL012590175.1_pt1 | contig 23035 bp, 17 predicted proteins | sample 9134231 | NCBI WGS metagenome assembly JAEEGL01 (sample SAMN16246548, study PRJNA631951) | gut metagenome | biome: gut microbiome; feature: rumen; material: fiber-attached | host: Bos | place: Iran: Karaj | collected 2018-10
AAAGAGTTTACTTCTGAAGAACTTATTGCTCACTGGGAAAGCCTCGTAGATAAATATCCCATCATTTCCATTGAAGACGGTCTTGATGAAGAAGACTGGGAGGGATGGCAGAAGATGACAGAAAAGATTGGTAATAAAGTTCAGCTTGTAGGTGATGATCTTTTCGTAACAAATACAGAAAGACTTGCAAAGGGTATTAAACTTGGTGCAGGCAACTCTATCCTCATTAAACTTAATCAGATTGGCTCTGTATCCGAAACACTTGAAGCTATCAAGATGGCCCATAATGCAGGATATACGGCAATTTCTTCACATCGTTCAGGCGAAACCGCAGACACAACTATCGCGGATCTTGCTGTAGCTCTTAACACCTGCCAGATTAAAACAGGCGCTCCTTCAAGAAGTGAAAGAGTTGCAAAGTACAATCAACTTCTTCGAATCGAGGAACAGCTCGGTGCATCTGCGGTATATCCTCAGATGGACGCATTTCATGTTAGCAGATAATACTTCCTCCAAAGTATTATTTACATTAATTTCCACAAAAAGGCGGATTCTGTTCAGGCCGCCTTTTTGTGCGTCGGATATTTACAGGGAGAAGGATAAATGGCAGGAACAATTGCTGTTTCTATAATACTGATCGTTGTAATAATTGCTTCGATAGCGGGAGTAGTTAAAAGGATTAAATACGGTTCAAGCTGCTGCGGAGAAAGGGATGCAGCTCCTTCGAAGATAAAAGTAAAAGACAGGAATAAAAATCATTATCCGAATACTTATTATCTCGAAGTGGATGGGATGCATTGCAGCGGATGCGTCAGGAAAATCGAGAATGAATTTAACAAAAATGAAGGTATGTGGGCAAAGGCGAATCTTGAATACAAACAGGTAAAACTGTTATCGAAGAATACAGTAGACAGAAACATGGCTTCAAAAATAGTATCTGATGCGGGATTTACCATGCTTTCATTTGTGACTGCGAAATAGTTTGAATATATAAAAAACAGGAGGTTGAAATGAGTAAACTGTTGGAAATGCCTAAAGGAGCGGAGGGAACTGTTTTATCCGTAAACGGTGACTCGAGATTTGTTAGTCGCGTTACATCAATCGGACTTACGCCCGGGTGCAGGGTATCAATGATTAAAAACGAGAAGAACAGACCGATTTTAATCTATTCAAGAGATACCATGATAGCACTTAATCGCAAAGACTGTTCAAATATCGAAATGGAGGTAAATAACTGAAATGACTGCGGATAATGAATGCGTAATAGCGTTATTGGGACAACCCAATTCAGGTAAGTCAACTTTGTTTAATGCACTTACAGGAATGCATCAGCATGTTGGTAACTGGCCCGGCAAGACGGTAGAGAAGAAAGAGGGTTCTTTCAAGTATGAAGATAAGAAATATATCGTTGCCGACCTTCCGGGAACATACAGTTTGTCTGCTAATTCCGATGAAGAAATGATAACAAGAGATTATATCGCTTCGGGAAAAGCGGATGTTGTGTGTATTCTTGCTGACAGTTCGCAGCTTAGCAGAAGTCTTTATATGCTTGCGGATTACGCGGGAATAACCGTTCCCTGCTTTTTACTTTTAAATATGAGCGATGTTGCTGCTCTTCAGGGAAAAACCATAAATGCGAAAGAACTGGAAAAGAAACTCGGAATTCCCGTAGTTCCGTTTTCTGCTCCCGATAAGAAGTCATACGACGGATTTTATTCGGCATTAAAAAGAGCTTTGATTAAGCAATCTGTGCTGGATTATTCGTCTATTGAAGAAAAGTATTCGAGTATAGAAGGTTTCAACGAATTGAAAGAAATGATTCCCGAAGGAGTTATTCAGGGTTATTCGAGAACCTGGCTGACAATTAAAGCGATAGAGGGCGATGTTCCTGTTTCGGCAAAGATAAAAGAAAAACTTTCAGCGGAAAACATTAAGGCCTTCGAAAGAATCGTTATAAGTATCAAAAACGGTGTGGTTGTTGCCGGAGAAAACAAATTTGCATGGATAGACGAATTATTGGAAGGATGCGTGAAATCCGAAAAGAAAAATGCTTCCTTGGGCAAGTTTGACAGACTGATTACTCACAGAATATGGGGCAAGCTGATTGTTGTTTTGCTGATATTCGGAGGGCTTATACTTTCGTTTATACCTGCTTTGCCGTTTATGGGAATAGGTCAGGCTATTGCAAAGATACCGGATCCGCTGGCGGACTTACTCCTGGGAATCGGATGTCCGAATATCGTTGTTTCCCTTTTGTGTGACATTTTTATCAGATGCATTTCTTTCGTAGTTCAAATGCTGGGATTTGTGTTTGGTGTAACTCTGGTATTCGGATTGCTTGAAGAGATAGGTCTTATGGCAAGAGTTTCGTATGTGTTTGATAATTCGATGAGTAAATTCGGTCTTCAGGGTAAGAGCGTAATGCCTTTCTTAATCAGTTTCGGATGCACAATGGGCGGAGCTGCGGGAACCAGAGTAATTGACAACTGGGGACAAAAAGTTTTGACTATTGCTCTTTCATGGGCAATACCCTGCGGAGCTGCATGGGCAGTAATACCATTGCTTTCAACAATCTTTTTCGGAGCATGGGCACCGGTTATTATTTTGGCGATACTGATAGTAATGATACTTCATATTTGTGTTACCGGATTTGTATTCGGACGTTTCCTGGTTAAACCTGAAGAGAGATACGGTATGATAATGGAACTTCCTCCTTATCATAAACCCAGATGGGGAGCGCTCCTTCGTTATGTATTCGGCAGAACAAAAGATACATTTTTCAGGGCATCTAAGGTTGTATTGCTTGTTGCTTTTGTATTCTGGCTTCTTTCATTTACCAAAGACGGAAATATAACACACAGTATCCTTTACAAGTTCGGTCATTTTGTGGAACCGGTAACAAAACTTGTCGGTTTGAGCTGGCAGTCATTCCTTGCATTCCTTGCTTCGTCTTTGGGAAAAGAAGGAGCACTCGGCGTTCTCAGCATGCTTTATACCGACTCCGGATCTATCACGTTGGGTTCGGTTATGGCTGCAGAAAAAGCAAGCAACTTTAATGAATTAATGTTAGCCAATATATCAAGACCTGAAGGATTGGCATTAATCTTCGCTATGACATTCAATATGCCTTGTATAGTAGCACTGGCAGCGACTTATCAGGAAACGCACTCCGCAAAATGGACAGCAATTATAGGTGTCTACTATACGGTAGTCGCTCTCCTTTTGGCAGGTGCCGCTTATTACATAGGAATGCTGATTTTCTAACTTTTGAAGGAAGGTATTTATGCAAAAACTGATTGAATTGTTAAAAGACGGAAGATCGAGAACGGTAGAAATGCTCGCTGAGGAATTAGGAAAATCCACGGAACAGATTGAGAGAGATATGGAATATCTTGAACACATGGGAGTTATAAGAAGGACGGGTTATGAAGAAGCGCAGGGGCACGATTGTGCCACCTGCGGGGGATGCAAAGACGGGCAGAAATGTAAAAGCTGTGCACCTGAAGGCGGATTTAAAAACATGGGTCTCATGTGGGAAGTGATTTCTCGAAAGTAACAATTATTTGAAAGATTTGACAGAGGGGAAATTATGGCAATTTATGAAGCAGGGGAGATGTATTTAATGACAATATATCTCCTGTACAATAAAGGAATGAGTAAAGTCAGGGCAATAGATGTCTGCAGAGAAATAAATCGCTCCAAACCAAGTGTAAGCATAGCATTGTCGCAGTTAAAAGATGAGGGATATATTTCGGTTATAAACGGAAAAATAGAGCTAAAAGAAGAAGGAGTTAAAATAGCTAAAAAGATTTTGTCAAGGCGCGAAGCGGTAAGCAAAATGTTTGAAAAAATGGGAGTGGATAAAGAAACATCCCTGAAAGATGCGTGTAAGATTGAACACGTAATATCGGATGAGGCATGTGATGCTATTTTAAAATTTGTTGGGGATGATACTCAAAAAAATAATTGACAAAAATATTAATTACATTTAAAATAACGGTGTTATGTAACAGTGTTATCTAAATTGGGGCAGGCTATGAATAAAAACGAGAACGATTACGAAAAAAGAAAAAAACTGATTGAAGCCGGCAAGAAAGAATTTCTCGAAAAGGGCTATAACAAGGCATCTTTAAGAAAGATTTGTTCAGAGGCAGGAGTTACTACGGGAGCTTTATATTTCTTTTTTGAAAACAAAGAAGATCTGTTTTCTTCAATAGTAAATCCACCTGTAACGGCGCTTAAAAACATGATAATCGAACATTTTAAAGAAGATCGTGCCTTTTTAAGTAATATAGATTCCGATGATCTCGGCAATCTTGATCACAGTGATATAGCAGAAATGCTCGTAGACCATATCTACAAAAATTATGACAGTTTCATTCTTCTGTTATCGGGTTCAAAAGAAGATGCTCTTTCAAATACAACAGATGAAATTGTTGAACTGATGGAAAAATCCACAATTGCAATGGTAAGTGAATCGAAGTTTTACACCTATGATCCTTTTATGACACACTGGATGGCGCATACAACAGTTGACTCGATTGTACATGTGATAAAGCATGAAAAAGATGTAAACATTGCAAAACAGAGAATTCAGAGCATAATGAACTATCTGGTAATCGGCTATGTTAAACTGGCTTTGGTTCCGATAGAGAATCCGAAAGATAAAAAGAAAAACAAATAATGTAAAAAAATTAAACCGCTTTCATTTATTGGAAGCGGTAAAAAAATAACATTTACATAACAACGTTATGTAAAAATGAAAAAGCTGTGTATACGGCGGATGGGAGCAACAATGTATCTTGAAATTAGAAACGTAAAGAAAAGTTACGGCGAAGGAGGAAGTTACGTTCAGGTTTTAAAGGGCGTTTCGACAGGTGTTGAGAAAGGCCAGATGTGCGTTATTCAGGGCACGTCCGGTTCAGGTAAATCAACTCTTTTAAACTGTATCGGCGGACTTGATACCATGGACTCCGGCTCAATAATAGTAGATAAAACCGAGATATTCGGTATGAAAAACAAAAATCTTGTTGAGTACAGAAGAGATAATCTCGGTTTTATTTTTCAGTTTTATAATCTTGTACCGAATCTTACGGTAAAAGAGAATATACAGGTATGCGAATATCTTACAAAGAATCCTCTTAACTTGAATGAACTGATGGAAGTTTTGGGACTTACCGAACATCAGAACAAATTTCCGTCACAGCTTTCCGGCGGACAGCAGCAAAGATGTGCCATTGCCAGAGCACTTATTAAAAATCCCAAACTTCTTCTTTGTGATGAACCTACCGGTGCGTTGGATTCAAATACTTCAAGAGACATCCTGATGCTTCTTGAGCAGATCAATCAAAAATACAACACGACAATGGTAATCGTTACACATAACAACTCAATCAAAAACATGGTTCATAAAGTTATCTTTTTAAAAGACGGACTTGTTAAGAATGAATACATTAATGAGAATCGCATCAGCGCAAGCGAACTGGAGGATCTGTAATGAAAAGGGTTTTGTTTAAACGCTATTTACGTGATATCAGAAAGAATTTCTTCAGATACGCAGCACTGCTGATTCTCATTGCCGTGTGCATGTTTCTTGTGGTTGCAATTGTTGACAGCGCGTATTCGCTTATTGAAGGAACAAAAAATATTCAGAAAGAGGCGAAACTTGAAGACTGTCAGGTAACGCTTTTTACTCCTTTTACGGACGAAGAAATCAGGCAGATTGAAGAAAAGGGCGTTACGGCAGAAGCACACAAAAGTTTCGATTATACGCTTGAAAACGGTACAGTATTAAGAATATTTGAAAACAGGAAAAAAATCGACCTGGTGATGTATGATGAAGGCCGCGAGGCGAGAGAAAGCGGAGAGATAGTTATCATAAACAGATACTGTGAGGAAAACAATATTAAAGTCGGAGACAATATTCATATAGACGGAACCGATTTTACCGTAGTCGGAATAGGCAGTACCGTTGATTATGATGCGCCTTACAGAAAACTTTCGGATACGTCAATTGATTCGAGTATTTTCGGTACTGCATTTGTATGCGAAGAAGATTATAACAGATTAAAAAACGATAAAGGCGCTGCAACCGAAGACGTGACTTATGCATTTATTTTAAACGGTGCAATGACTTCCGATGAACTGAAACAGATGATTAAGGATTTTGATTTTGATTATAACAAGGTCGAAGATCCATACTATAGGGACATGCTTGCCGATTCCTACGGAAAAAGGGACGAAATCAAGGATGGTATAAACGACCTGGTTGAGGGTGTTGATGAACTGTATGACGGTACTGTTGAATTGTGCGACGGCGTCGATGAATTAAAAGACGGCACGGAAGAATTTAAGGATGGTTTACACGAACTTCATGAAGGAAGCGAGGAACTTTTAGACGGTGTTAAAGAGTTTAAGGACGGCATAGGCGAACTTGATGACGGCGTAACTGAATTAAAAGACGGAAGCGGTAAACTTAAGGATGGTGCCGTAGCGTTAAAAGACGGAAGTTCTTCGCTTAAGAACGGTCTTAATTCGTTAAAAGACGGGGCAGGCAGCCTTAAAGCGGGGGCGGATTCGTTAAATCAAAACAGCGCATCCTTAAATCAGGGTGCGGAAAGTATTTTTGACGGACTTATAAAAAATACACAGGATACGATTAATCAAAACGTAGCGTCCATTAATGAAACGATGCACACCAACCTGCCTCTTTTATCTTTAAACAGAGAAAATTACGCATTAGAACTTACAAAGTTTGCATCCATGCTTGAAAGTTTCGGAATGAATGCGAGTGACGTTTATGCAGCCAAAGCCACACTGGACGGCGTGTCACAGTTTGTTTCGGGTGTTAACGGATACACCGCCGGTGTCGGACAGGCAGCATCGGGTGCAGGAGAACTTGCAAACGGCAGCGCATCTGCGGCATCGGGTGCTGCGTCTTTGGAAAGCGGAGCAGTCAGTCTTGCAAACGGAGCCAAAGATCTGGATGACGGTGTCGGAAAAGTTAAAGAAGCTACCGGAAAATTAAAAGACGGTGCAAACGATTTGTATGACGGAACCGGAGAATTAAATGATGCGATAAAAGAAGTATGCGATGCGGGTGATGAACTCGATGAAGGCGTCGGAGAACTTAAAGACGGAACAGAAGAATTAAAGGATGGAGTTAAGGAATTAAAAGACGGAGTTAAGGATTTAAAAGAACAGTCTGACGAGATGATGGATGAAATCTTTTCGACAGCTCCGGACAATATTACGGCGTTTATGACAAAGGAAGAAAATATCCGGGTAGGTGGAGCTGCGGGAGACGTTGTAATAGACAAAACCGTCGGACTTTATGCGGGCGTAATTGTTATTGTTCTTCTGACTTATGTGCTTTCGGTATTCGTTATTCATCAGATTCAGAGCGAGAGCAGTGTAATCGGCGCACTTTATGCACTGGGTGCAAGAAAAAGCGATTTGGTTTTACATTATATTTTTATACCGACAATGGTAGCCTTAATCGGCGGTTCGATAGGCGGTATTGCCGGAATGAGCGAGTTTGGATGCAAATGGCAGATGGCTGACTGCTACAATTATTTTTCGATACCCGATATGCCGGCAAAAGTGCCTTTATATCTTGTGGTATATTCGGTGATTATGCCTGCTGCGGTTGCTGCAATCGTGAATTTCCTTGTAATAAACAAAAGTCTTTCAAGAACGGCACTTTCGCTTCTAAGAAACGAACAGAAAATCAGCAGGGGAAAAGATATAAAACTCGGAAAAATGTCATTTGTATCAAAATACAGAATACGACAGATATTGAGAGAGAGAAGAACGGCGATTACCGTTATTTTCGGAATGTCGATTTCACTGTTGGTATTTATGCTTGGTATGGACTGCTATGTTTTATGTGAAAGTGTAGGCAGACTTAACAGCGAGGATACTGCTTACAACTACATGTATACCTACAAATACCCGACCAAAGAAGTACCGGAAGGCGGAGAGGCATGCTTTATCAAAACGCTTAAAAGAGAGCAGTACGGATATAATCTTGATATAACGATAATCGGAATAGATGACGATAACCCTTACTATAATGTTACACCCGTAAAAGGCAAAAACAAGGTTGTTGCCAGTGATGCGGTTATTCAGAGATACCACGTCAAAAAGGGAGAAAAAATTGTATTCTCCGACAATGCGGAAGATATAGACTATGCTTTTACGATAGAAGACGTCGTACCTTATTCCGTAGGCATTTCCGTGTTTATGGATATTGACAGTATGAGAGAACTCTTCGGTGAAGATGACGACTATTTCAACGTGGTTCTTTCCGATGAGAAACTCGACATAGAGGAAGGAAGACTATACTCGGTAACTTCCAAGGCAGATATCGATAAAGCATCGAAAATATTCTTAAAACTCATGGTACCGATGTTCAGTCTTCTTATAGGAATGTCCATAGTTATTTTCTGCATAGTAATGTATCTTATGATGTCGGTAATGATTGATCGTGCTGCTCATGGCATATCACTTTTGAAGATACTCGGATACAGAAACGGGGAAGTGAAGAAACTTTATCTGGACGGAAACAGAATCGTCATTATGATTGGAGCATTGATAGCCATACCTGTATCAAAATTCTTAATAGATATGCTGTTCCCTACGTTTATTGCAAACGTTGCATGTTCTATGCATCTTGAATTCACATGGTATATGTATTTAATGATATTCGGTGCGATAATGGTACTATATGAAATAATCAATTTTATTCTGATGAGAAAGCTCGGAAAGATTAATGAAAACGAGGTATTAAAAAACAGAGAATAAAAAGCATTTATCCCATGGCTTTATCAGACAGGCAAAAACAAAGGGTTGCCATAGCTTCGGCAATGGCTGCTGGTAAAAAACCTCTTTTATTTGATGAGCAGACATTCGGTTTGGATTTTTTTCGTAAGAGAGAATATATATTTTTTTCGAGGAGGCGCAGGTCAGTTTGATTTGCGCTTCTTTTTTGCTTCATGTCGGAATATATCCAAAACAAAGATTTTATGGTATAGTTTGAAAATGGACCGGGAACCCGTCCCGGGGGTCCAAAAGCCGGAAAGGATATCAAATAAGATACGGAGGTTTACCTTGTGATAAAAGTCTTATTCATTTGCCACGGCAACATATGTCGTTCGCCGATGGCTGAATTTATGATGAAAGATATGGTTGAGAAGATGGGTATAAAGGATGATTTTTATATTGCATCCGCAGCCACTTCAACCGAAGAAATATGGAACGGAACCGGCAGCACGGTGTATCCGCCGGCTCAGGCAGAGCTTAAAAGACACGGAATAGGTAAAACACCATATACGGACTTCAGTTCAAAAAGAGCGGTACAGGTAACTAAAGCCGATTATGCTTATTATGATTATCTTCTTTGCGCTGAGAGCTGGAATATCAGGAATACAACGAGAATCACGGGCCCGGATAACGAAGGAAAGATAAAAAGAGTTCTTGATTTTTCAGATCATCCGAGGGACATTGCGGATCCCTGGTATACCGGAGTGTTCGACAAAACATACAAAGACATTGACGAGGGACTTAAAAGTTTTCTAAAATATCTGGGATACTGATTTTAAGACACTTAACTTCTTAAAATCCCGGATACGATTTGCGACATGTAATAATCCCAAGATTCGGATGCCGATTTACGACACGAAACCAAACTAACGGAGAATACAAATGATAGAGGCAGTAATTTTTGACATGGACGGAGTTATTTTTGACTCCGAGAAAGTAATATGCGATTTGTGGGAAGAGATAGCCGAAGAGTATAATCTCGACGGTATGGAAGAACTCATGATTAAATGTATCGGAATCAACGATAAGGCTACATGCAGACTGTTTAAGGAAACCTACGGCGAAGATTTCGATTATGATTATTATAAAGGTATCTGCCTGGAGAGATACCATGAGAAGTATGACGGCGGAAGACTTCCCATGAAGCCCGGAGTAAATGAACTTCTCTCGTTCTTAAAGGAAAACGGTATTAAAGTTGCTCTTGCTTCTTCCACAAGAAAGACAATTGTCGTTTCGCAGTTAAAAGATGCCGGAATATATGACTATTTTCAGGTTGTTGTCTGCGGTGACATGGTAAGCAGATCAAAGCCCGAGCCCGATATTTTCCTTAAGGCAGCAGAAGAACTTGGTGTTGACTGCGCGAATGCTTACATTATCGAGGATTCTTTTAACGGTATCAAAGCAGCATATTCGGCTAAGGCGAAACCCATTATGGTGCCGGATTTAATCGGACCTGATGAAGAAATAGAAAAGAAATGCCATAAAATTTATAAGAACCTTATTGAAGTAAGGGATTATTTTAAGGAAATAGTGTAAAAATATATCGAAAAAGCAGATAAACAGGCGTTTTGAGACATAAAAGCAATGAATTGTTTATATTCCCGAAATATGATATAATCATTCCAAGTGTGTTTAGAGGGAATTTAATACGGAGATGATTAAAATGTTAAATAGGGAATTTTGTCTTGACAGACGAGTTTTATCGGATTTTATTTTCGTATTTTTAAAAAAGAAACGAAACGGACAGGCTAAATCTTTATTTAGTTTTGTCCTTTTATTTGTTTTAGGATTTATATCTGTTGCAGGATTTATATATCAGGATGCGTTAATTGCCAACGGCGAAAACCTTTCGGGTGTCGATTATGATGAAATAAGCGTTGACTTTAACGGTCACAATGAAGGGTATTCCGCTGTTTTATATAATAACAGCAACGGCCTTCCCACATCGGAAGCCAATGCCATAGCGGAAACGGATGAAGGTTTTATCTGGATAGGAAGTTACTCCGGACTTATAAGATACGACGGAAATACTTTCGAAAGAGTGGATTCCACCACCGGCGTTACCAGTGTTGTATGCCTTTATGTTGACAGCAAAAACAGACTGTGGATCGGAACCAATGACAACGGTCTTGCAGTACTTGATAACGGACAGTATACCGTTTTCAGCAACGGCGGAACACTTCAGTCGTTTTCGGTAAGATGCATTACCGAGGATGCTGAAGGAAATATTTATGTGGCTACCACACACGGAATGGGCGTTGTAGGCGAAGACATGACAATCCGTCAGTTCAACGAACCGCAGCTTAATGATGCTTATATTGAAGAGATAAGAAGAGATGATAATACCGGCATTATTTACGGTGTTATTAAAGACGGATCGGTTTTCACTATTGAAGGCGGAAATCTTTCCGGATTCTATACAAAATCGGGACTCGGAATAAATAAGATTCATTCCATTCTTCCCGATCCTAAAAATCCCGGACATGTCTACATCGGTACAAGCGCTTCGGAAATTTATTACGGTGATTTAGCACAGGGAATGACCGACAAAACGCGTATTGACGTTTCGCCTTTAAGCGGAATCAATTCCATGGAATATGTCGATAACAAACTCTGGATTTGTTCTGACAAAGGAATCGGAATCAGAGATTATACCGGATTCAGAAAAATCGACAACCTTACAATGAACAATTCCATTGATCAGATGCTTACCGATTATGAAGGAAACCTCTGGTTTACTTCCTCGAGACAGGGTGTTATGAAAATTGTCAGAAATCAGTTTACCGATATTTTTGACAAGTATGACCTTGAGGAAGAGGTAGTTAATACTACATGCAAATACAACAATTTCCTTCTTATCGGTTCGGATTCCGGACTCGTTGCGGTAGAAGGCGGCAGCAGAGCCAAATTCATGAGAATAAACGAGATGCATAACGTGCCCGATAAGTATTCGAATATCAAAAATCTCCTTGTTCTTCTCGACGGAGTAAGAATCAGATCGATAATAAGAGATTCCAAGGGAGCTGTATGGATTTCGACATACAGTGACTTGGGACTCCTTAAATATGATGACGGTGCCGTAACATCTTACAATGAAGCAAGCGGTATGCCATCAGACAACATAAGAACAGTCTATGAAGGAGCAAACGGCAGAATGCTCTGCGCCTGCAGCGGCGGTGTAGCCGTAATCGATAACGGAAACATCACTGTTTATGATGGGACAAACGGACTTGAAAACGAAGAAGTACTTACCGTTGTTGAAGGTTATAACAATGAAATAATCGTCGGAACCAACGGCGGCGGAATGTACGTTATTAAAGAACATGAAGTAAAGCATTTCGCGAAGGAAGACGGACTTCAGTCGCAGGTTGTAATGCGAATAAAGAGAAACGACAAAAAAAGACTTTACTGGATTGTAACAAGTAACTCCATTGCATACATGACAGACAGCTTTAACATTGTCACCATAAACAAATTCCCTTATTCCAACAACTTTGATTTATACATCAATTCAAATGATGAAATCTGGGTTCTTTCGAGTAACGGTGCATATGTTGTAAGTGAAGAACAGATAGTGGCAAACGAGGAAATCGAGCCGGTATTTTACAGTATGCACAACGGTCTTTCCTGTGTTACCACACCGAACTCATACAGCGAACTTTCAGACAACGGAGATCTTTATATTGCAGGTTCTACGGGCGTTGCAAAGGTAAATATCGAAAACAAGTTTGAAAACGTAGATAACGTAAAGATGGCTGTGCCTTATGTAGAGGCTGACGGCAAATTCATTTATCCCGATGAAAAGGGTGTTATTACCGTGCCTGCCGAAACAGACAGAGTTACGGTTTACGGATATATTTTCAATTATTCGCTTGTAAACCCGAAAGTAACTTATTATCTTGACGGATTCGACAAGAGCGAGACAACCGTAGACAGAACCGAATTCCAGCCGGTAGCCTACACCAATCTTCGAGGTAAAACATATCATTTCGTAATGATGCTTCATGACAATAAGGGAATAGGCGATAATGAAATTTCCGTAACCATCGTCAAAGAAAAAGCATATTATGAAAAAATCACATTCATGATTGCAATGGTTATTGTTGCCGGCCTTTTCGTTTTCCTTGTTGCAAAGAAAGCAGTAAGTGTCAGAACAAAGGCTCTCGTAAAGAAGCAGAATGAAAACAAACTCTTCATCAAGGAGATGACCGAAGCATTCGCAAAAACAATCGATATGAAAGACCGCTATACGAAAGGTCATTCTACCAGAGTTGCGGATTATACCGCATTACTTACGCGTGAACTCGGATATGATGAAGAGACGATAGAGAAGTACTATAATATAGCGCTTTTGCATGATATAGGAAAGATAGCGATTAAACCGGAAGTCCTCAACAAAGCCGGAAAGCTTACGGACGAAGAGTTTACGCTTATCAAGTCACATTCGACTTATGGCTATAACGTTTTAAAAGATATCAGTATTATGCCGGAACTTGCTCACGGTGCGCATTACCATCATGAAAGACCTGACGGACACGGTTATCCCGAAGGACTTAAAGGCGATAAGATTCCGAGAGTTGCGCAGATTATTGCGGTTGCTGATACGTTTGATGCCATGTATTCGGACAGACCTTACAGGAAACGAATGAATTTCGAGAAGGTTGTTTCCATTATAAAAGAAGTGTCCGGAACACAGCTTGAAGAGGATGTGGTAGAGGCTTTCTTAAGACTCGTTGAGCAGGGAGAATTCAGGGATCCCCATGATGACGGCGGCGGAACGACTGAAGACATCAACAACATCAGAAAGAAGTTCAAGGAAGACGCACCGAAAGAGGATGCAAAAACATCCGACGGCGCTTCGAATGAAAATACCGAAACCAAAAATGAAACTTCGGTAAATGAAGAATCCGAAAATAAAAAAGAAGATTCTGAAAATGAAGAAACAAAATAAATGCGGATTTCTCAAAATAGGAATCTGACAAAAACAAAGGAAAGAAACATCATGGAAGAAAAGAAAAAGACTCTGAAAGAATTCTTTTTGATTGCGATTCCCGTAGGACTTTTTATTGTTCTCGGAGTAGTAGTACTTGTTGCAGGAATTGCCATCACCGAAAAGAAAAAGAACAAACTAAAGGAAGAAAACGTTGCAACTACCGTCAGCGAAAGCGAGGGTAACGGTCAGAATAATAATGCAGAGGGAGAGGTGTCCGGAAACAAGGACACCTCTGATACTGTAAATAATGATGTCGGCGATTATGTTTCCGCAAACGGTTTGCTTGATACCGGAAACCTTTCTCAGAAGGGCAGCGGATACGAAGGAACCAAAGGAACCGGAAAATATAATTACGGCGAAGCTCTTCAGAAGTCACTTTTATTCTATGAGCTTCAAAGAGTCGGAGATCTTCCCGAAAAGGTAAGATGCAACTGGCGAGGTGATTCATGTCTCAATGACGGAAAAGATGCAGGACTTGATCTGACAGGAGGCTGGGTTGATGCCGGAGATAATGTCAAATTCAATCTTCCCATGTCATATACGGCTTCCGTACTTGCATGGTCCGTATACGAGGACAAAGAAGCCTACGAAGAATCAGGCCAGCTTGAATATGCTCTTTCCAATATAAAATGGGCAAATGATTATTTTATTAAATGCCATCCCGAAGATGAAGTTTACTATTATCAGGTAGGAAACGGCAGTCAGGACCATACTTTCTGGGGAAGTGCGGAAGTGGTTGAATACAGAATGGAAAGACCTGCATACTGCGTAACAAAATCGAATCCCGGTTCTGCGGTATGTGCCGAAACTGCAGCATCACTTGCTCTTTGTTCAATTATATTTGAAAAAGAAGATCCCGCTTATTCGGCTGAATGTTTAAAGCATGCCGAGAGCCTTTATAAATTCGCAAGAGATACAAAATCAGATGCCGGTTATACGGAAGCAAACGGATTTTACAATTCATGGAGCGGTTTCTATGATGAACTTGCATGGGCAGGTGCATGGCTCTTTACAGCTACAAATGATGAGACATATCTTGCAAACGCAAAGAGCGATTATACGAACGCAAATCAGGATTACAACTGGTCAATGTGCTGGGATGATGTTCATATCGGGGCAGCAGTTGTACTTGCAAAGATAACAGGAGATACAAAATATAAAAATGCGGTAGAAAAGCACCTTGACTGGTGGAGTGTCGGAACAAACGGCGACAGAATCACATACACACCGAAGGGACTTGCATGGCTTGATTCATGGGGATCTTTAAGATACGCAACCACAACCGGTTTTATTGCTTCGATTTATGCAGACTGGGATGGATGCGATGCTTCAAAGAAAAAAGCTTATGAGGATTTTGCTTTAAGTCAGGCTAATTACGCACTTGGCGATACGGGATTTTCTTACGAAATCGGTTTCGGAGATAAATACCCCGTACATCCCCATCACAGAACGGCACAGGGTTCATACTGTGACAATATGAATGAGCCCGGGGATGCAAGACACATCCTTTACGGTGCGCTTGTAGGCGGTCCCGATGCTTCGGATAATTATACGGATGAGGTATCCAATTACAATACAAATGAAGTTGCCTGTGATTACAATGCAGGATTTACGGGACTTCTTGCTCATCTTTATTCGAAATACAAAGGACAGACAATCAAAGATTTCGGTGCTGTTGAAGAAGCGGGACTTGAATTATACGCTGACGGCGGAATAAATGTTACAGGTACCGATTTCGTTGAAGTTAAAGCCTATGTTTACAATATTTCCGCATGGCCCGCAAGAGTACCCGGAAAACTCGAATTAAGATATTTCGTTGATCTGACTGAGGTTGTTGAAGCAGGCGGAAGCCCTTCGGACATAGAAGTTACAACCAATTACATGCAGTCCGGTAGATGCGAGGGACTTAAGGCATGGAATGAAGGCAAAAACATTTACTACCTTTCCATAGTGTTTGATGACGGCAATCTTTATCCCGGCGGCCAGGAACATTACAAGCAGGAAATTCAGGTCAGAATGAGAAACCTCAAGGGTGTCTGGGATGATTCAAACGATCCTTCATATCAGGGACTCTCGACAGGAAGCGTTACACTTGCCGAAAATATGGCTCTTTATGATAATGAAACGCTTGTGTTCGGAAGTGAACCCGAAGGAAACGGAAAGCCCGGGTCGGTAGTTTCAACACCCGGAAACAAGCCTGATACAGATAACAATCAGGGAAACAATCCTGACAATAATAATAACAATAACAATAATAACGACAATAATAACAATAACGGAAACAACAATACCGGGGATGCAGGCTTCACAGAAGGCAACTCGGAAATTGAAATCAAGATGGATTATACCGGCGACGGAAAGAGCAGCGTATCCGGAACACTTGAGATAACCAACAAATCGGATAAAGCCCTTGATTTGTCAAAGACCGAAATAATCTATTATTTCAACGCTGACAATAATTCCTCATACGCATTTGACAATTATCACAGCGCAATCAACGCAAAAGACGGCGCATATGTGAAACTGGATAATGTAAACGGAACGTTTTCGTCGGCATCCGGAACGGATACGGATTCGAAATGTGTTATTTCGATAGGAGATTCCAAAGTCCTTAACAAGGGAGACAAGCTCAGCATAAGCTTTGCGCTTCATCCTTCGGACTGGGGACAGATAAACATTTCTAACGACTATTCATATAAGAATAAGGATGGAATTGTCGTTAAAAACAACAATACAATCATTTACGGAAAAGAGCCGTAAAAAAATAAAAAAATTTTAAAAATTTTCCATAAAAAGTGCGAACAGGTTCGTATCTTAAGTGGAGATAGGAGGAAACTTGACTCAGGAACAATTTGCAGACTGCATCAACAGGATAAAAGCCAAGGACAAATCCGGTCTGAAAGAAATATATGATGAATACCTGGGATATATTTATTCGATAATCTACGGAATTGTTAACCAGAAAGAGAATGCGGAAGATCTGACTCAGGACTTCTTTGTTAAACTGTACTCAATGGCAGGAACAATGGAACTGAAGGATTCGCATAAAACATTTCTGGCGACAATTGCCAGAAATCTGGCCATAGATTTCGTAAGAAAGAATTCCAGAAGCATACCGGTAGAAGATTTTACGGAAGAAGGAATAGAACCGGTTTCGAAAGATTCGGTTGAAGACACGGTAGTAAATGACATGACCGTAATGCAGGCACTTGCCACGCTATCCGAAAATGAACGTCAGGTGGTGAGCATGAAGATACTGTCGGACATGACATTCAACGAAATATCCGAGTCGCTCGGCATACCGATGGGAACCGTGACCTGGCGTTATCGGGAAGCGATAAATAAACTAAGGAGGTTGGGCTATGAGTAAAGATCTTACAAAAGAATATAAAGAAGCCGTAATGAATGATCTGCCCGATCTCTGGGACAGAATTGAAGCGGCTGTAGATGCCCTTGAAGAAGAAAAAAGTACGGTAACAGCAACAAATGTTACCGAAGAAATCAAAGAAACAGGTAACGCCGAAGCCAAAGTAACGGATTTTAAGCAGGCTGAGGCAATAGTAAAAAAGAAAAAAAGCAAAAGAATTCCCGCATGGGTGTTTGTAAGCATTCCGTCGGCAGCAATTCTGATGATAGCAATTGTTCCGCTGTTTTTGTGGATATCATCGGGCGGAGGAAGCAAGTCTTCAGCGACGATGTGCGATTCGGCCACGCCTACAGCTGCAGTCAATGCGGAAGTAAGCGATTTTGCAAGTGTTGCAGGAGACGTGGATTCGAGCAGTTTTGAGAAAAATTCCGTAGCTGCAGGAGAAGATAATAAAGCTTTCGATGATTATGAATCTGCAACCGAAACTACGGATGCAACCGCACCTGCAACAGCAGAAGAATCAGAATCCGATGAATTTGACGGGGACGGGTTGCCTTTGGATATCTCTCCCAGAGTTTACGTTTGTATCAACAGTTATGACGCTGAGAGTAAAACAGCAGAAGTAGTCATAAAAGGAGTTGAATCAGGCGAGCTGGCTCCCGGTTCGGATAACAGTTATACACTGGCAAATCCTCATAAGGACAATAATTTCAAAGTTTCACAGATTGTTATAGACGGTGAAGAAATAAAGGTCAGAGTAGCCGATGATGAGGAGTTTATTGCCGGTGAAGAGTATCTTGTAGTTCTTACACCTGTTGAGGACGAAGAAGGTATTGTCTGGGAAATCAGAAAATATTAATCATTTCGTTGTATTTGGACTCAATTTGTAATTCATTACGGATTATTATATAATAATCTTTGTGTGATTTTTTTAACGAGTTAAAAATTTTAGTAATATGAGGTTTTTTCCGAGTATTACCCGATTATACAGACATTTCATTTAATGAGGCAGAACGGAGAAAAAAATGAAAAAAGATATGTTTAAGAGAGCAGTGTGCGTACTATCGGTTTTGTTGATGTTTATCACATTACCGGGATGGAATCTGTTTCCGAAACAGCAGACATACGATTTTGAAGTAAATCTGGTTTCGGGATACAAACAGAGTCTTTATTTCCAGAAGAGTGCACCGTTTAAGATTACCATTACCGGAAAGAATTCTTCCAATTTCGAAGGATACATTCAGATGATAGTTCCGGGCTTAAGCAACAAAAACGTTATGTACGAGGAAGAACTTAAACTTGGTGCAAGCGAAACGAAGATTGTGGAAATAATTGCAGGTGTTCCTGCACCCGCTAAGTTTGTAAATGTTCGTGTTACCGACAAAAAGCACAACGTTGTCTGGTCAGAACTTCAGAATATTAATGTTCTCAGCGACATCAATACATTCAACATCGGTGTATTATCCGATGATTTTTCTGCGCTTGGATATTTGGACAGAAAACAGTTTTTAAGCCTTCCTAGCAAATCCATTTCGCTTATAGAGTTTGATTCTTCGAATTTCCCTTCGGATGCAGCAGCTCTTGAAATGATTGACGGTATGCTTATTACCGATTTTTCATCTGATTTACTTACCAATGAACAGGTAGAAGCTCTTGCTTTGTGGGTTCAGAACGGCGGTTTCTTAATTATCGGTACCGGTTCTACAGCCAACAAAACATTATCCGGACTTAAAGGAAAAATAACAAACGATACAGTATCTTCAAGTACTCTCGAAAAGTCAACCTTAGGTATGGATTTTTGGGATTACTCCTATGTAGCTACTCTTGAAAGCAGATTTGCAACAAATAATAACAACGGTTCAGGTTCAAATAATTCCTCATATCAGTTTTATAACAGTTACCGTGAACCGAATTCTTATCTTACGTTCCCTTATGAAGATTATGATAATGACGGATATAACGATTTTTATTTCCATCTCGGAGCTCAGGAGTATAACGGCGATCTGGTAGATCCTTACGGTGTCGTTATTGCCGAAGACAAGAAATATCTTTTTGCGGATGATGCTTTTGAACAGGATCCTGCTACACAGGAATTCCATTACAAATATTATGATGAAAGATACGGAAAGATTGACCAGAACGAGTATTCTTTCCTTGAGTCGTATTTTAACGGTTATTACAGCGAAGATGAACTTCTCGCAAAGGCATATTTCGAATACATCAGTTTATACGATTACGATCCCAGAGGATATATCTATGATTCTTTCGGAAAGCCCTCGGAGGCTGATGTTGAACAGTATTTTGATTATTTCTACGGAAAGGATTTCAGAGAATATTACGATCACTTCCTTTATCTGTTCTACTATTTCTCATATTACGGACAGGATATACGTCCTGATTTATCCATGAGTAACGGAACAGCGGCTCTGGAAGATGTTTATAGTATCGATGTTGACTGTTGTGCAATTGATTCATCTGATGCTTCAGCAGATTATATTCCGATGGAAAGCGGCACTTTTGCCAAGATTACTGAAGTGGGTGACGGATATGTTGCTCTTTGTGCAGTGGATTTCACCAAGAATCCTTTACCCAGAACTCCTTATGCGGGCGATATTGTCAGAAACATGATTGAAAAGTTTAAAGGAAATGATTTCCTTGAAAACGCTGAGGAGTATGCATCCAATTACAGCCCCAACTATTTCAGCGCAAAGACTACAAGTTATCAGGAAGAGGACCTTGTGTCGGCAATCTGCTCGGCACCTCTGCCTCCCATTATTATTTATGCGGCTGTTCTTTTTGCTTATTTTGTAGCAATACTTGTTCTTTATCTTGTAATGAACAAAAAGAAAAAGACATCCGTACTCTGGAAGATTTATCCTATCTCGGCGATAGCGGTATCGGTTCTTGTATTCTGTCTCGGTTTTTCAACCAAGGTTATAAGACTTAATGTAAGTATTGCTTCCATTATGAGACCGGATAAAGGCTTCACAAAAGAAGTGGATTATATCGGAGTTGTAGTTCCGAAAGCAAAGGAATACAAAGTTGACTTTACAAATGATGTAAATATTGACCGTAACTTTGACTGTTCAGGCGGTTATTCATCTTTCTATCAGAGTGATGTTGATTATGATACATATGCCGTTAAGTATACTTCGGGTTATGAAACTACGGAAAGTATCATTTCAAATAAGGTTGCACTTGAAAAAGAAGGATTTAAAACGGAATCTGCTTATTCAACTCCGGGCGGACTTGAAATCAACAGCAAAACAGATATCAGTGTTATAGGCATAACTGCTGACAACATAACAATTACAAACAATTACTCAACAGTAATCCAGGACGTAATGGTTGAGTACTTTGATAATAACGACGGATATACATATTATTACTTTGATTCGATAAAAGCCGGTGAAACAGTGCTTTTAAAGACAGGCAAAAAATGTGAATCAAAGAAGTATTACACAACCTATTCCAATGAACTGGCTGAAAGATACTGGGATAACAAGAGCGGTGAGGTTCTTATGGGACTGCTTTTAGGTGATGTTTACAAGCCTTTTACCGATGCCAGAAAGAGAAAAGCAATCTTATCGTTTATTGAAAACGAATATAATCATTCAATTACAAATGATGATATCATGGTTGTCGGATTCCCTAAATCGGAAATAGGTTCAAAAGTAATTAACGACAAGAACTGTAACGTAAAGAAAACGGAAGCTGTTTACATATTCAAGTCAGCTGACGAGATTCAGAAAGCAACGAACTGATAATCCAGGTACCGGAGAAAAAAAGATGATTGAAATCAAACATTTATACAAAAAATACGGAAGATTTTATGCATTAAATGATTTTTCGCTTAATGTTCAGCAGGGTGAACTGTTCGGATTTGTCGGTTCGAACGGAGCGGGAAAAACCACTACAATGAGAATCTGTGTAGGCCTTTTAAAAGCCGATCACGGTGAGGTTATAATTGACGGCAAAAATCTTCTTTCAGATCACAGGGCACTTGCCGACAAAGTAAGTTATGTTCCTGACTATTTCGGCGTTTACAAGAGCTTAAGCGCGTGGGAATATCTCCACTTTTTTGCCAGCGCTTACGGAATATACGATGAAGAAGCCGACAAACTTTCGGAAGAACTTCTTGAACTTGTTAATCTTTCGGATAAGAAGGATACGGATGTAAACGGATTAAGCCGCGGTATGAAGCAGAGACTTTGTCTTGCGAGAGGACTTGTACATAATCCCGACATTCTTTTCCTTGATGAACCTGCGAGCGGACTTGACCCGAAAGCACGTTACGAGTTAAAGGAAATACTGAAGAATCTTTCTTCGATGGGAAAGACAATTATTATTTCTTCACACATCCTTCCCGAACTTGCCGAAATGTGTACATCGGTCGGAATTATCGACAGAGGACATCTTGTTTTACAGGGCAGCATCGAAGAGATTCACAGAGCAGCCGCGATGTCTTCGCCGATTAACGTTACGGTTAATGAAAACCAGATTGACCAGGTATTTGATATTCTTCAGACCAATCCTTTCGTACAGAAAGTTACTGCACAGGGTTCCATCCTTAAAATCGTATTTACGGGAAATAAGGAAGAAGAAGGTCAGATGTTATCAAGCCTTATTGCAAATGGAATCACTGTAAACAGTTTTTACAGAGAAGAAGGTTCTTTGGAGAATCTTTTCATGCAGATAGTTACAGCCGGTCCCGAAAAGGGAAAAAGGAGAGCCTAATGAGCAAAGCAGAGACTAAACCCAAAAAGAATAAAAGAAATGCCGTTTTATACAAAGAAATGACGGTAGATATGAAAAAACCAAAGATCATGATTATCATGCTTCTTATAAACCTTTTCATATTACCGATTACACTCGGATTTTTCCTTGGTATTGCAATAGCGGTATTTAACAATGCATGTTCGTATCGTGTACTTGCATGGTATCTTATAGCAATGGTTTATACGGAATTCTTCATACTTTTGCTGATAACACCGGCAATTACGGCGGGCAGTGTTTCGCTGGAAAAAGAACGACAGACTCTGGATGTTCTTCTTACCACCAGAATGACAACATGGGAAATCATTAAGGGAAAATATTCATCAAGCGTTTTATTCCTTTCGCTTATGGTTTTATCAACATTCCCTCTTCTTGCACTGGTATTTATTTACGGCGGTATTTCACTGTTACAACTGTTTTACATCGGAATAATGATTTTTGTTCTGATTGCATTTGTTTCTAGTTTTGGCGTGTTCTTTTCATCGCTGACAAAGAATACCATTGTTTCCGTAATACTTACATATATAGTGCTTATGCTTTATATTTCAGTAACAATGGCTATGCCTTTCACGCTGCTTGGAATAGTTAAGTCAATAAATGACTACTTATATTACGATACAACTTATTTTTCTACGATTATTACAAAGGATTTTATCAACGGTGATATCCTCGTGATGACAGGTACATTCAATCCCGTACTTATGCTGTTTGACTGCATAGGGCATACAATCGGATACGACTTTTCGGATCTTGGTTCTGTTAAGGGAATGATTACAATCTGCGGAACTGATATTATGCCTCATTTTTCGGATAAGAACATTCTTGTTAATTTGTGGACTCCGATTTCAATGGCTGAAATGCTCCTGTTTACATTTATCAATTTGAGAATTTCAGCATTCTTCCTTAATCCTGTTAAGGGAAGAAACAAAAAAGAGAAAAAGGCTTCCGGTAAGAAAGCAGTTAATAATGCAGCTGTAAACAGTGCTCCGGCAAATCAGAATACAGAGGCGTTTAACGCAGCACCTGCAGAGAATGTCAGTGCAGCACCTGTAAACGAGGCAGTAAGTGCACCTGTT
>JAEEGL015376504.1_pt1 | contig 23034 bp, 21 predicted proteins | sample 9134231 | NCBI WGS metagenome assembly JAEEGL01 (sample SAMN16246548, study PRJNA631951) | gut metagenome | biome: gut microbiome; feature: rumen; material: fiber-attached | host: Bos | place: Iran: Karaj | collected 2018-10
CTGTGACATAAGTCTTGCCTGAAGACCTACGTGAGAATCTCCCATATCGCCATCAATTTCTGCCTTAGGCACAAGAGCAGCTACTGAGTCAACAACCACGATATCAATGGCTCCTGAACGAACCATGGTCTCTGTGATCTCAAGAGCCTGTTCTCCTGAATCAGGCTGTGAAATATAGAGGTTATCTATATCTACACCGATATTCTTGGCATATACAGGATCGAGGGCATGCTCAGCATCGATAAAGCCTGCAATTCCGCCTTTTTTCTGCACTTCTGCAATCATATGAAGTGTGACCGTTGTCTTACCACTGGACTCAGGTCCGTATATTTCAATAATTCTGCCCTTTGGAATACCACCAAGTCCAAGGGCGATATCAAGACTGAGTGAACCTGTTGGAATAGTCTCAATATTCATAGTATTTGATGGATCGCCAAGCTTCATAACAGCGCCCTTACCGAACTGTTTCTCAATCTGGCCAAGTGCTGCCTCTAATGCTTTCTGTTTTTCTTCTCTTTCCATACTTTTCTCCTTCCAAGAACACCCGTTCTGAATATAATCTAATATTAAAACAGATGTTCGATTGTGTCAATAAATTTTTTCTTACAAGTTAAATAATATTATTAATTTCTTTTACCATGAGATTTCCGGCAGAAACGCCAGATATATATTCCCCGCAGAACACACACAAGTCATTGCCCATGACAAGCAATGACTTGAATAAGATACCATATTAATTCCGCATTAGCAACAATCGATTTTTAGTAAATTATGAATACATTCCAATATCAAATTGTCTGCAAAGTGCGTTGTATTCCTGATTGATAAGCTGTACCATCTCTGCATCCCCACTGACATTATCAGGATGGAACATCTTCATTAGATCCTTGTATCTCTTCTTGAGAGTAAGAGGATTATCTACTCCTCTGAAAAGCAGATCCAAAGCATCATACTCGTTCTGTCTTTGGAATGCCTTCTCTCTCTCAAGTCTTATAAACTCACTCTCAAGCTTCTTCTTGTCGCTGTTGAGCTGATCAAATCCATTGTTAAGGATTCTGAGCCTCTGGTCAAAAAGAGCCTTGTCATTGTTGAGCTTTTTGTTCAGGTTCTCAAGCTTTCTCTCGGCGAGATCAATTCTCTCCTTAAAGGCCATTTCATCAGCCTCAAGTCTCTCGTATCTCTCCGCAAGAGAACTCTCCATATTTTCCAGTCTGCAGCTCTCTTTGAAAAGCCATATCCTAAGCTGTGACAATTCATCTTCTGTTCCGTTTAGAATAATATCTTCGATATTCCTTCTCTCTTCCATCCGGAGCCCCCTTAATTAGTTACCCTCATTCCTCTTTATCAGGAAAAGCTATATTCACGGCCTCGTCACCGTCCATCATATCCTCTTTTCTGGATGAGAATTTGTCTACGATATCAGGCACAAGATCAAGAACCTTGGTAACAGCATCCTGATTCTTGATATTAACAAGCTTGGTTGAGCCATTCTTGATAACAAGAACTGCACTTGGAGACATCTTCGCTCCAAATCCGCCACAACCGCCATTTTTCTTGTCAGCAGTACTTGAACCTGCACCTACTCCAAAAGAAACATCCACAAGAGGAACTATAATAGTATCGCCAACTGTAGTAGCCTCTCCAACCACAGTCTTGGCTGCCATAATAGAATTCATTCCCCCAAGTAACGACTCTACAACCTCGTTAAAATTACTCACGATAAATTTCCTCCCCAAGATGACTTAACTTACGATTTTATGATTTTCTGAAATCTCTTAATTGTCTTTTTAACGTCTTTATTGAAATAGCATACGGCTACGCAATAAAGAATTGTAAACATTGTAATATGTCCCTTTACATGGGCATCCGCCATAATAACCTTCCGGTCAAAATCAGGCTCAAACTGAATGCTCTTATACAGCTTAGGATAAAAAGCACTATATAGAGCCAATACTTCGGCGGTGTCAGCAGGATCACCTGTTCCAAAAAGAATTTTCGCCCTGATCTTGTCAGGAAGAATCATCTTCAGAATCCTAATGAATTTGCGCTTCACAAGTGAAAATGCACGCTTGAAAATATCGTTTTCAAGTGTAGTTTTTATCATACCTATCTTATCACAAACTCTAGATATTGTATATTGGATTTTTTGAAGCACAGTTTGTGGTGTTTTAAGAATATTTTCAATCTTTTCGAAGATGTCAGTTACTATCTCGATAAGGTTCTTCTTTTCAGGTTCATTGTCTGAATTGTCTATGCAATTCGAATCACTTTCATCTGAAAAATCTTCACTGCTATTTATATTATTATCGGATTCCGGAGCGTTTTCTTTATCCGATTCCGTATCCTGATTTTTATTGTCGGAAATCTCGGAATTACCGCTCATCCCTGCGCTGGAATCGCTGACCTCTGTAATCTCTTCAGGCTTTTCCTCTGCCTTGGTTTCCTTCTTTTTCTTCTTGTCATCCGAAGCCTTAGGCTTTTCTTTCCTCGGGAACACCTTAATCCCCAGAACTCTTACCGTGAACTCCTTGTTCTCAGGGAATTCAATTCTACCGCTGATAAAGTGAAGCAGCCAGGAAAATCCGGCCTTGATATTTAGTTTTTCAGCATCAAATCCATTTTCTAGATCTGTCTCAGGCACAAGAATATCAGCCTTATACCTGACAGGAACGAACAGCACCAGTAAAACCAGCAAAAGAATAATCGCCAGAATTACGAGCAGCACTATTCCTATGATCTTAAGAACAGTCAACACTCCCGCCAACATACTATGCTCCAACAATTAAAGTCAAATCCCCAAAAGGCGATTTCACGCCTCTTTTGACATAAGGTAATCCAAAAGTCTACCATCCATGCCCGCTATCGAAGCCTCCTGAGAAATGCGGAGTAATAAATCCATTGCTTCCTCACGGCTTCCTGCAATTCCGTAAATATAGGCCGGATGATATCTGTAATACTTTTGTTTTAAGTAGGAGCAGTTCATGATCTCAAGCTGATTACTGCCCCCTTCGGGCTTTATCAAGCAGTACATCCCCTGCTTGCCACGGCCCATTTTAAGCTTCCATTTTACAACCGGACGGTTCTCTACGGATGCGCCCCAGTATAGCTCTTTATAAAATTTGCAACAACTAAAACTCATCCCAATCCCCGCCTTAACAGTACAGACAAAATCTTTTTCATGTACTTTATTATCATAACATAAAAACTTTATTCCACTCCAAAATATGCATCAAAAATCCTCTTAGCTATAGGAACTGCATAACTTCCGCCACTGCCGGCATCTTCCACGATTATGGTAACGGAAACTTCCGGATCCTCGGCAGGCGCAAAGCCCGTAAACCAGGCATGGGAATCCGAAGTGCTTGAATTAAACTCAGCAGATCCGGTCTTGCCCGCTGCTGTATATGATAAATCCTTGAGTTTCGTTCCCGTTCCGGATTGAACAACCTGCTCCATCATTCCGGTAAGCGTAAGAGCCTCCTCTTTGGTCATAAGTCTCTTATAAGTCTCTTCCGAAAAGCTCTTAACCACCTTGCCATCTTCGCTCTTTACCCCGGTTACAAGGTATGGCTTCATCAGAACACCATCATTGGCAATGGCATTGGTTATCATATTCATATGAATAGGTGTTACACTTGTTGTTCCCTGTCCGATAGAAAGCTGCATCACATCATCCACAGATGAATCCTCACTGATGTTAGCTGTGCTCTGTGAATAGATCATGTTAAGCGGAAGTTCTGAATTAAAGAGCAACGAATTCACGGTGCTTCCGAAAGTTTTCCTGTCTATAGAAAGCCCTATGTCCGCAAAAGCCGAATTACAGGATTTGGCAAAGGCAGAAACAAAGTCTACATAGCCGTGGTTTTCCCCATGATAACAGGATATCGTGCTGCCATCCTTGCTATAATGCCCATTACAGGTAAACTTATAGTCGCTGTATTTGCCTGCATTATCCTTTAAATATGCAAGAGCTGTAACAATCTTGAAAGTTGATCCCGGCGGATAAATGCCCTGAGTAGCCCTGTTAAGCAGCTTGGCATCCGGCGATTTGTCGGCAATGAGGCTGTCCCACTGGGTTGCAATCTCATTGGGGTCAAAATCAGGCTTGGATACCATAGCAAGGATCTCTCCTGTCTTGGGATTAGAGACGATTATTGCCCCTTTTCTGGCAGAAAGTGCATTATAAGCAACTTCCTGAAGATGTACATCAAGCGTTGTGTACACATTGTCTCCCGGATACTTTGAGCCCTTCGTGTCGTAGGCCACCTTATCGCTTAAGTCAATGCTTGTATTTATCAGATAATAGTTGGTCTGAGCCTCTATTCCCATCTTGCCGTTGGTGGAATAGCCCACAACATGGGCAAATTCCTTGCCATAGGGATAAACTCTCTTATCTTTGCCGTTCTCATCCTTCTCAGTATAAGCTAGGACGTCACCGTCTTTAGAATAAATCCTGCCTCTTGAATTCTGCTTAAGAAGGATCTGCTGTCTCGTGTTGTAGTTGTTGTCCATCAGCGTCTGTCTGTTTGAATAGGCGTATTTTCCTACATAAATCAAAAGAGCCAAGAACAGGCATGTGTAAAACACACTTATGACAATGATCGGATAAGATCTTATTTTCTTCTTTTTCTTTTTTGCGTTAGCGTTCTTTACTTCGCTCTCGCTCTGCATCTCTGGCACGCTTTTGCGCCTCCATTCTTCTGCGTCTTTTTTCCATGGCTTCATATCTCTCATCGGTCCTGATCATGCAGATTCCCTCAGCTATCATGATCATGATAATAGTTGTAAGCACCGACGTTCCACCGTAGCTGACAAGAGGAAGCGTTACTCCCGTAAGAGGTATGAACTTGGCTCCACCACCGATAGTCAGGAATGTCTGGAAAATATAAGCCACTCCGATTCCTGTGATGACGAGCCTATAAAACTTATCTCTGAGGAAATATCCCTCATACATAAAAGCAATAAAGGTACTTATACACACAAGAGCCATGAAGGTGGCAAATACCACTCCCATTTCCTCTGCAATTGCTGAAAAGATAAAGTCACGCTCCACATAAGGGATAGACTGTGGACTTCCGCCATACAGCCCAAGTCCGAACCAGCATCCGCTGCTGATTCCAAACAGAGACTGTGAAATCTGATATCCAGACCGTTCTATATCACTGAAGGGATCAAGGAAGGCCTGCACTCTAACCTGAATATGGGAAAAGAGCTTGTACGCAACCACACTGGCAAGAACACCGCTGGCAAGACCGATAGCCAGAAAGCCGATATTCTCTGTAGAAATATAGATGAGAGCCAGGTAAATCACGAAAAATATAAGGGCGCTTCCCAGATCTTTTGACAAAACAAGGATTATCACATGGGCTGCAGCCACAACAGAGGCAAGAAACAGCTCCAGAAGGCTCTCCGCCTCATATAGCGCCGCCGCCATAAAGAACAGGAACACAATCTTAACAAACTCAGACGGCTGGAAAGTAATGCCTGCAATTGTATAGGATATCTTCGAGCCGTTCGTTGCAGCTCCCAGTATCAGCACGACTCCTATGGCCAGAATGCCGATTGCCGCATAGATCCATGTAAAGGTCTTGAGGAAATCGAACCTGAAAATTATCTCAGGCACGAAAAATCCAACGATAAAAGAGGCCGCGATTATAAAGAACTGCTTAATAGCCTTGTCGTAGGAAAGCCTGGTCAAAATGATCATTCCTATCATGAGAAGGATACAGCAGTTATTAAAGATCAGCCTGTTTCCTTCCGGGTAGATGATATAAAAAAGCATCAAAGCTGAGGCGAATACTATGATCTGAAAAGCAAAGAAAAAGCCATAGGCCACCTTCCCGGTTCTTGCCAGAATCTGGACAAAGCACGCTATCTGCATGGCAAACATGCTTATTATCTGCCCTGTGTATATGAGCTTTCTCTTATTCTCCGTCTTAAACTTAAATGCCACAAAGGCAAGTATTGTATAGAGAAACAGAAAAAGCGTTATGACGTATTTAGATATTTCGGTTACATAAAGTTCCATTGCTTATTCCACTGCGCGCTTAAAATGGCCCGTGGTGAAATCTCCGTTACGCAGCTGCTCTGCTGCACTTAAATCCCCCATTATGAATGCCTTCAAAATGCGCATAGTCTCTTTCTTGTCTTCTGTTGATAAATCTATTCTGTAATGGTCAAAGTGGCATACCTTACCTATGTTCTCCATTTTCCCCAAAAGAGATGTCGGATGGGCATTCCAAATGACATTGTAACAGTTTCTGCAGTTTGTGGTAACGTCCAAAAGATTCCCCATTCTATCTACAATCTTCATGGACTCTCTATTGAACTCATTTACTTTTCCACTGCAATTATCCAGAGTTTTCTTGATGCAGCCTGCGCTGATCATCATAGGTGTTTTGCCATATACGTTCAAAGAAATGGGGATCTCAAGCTTATTTCTTACTGATTCCACCAATTCTTTGGCCTCATGGATAGTAAGTTCCAACGGCACAGATATTTCCTGCACTTTAAATCCTTCATTTGTGCTGCATTCAGCTAAAAGCTGCGCTGCAGTGCTATTCCAGGCGTAAACTCCGTAGTCCGGGATAATCATTCCGCTATAATTCTTTTCCCTAAAGAATCCAAGCTGTTCGAAATTTCTTACCAGAACTCCGTCAAAAAAGCTCTCTCCGGCGCTTTCTGCTATCTTGGAAAGGTCCTTTGTGGCATCAAAGCGCTCCTCGCTCCTTGTCACATACGGAAGCGCCACGATAAATTCAACTGTCGAGGCTGCACCCTCATCCTGTGCTTCGACCTGGATTCCATTCGTATTTTTGCCGGCCTTATATTCTCGGATTTTCCTGATGGTACTATCATCCATGGCAAAGAATAAATCGCTGTCCACATATACCCTTGTAAGGCCGCAAGTACTGCTTTTGTCCGCAAAATCCGAACTTATGTCACCTGCAGATTCGTCCAAAACATCCAAAACAGCGTCCAATTGTTCCTTAGTGTTAACCTGGACATGAAAGTCTGTGCCGCGGCCCTTGTTTAATGAGTCGTTGCCCTTCTCTGAGGCAGACTTTCCCCCGTAGGATCCGATAAATCCGTCTGAACCGCCCGCAAGGAGCCTGTCCATCATCTTCTCTACAAGCTGTCTTCTGAGGTCGTTGAGTTCACTGACCGGAACAAAGACGCCCTCTTTGTCCTTGCTATCTATACTGATATCGATATCTGTAGCTTCAAATGGCGTATTTCCAAGCCTATTAAGCTGCTTAAGAACACTGTCTCTGTCCATTGGCCTCTTGGATGCCGCCTCAACCACATTTCCGGTAACTGTCTCTATTATCGAGCCGTCAGCCTGTTTCTGCCCATCAACAATTTCCATGGATAGCCAGGCCTTCTCACCCAGCGTAAGTCCACAGGCCATCTTCACCTTAATCTTGAGCTCACCGCCAAGGAATCTGCTACGAACACTCTCTAAAACCTTCTCGGAAGTACCGTTGTATGCCGGCGAAGATATAGTAACCATATCTCTGCCGTTGTGCTTGTGATAATAGCCCTGGCTTATTCCGGTCCTAAGATAAAGAGATCTCAAAGTCTCCATGTCTGCATCAGACACAGTGATCTTCCTGTTTTTCACAGGATCAGCATAGTAAAGATCTATATATTTCCTGTAAAGCGCAGTTACTCCGGCTGAATACTCAGGCTTTTTCATTCTTCCTTCAATCTTGAAAGAATCAATTCCGGCTTCGATGAGCTCAGGAATCATATCTATAGTGCACATATCCTTAAGGCTCAAAGGATATACTTCCTGCTTTTTGTCCCCTACACCTGCAATTCTGTAAGGAAGTCTGCAGGGCTGCGCACATCTGCCTCTGTTTCCGCTTCTGGTGCCAACCATAGAGCTGAAAAGACACGCACCAGAATAGCAATAACACATTGCACCATGAATAAAGGCCTCAACCTCAACGTCTGCCTCTGTTCGTATAGCCTTCATTTCCTGCAGGCTTAGCTCCCTTGCAGGAACAACTCTGCAACAGCCAAGCTCTTTTAACAGCTTTGCCCCATAAACTCCGGTTATAGTCTGCTGAGTGCTGGCATGGAGCTCCACACCGGGAAACTCGTCCCTGATAAAGCGCATCACACCATAGTCCTGAACAATAACACCATCAAGACGTCTCTCTGCATAAGGCAGCATAAAGTCATATAGCTCGCCAAACTCCCTCTCTTTAACCAGGGTATTGACGGTCATATATATCTTTTTCCCATGTAAATGGGCATAAGAAATAGCGTCCAGAACCTGATCCCTGTCAAAGTTATCAGCATAGGCTCTGGCGCCAAATTTAGTTCCGCCCAGATAAACGGCATCGGCACCCGCATTGAATGCACCAACCATTGTTTCGTAGCCCCCTGCAGGAGCTAGTAATTCTACCTTTTTATTCATTAACCACCAATTAAAAAGGCTGCCTTTCGACAGCCCTATTTACTGATCATTTCTTAGTTCCGTTTCCCTTAATCTGAGTCTCAAGCTGAATGATCTTCTTGGAAGAGTCGTCGAGCTTGGTCTGAAGGTTCTTGCCATTCTTCTCAGTGTTTTCAAGCTTGATCTGAGTCGCAATAAGCTCATGTTTAATATCATAGAGCTCCTTCTCCTTCTCAGAAAGCTGTTCCTCCAAAAGTTCTATCTGCTTCTTGGACTTGAAGTAATCATCCGCGATATTAAGCTGCAGCAGAACATTCTGAGTATCAATAGGCTGTCTCTTAAAGCCATCTATCTTGTTGTACTCTGAAATCTTATTGTTGATATAGGATGCTACCTTCTGAAGATACTCCTCACTCTCATATCCACTTAAGGTAAAAACTTTTCCACCAATAATTACCTCGGTATCTGTCTTAGAAGCCATAATATTCCCCCTGTGAAAAAGAGCTCAAACTCCGCTTCGCTCCGTATATATATCACATTATACTTCCCCACCACTTGGCATTTCAAGACCTAAATGGTGATAGGCCTCCGCTGTGACAACTCGGCCTCTCGGAGTTCTGTTGATGAATCCGTTCTTGATAAGATAAGGTTCATAAACATCTTCAATAGTTCCTGAATCCTCACCAATAGCTGCTGCCAGCGTATCAAGACCAACCGGGCCGCCTCCGAACTTGTTTATCATGGTCATAAGAAGATTTCTGTCAGTGTGATCAAGGCCCATCTTGTCCACATCCATAAGATCAAGGGCTGTCACTGCCACATCTTCCGTTATCTTGCCATCATATTTGACCTGAGCAAAATCTCTGACTCTCTTAAGCACTCTGTTGGCAAGTCTTGGCGTTCCACGGCTTCTCTTAGCCATCTCAATCGCGCCCTTCTCATCAACCTCCACATCCAGAACTTTGGCTGACTGCATGATAATAGTGCAAAGTTCGTCAATATCATAAAACTCCATCCTATGGATCATTCCAAATCTGTCACGAAGAGGTGCCGAAAGCATTCCGGCTCTTGTAGTTGCGCCAATAAGCGTAAACTTAGGAAGATCAAGCCTTATAGACCTGGCTGTTGGCCCCTTTCCAATCATAATATCAATGGCAAAGTCCTCCATTGCAGGGTAAAGAACTTCCTCCACCTGTCTGTTCAGACGATGGATTTCATCCACAAAGAGAACGTCACCTTCCTGAAGGTTATTAAGTATTGCCGCCATATCGCCCGGTTTCTCAATTGCAGGGCCACTGGTTATCTTGATATTAACCCCCATCTCATTTGCAATAATTCCGGCAAGTGTCGTCTTACCAAGTCCGGGAGGTCCGTAAAAAAGCAGGTGATCCAAGCTGTCTCCTCTTTTCTTGGCTGCTTCAATATAAATCTTAAGGCTTTCCTTAATCTTTTTTTGACCAATATAGTTATCAAGGGTCTTGGGGCGCAGTGACCCTTCAATCCTTGCATCTTCAAGCTTTTCAGTTGTATCCACGCTCCGCGCGGTTGTGTTGATCTTTCTTTTTTCCATACTTCACTCACACACAAGTTTATTTTTTGAATCAGAACATCTCTTTAAGAGCAAGTTTCAAGAGTTTCTCAGTATCCTCGCCTGCCTCAGGATTACTTGCAAGAACCTTTCTTACCGCCTTCATGGAATCGGTTGAATTATATCCAAGTGCAACAAGAGCAGCCACAGCCTCATCTCTTGCCGGATTAACGCCGTCGCTTTCCGCAATACCGGAAGCTATACCACTGCCTCCCCCGCCAAGAAGCTTGCTCTCGGACACTTTAAGCTTGTCGCGAAGCTCCAGTGTGATTCTCTCCGCAGTCTTTTTGCCGATTCCCGGCGCCTTGGAAAGTGACTTACTGTCTCCTGCCATTATCGCAAACCTAAGATCATCAGGCGTCATAACCGACAATATGGATAGTCCTCCCTTAGGTCCAATGCCGTTTACCGTGATCAGCATCTTAAACAGATTAAGTTCATCTCTTGATAAAAACCCGAACAGGGTAAAAGAATCTTCTTTGACATTGGTGTAGGTGTAGAGCTTAACTGCCTCTCCTACCCCCGGCATCCTGTCCATGGTAGAACCGGAAATAAAAACGTTGTAGCCGATGCCGTTTACATCTACAACGCAGATTCCCTCTTCAACACTCTCCAAAATCCCATTAACGTATGCGATCAAAACACGTACTCCCCATTTCTGATTTCTTTTTTCATTACAAAAATCAAATGTTTGTTCGAATCGAACATATTTATTCTATCATAAATCCCCTTGTGTAGGAAAGTATAAAGCGGAGCAATTTCCTATTCAATAAAAAACCGATGCATCTGCAATCTGCACATGCACCGGTTCTGCCGAGTCACTGTTTACTTTTACTTGATTTCGTCTGTGGTTCCGTCTTTTTTAACTACTTCCAGCTTGCATCCCAGGCCGAATGCTGCAACTGATCCGGCAATAAGTGCCCAAGGTGCTGCTGTAAGTCCAATGATTCCACCAACAATTCCTACATTTACCGGGACGCTCAGAACAATTTCTTCCCCTTTGCGAATCTGAATTCTTGAAACGTTACCCTCTTCAACTTTTCTCTTTAGTTTTTCGACTGCCGCCTTAGCTTCCTCACCAATATCAATTGTATCCGGACGGATAAGCTTTATTGCCTCATCAACATTGCCGTCAGTCTTTGTCAGAGCTTCTTTTGCAGTTTTAAGATCAACTCCGGTCTGCTCCATAACCTTCTCAACAGCTTCTAATGTAATTTCCATAATACTTTTTACTCCTTTCATGTCTACCTTATTAAGTAAAACAGTGATCCCTCAACAATTGTGTTCTCTTGTTGATAAGAAAAGTATATATTGGTTTTTCGATACAATATACATTGAAAGATGCAACTTCCGCTGTCGTATTTCACTGCGTAGGAGAATTAGGCAAAAGAGCTACTTTTATTAAATTATCTTTTTAATCTTAAAGAACGCAAGGCTTCCGGCCACGATAATAAGACTGATGATGATGACCAGTGGGTATCCTATCTGGGATTCTAATTCCGGCATATATTTAAAGTTCATGCCATACCAGCCAACAATCAACGTCAAAGGCATGAATATCGTCGTAACCACAGTAAGCACAGTCATGATACGGTTCTGCTTAACATCAAGCTGGGACTGGTAAAGGTCATTTAACTGGATCGTATAGTCTCTAAGGTGAGTGGCTGCGTTATAGAGCCTGTCAACACGGCTTGAGAACATATGGAAATACCTTATGTTGTCCTCTTCAAAAAAGCCGTTTTCGTTCTCTTCAAGTTCCTGTCCGAAATCCAGAAGCTGCTCATAATGGATACGAAGATCTCTTATATCGCCACGAATCTCGTTATTTCGCTGGATGTGCGCCTCCTCGGCGTTATCCATTATCTCTCTTTCTATGCTCTCCAGCTCCCTCTCATACCTCTGCATGATCTTAAGATCATTGTGTATGATGGTTTCCAAAAAGTCATAGAGAAATCTCTCAAGGGACGGTTTTCTCCACTTCTTGTTCCGCTGAATTCTTTTCACCAGTGAAAGAGCGTTCTTGCTGTCATCGATAAATACAATTCCCGTTTCATCCAGTGCAAAGGCAAATCTCTGCTCAGTTCCTGTCAGAGATGACTGTACCGGGATGCAGAAGGTTCCGGTGAGCGAATCGTAGTTTACTTCCGCTTTCGTGGTAAAAAAGTCATCGGCACCCATATCAGTATCAATGCCCATGTCGAAGTTTTCATTCTGTTCAAGCCACTGTTCAGTTGTCAAAACCGCTACATATGGAGAACCTGCATCGTGACACTGCTCTGCACTGCATTCTTCCAGAGTATTCCGAATAAGATAATACATAGACTTTTCCTCCCGGAGATTTTTCCCTATAGAATATAATAAACTTTCGAAGATGGTAGAGTCAATCTGACCCGGTAAAACTTCCTGTTTTATCAGGCGGGATTTTGTAGCATAATGATAGCATGACAGTTAATGAAAAATTCGAAACCATAACAAAACTTCTTATCAGTAAGAAAACAACGATAACCACCATGGAAAGCTGCACCTGCGGACTTATCGCATCGCTGCTGACTGACACTGAAGGTGCTTCTGCCATCATGAAAGGTGCAGATATAACCTATTCCAACGAAGCCAAGGTTATGGCCGGTGTTCCGGAGGCTGTGATAAATCAATACGGCGTCTACTCCAAAGAAACGGCAAAAGAAATGGCTTTAAAATGCAGGGATAGATTTGGCGCCGACATTGGAATCGGAATAACAGGCAGCTTCGGAAATGCAGATCCAAATAACCCCGATTCGGTTCCGGGTGAAGTCCACTTTGCAATTGCAACAGAAAAAGAGCTTGTGATAAAGAGCGCAGCCATTCCCCCTCAGCCCACCAGGCATGACTACAAACTTTACGCAGCTGAGCTTATTGCAGATGCGCTCCTGTCCGTGATTGAGCATTAAGCATTTCATGTCAGTCCATATGTATTACTAATGATTTTATTCAACCCAAAATAAGAAACAGACGGAGATCATTTATGCGAATATTATTTATAAGACATGGCGATCCTGATTACGCCAACGACACTCTTACAGAAAAGGGAAAGGTCGAGGCAAAGCTCCTTTCTGACATAATTGATACATTTGGAATCGATGAGGTTTATCAGTCTCCACTTGGAAGAGCCCGGGCAACTGCCGGATATTCTCTTGAAGTTCTGGGAAAAGAGGCTACTACTCTCGACTGGCTAAAGGAATTCCCGGCGCAGTTTGACCCAAATCTTTCTGAAACAGCAAGAATGGCTTATGCAAATGAGCTTCGCAAAAAACTGATTATCGGGAAATATGAAAAACGCATTATCTGGGATGTACTTCCCTCTTACTTTGGAAGCCACCCTGAGCTTTTTGACAGATATGCCTGGCGCGACAGCGAACTTGTCAAGGCAAGCAACATGATAGAAGTCTATGATCATATTGAAAAGTCTTTTTATGAATTTCTTGGCAAATATGGTTACGAGAAGAGCGGCGATATCTTCAAGGTAAAAGAAGGAAATGACAAGACTCTTGCTTTGTTTTGCCACTTCGGCATAACTTCTGTGCTGCTGTCCATGCTGTGGAATGTTTCGCCCTTTGTGCCGATGCAGTTTCTGGCCATGGCTCCCACTTCAGTTACGGAAGTCGTTACCGAAGAACGGGAAAAAGGAATTGCCATCTTCAGGACTCTGCGTATCGGAGATATCACACATCTTAACATAGCAAATGAAACGCCATCATTCTCTGCCCGCTTCTGCGAACGCTTCGAGAACGAGGACGAAAGACACTGACAAACAACAAATATAAAACGCTGACATAGAATAATCTACGTCAGCGTTATTTTTGTATTTAGTATCACTTGATCACGTGAATCCATCCCTCAGGAGCCTCAACTGTGCCCATCTGGATTCCCGTAAGTGTATCGTAAAGCTTCTTGATAACAGGACCCATATCATCCATTCCGCTTGCGAAGCAGATTTCCTTGCCATGATCATTGATCTTGCCAACAGGACTGATAACTGCAGCTGTTCCGCAAAGTCCCATCTCAACAAACTCAGGAACCTCTGAAAGCTTAACAGGTCTCTCCTCAACATTCAGCTTAAGGATATCTCTTGCAACCTGAACGATTGATCTTCTTGTGATAGAAGGAAGGATTGAGTCAGTGTGTGACTGTGGAACCACAAGTCCACCATCCTTAGTAACAAAGATGATGTTTGCTCCACCGGTCTCCTCAATGTAAGTTCTGCTCTCTGCATCAAGGTAAACATTCTCGGCAAAGCCCTCTTCATGAGCAGTTACAATAGCATGAAGGCTCATTGCATAGTTAAGACCTGCCTTGATATTACCTGTACCGTGGGGTGCTGCTCTATCGAAATCACTGATCTTTACAACGATTGGCTTAGCACCGCCCTTGAAATACGGTCCAACAGGAGTTACAAAGATTCTGAACTGATACTCATCAGCAGGCTTAACTCCGATAACATTTCCTGTAGCAAACATAACCGGTCTGATATAAAGCGTTGCGCCGCTGCCATATGGTGGAACCCAATCTGCATTTGCAGCAACAACCTCTTCTACAGCTTTAATAAATCTATCCTCAGGGAAAGGAGGCATCTCAAGACGCTTAGCAGAATCTACCATTCTCTTGGCATTAAGGTCAGGTCTGAAGGTTACGATTTTGCCATCCTCAGTTTCATATGCCTTAAGTCCCTCAAAGCATTCCTGTGCGTAATGAAGAACACCTGCATCTTCACTAATTGTAATCATGTTATCACTTGTAATGACACCGTCGTCCCACTTACCATCCTTAAAATTGGATACATATCTCTTGTCAGCTACCATGTAGCTAAATCCAATATTTGCCCAGTCAAGATTCTTTTTGCTCATATCTCCTCGTTATCCTTTCGATACTTATTCGCGCAACTGCGCGCTTACTTTAGCGCGTTGACGCACTAATATATTTCATTTAATTATATACCTTTATTGGCACACGTCAAGGCTAAATTACACTATCTGCCCACCTTATTTCTTGGCGTTCTTGCCACCGCCGATTTTAAACATCTTTTTGAGGGTGGAGCTGTTCTTTCTCGCGTTGTGCTTGGTGTTGCTCTTATCGCTTAGGAGTTTATATTCTCCCCCTTCAATATATGCCAGATCTTCATATTTGCCGGTTTGTGTACTAAGCCCTCTTCTAAGAAGCAGTACATTGGTGATCCTTGAAACCAGTGCATAGAATACTGCAAATATCGGAACTCCAACAAGCCATCCCAAAACTCCCCAGAGGCCGCCAAACAATGTAATGGAAAAGATTACCCAGAAGCTTGAAAGTCCTGTTGAATTTCCAAGTATTGTCGGTCCCAGAATATTTCCGTCAAACTGCTGAAGAACAATTACAAAAATAAGGAATACAAGCGCCTTGATCGGGTTTATCAGCACCAGAATCATTCCGCCCATGAATCCTCCGATGTATGGTCCAAAGAAAGGAATGATGTTCGTAACGCCAACGATAACTGAAATCAATACAGGATAAGGAATTTTCATTATCTTGCAGCCAATATAGCAGATGATACCTATGATAAGAGAATCCATCAATTTGCCACCGATGAAGCCCTCAAAGGTATAATTCACGAATCTGAAACCGCTTATCAGTTCATTGGCGTAGTCCTCCTTGAGAACTGCATAGGCCATCTTTTTGCCCCTGGTTGTAAAGCGTTCCTTGGAATTAAGAACGTAAATCGCCACGATAAAACCAACGATCAAGTCAAATAAAACTTTAATTACAGAAACAACACTCTTTGATGCTACTTTAAAGATTGCATTGGCGTTACTTGGAAGAAGCGGAAGGAGCTTTTTAGTCACGTAACTGCTCAAAGTTTCATAGTAGCTGTCCAGCTGTGAGTCTATGAACTGCTGGAGGCTTGGATTATTTGCCAAAAAGAGATTTGAATAGTCATCAAGCTTTCTGACATAGACAGGAAGCATATAGGCAATCTCTCTTACACTGCTGACCAGCTGTGGAAGGATTATGCTAAACAAGCTGTAGATAAGTGCCAGAGCAATTGCCATAGTGATAGCAATCGAAATCTTACGCATCTGCGCTCTCTTCTTATGATCAGCTTCTGCAGATATAGAAACATCAATTCCCTTTTTCTTGTAGATCGGTGCAAGAATGTGCTTCTCAATTCCCGTCATAAGAGGAATCAGGATATAGGCAAACACTATACCCATAATGATTCCGGAAAGGGAATCTGAAAGCTTTGATAAAGCGGCAATAATCGTTTTGCCATCAAAGATAACATAATAGGCAAGCATAAGGGCCACACACAAAAAGAACACCGTAACAGCCCATGTAACCTGGTTTTTCTCTGGTTTCATCTTCATAATTTATGCACCATCCACACACTTATCTAATCATTTGACTATTCAATCATTCCGCTAAGTACATAGGCGAGGCTGTCAAGCTCAGAAGCATCAAGCTCATCTGCTTTTCCGGCGTCGCACTTCTTTGCCACTTCAGGATCAAGAGGGAGCTTACCAAGTACATCAATTCCATGAGAAGCCGCATACTGCTCTATCTTGCTGTCACCAAAGATGTTAATTGGCTCTCCGCAATGCGGGCATTTCATGTAACTCATATTCTCAACGATTCCAAGAACAGGAATATTCATCATAGCTGCCATGTTAATGGCCTTCTCTACGATCATTTCAACAAGCTCCTGTGGAGTTGCTACAACAATAATGCCATCCACAGGAAGGGACTGGAACACTGTAAGCGGCACATCACCTGTTCCCGGAGGCATATCAACAAACATGAAATCCACATCACCCCAGTTTACATCAGACCAGAACTGCTTCACAATTCCGGCAATCACAGGACCTCTCCAAACAACAGGATCTGTCTCGTTGTCCATAAGCATATTAAGAGACATAACCTTTATTCCGCCACTTGTTGTAGCAGGAATAAGAAGCTGATTCTCATCTGCGAAGTTGGCTTTGCCAATTCCAAACATTTTAGGAATAGAAGGCCCGGTAATATCAGCATCCATGATTGCTGTCTTAAAGCCCTTCTTATTCATCGCAACAGCTGAAAGACCTGTAACCAGGCTCTTTCCAACTCCGCCTTTACCACTAACAATTCCGATTACTTTTTTTACATGAGAAAACTCAGATGGAGCTACTTTAAAATTGTCCTCCATTTGTTTCTTGAAATCCTCAGGTTTTTTGCCATGTCCGTTAGCCATTTTTCATAAATCTCCTACATAATATTATTTCCGAAAAAATCGGTTTATCTGCGCTCGTTATCGCTAAAAGTCTTCTCGTCCTTCTCATCTGCAATATAGGACTCGATGATGAATCTTGGTCTGTTCTTGGTCTCAAGGTAAATCTTACCGATATACTCACCTATAACACCAAGGGATATCATCATAAGACCACCGATGGCCCATACTGAAAGAACCGTTGTGGTCCATCCGGGAATTGTATGTCCGGTAAAGAATCTCACCAGGGAATAAATAAATACCAGTATGCTCACCATAAAGATTAAGAACCCCAGCCCTGTGATAATCTTGATGGGTTTGGTGCTAAGGCTTGTGATACCCTCAATAGCAAAGCTCAGCATCTTCTTTAGCGGATACTTGCTCTCTCCCGCAAAGCGCTCTGATCTCTCATAGTAAACCACATCTGATTCGTAACCAACCATGGGCACGATTCCGCGCAAAAAGAGATTGACCTCTCCAAACTCGGCAAGGCCCAAAAGAGCGCGTCTGCTCATCAGTCTGTAATCCGCATGATTGTAGACCGTATTCGCTCCAAGTCCATTCATTAACTTGTAAAAACTCTCAGCCGTGAATTTCTTAAAGAAAGTATCTGTCGCTCTCTTAGAACGGACGCCGTACACAACATCTTTACCCTCATGGAATTTGTCTATCATAGCGTCGATAGCATTGATATCATCCTGAAGATCGGCATCCATGGAAATGGCCACATCACAAAGATCCTTAGCGGTCATAAGTCCAGCCAGAAGTGCATTCTGATGTCCCATATTCTTTGAAAGATTAATCCCTTGGAAAATAGGGTCCTTAGCATGAAGCTCGGAAATCATCTTCCAGGTATTATCCTTAGAACCGTCATTTACAAATAAAATCCTGCTGTCCCCTGAAATCTTGCCTTCTCCAATCAGCTGATTAAACTTATCCTTCAGTCTTTTACTGGTCTCAGGCAAAACTTCCTGTTCATTGTAACAGGGTATTACACAAAACAATCTTTCCATACATCCTCCATTTACCACCTTATCTATAATAATATAAATTAGTAGCTTTTTAAAGGTCTTGTGGGCCAAACAAAAAGATACCATTCACAGTTTGCGGCCATGAATGGTATCGTATATTTTACTGTGCGTTTATGTAGTTGATAAGTCCTTCCGAATCGATGATCTTCTGCATGAACGGCGGGAAAGCCTGTCCCTTAAAGCTCTGCCCGGTAGTCTCATCAGTGATCATTCCTGTGTCGAAGTCAATGCTTACTGTATCTCCGGCTTTTATTGCATCTGCAGCCTCCTCGCATTCAATGATTGGAAGACCGATATTTATGCTGTTACGGTAAAAGATTCTGGCAAAGCTCTTTGCTATTACGCAGCTTACTCCGGCAGCCTTGATTGCTATAGGAGCATGCTCTCTTGAGGAGCCGCATCCAAAGTTCTTGTCTGCAACGATTATGTCTCCTGCCTGAACCTTATTCACAAAATCCTTGTCGATATCCTCCATGCAGTGTTTAGCCAACTCTAAAGCATCCGTGCTGTTCAGATATCTTGCAGGGATTATTACGTCTGTATCTACATTATCACCATATCTAAAAACTGTTCCTTTTGCAGCTTTCATGTTATTTCCTCTCTATCAATAATCTATTTGACATTCCATTATGATTTTGCAGCAACACTCATAAGTTACAGTCCAAGTTCACTTGGCTGTGAAAGCTTACCTGTTACGGCACTTGCTGCGGCAACAGCCGGTGAAGCAAGATAAATCTCAGAATCAATGGCTCCCATTCTTCCAACAAAGTTTCTGTTAGTTGTTGAAACACATCTTTCTTTGGAAGCAAGTACGCCCATGTATCCACCCAGGCAAGGTCCACAGGTTGGAGTTGAAACGATAGCTCCGGCTTCTATGAAGGTCTTTATAAGTCCCTCTTCCATTGCCTGAAGATAAATCTTCTGAGTTGCAGGAATAACAATACATCTTACGCCGTCAGCCACATGGTGATCCGCAAGAACTTCAGCAGCGATCCTAAGATCATCGATACGTCCATTTGTGCAGGATCCGATAACAGTCTGATCGATCTTTATCTCATCAATTTCATCAAAGGTATGTGTATTCTCAGGAAGATGAGGGAATGCAACGGTCGGTGTCAGCTTACTAAGGTCAATTGTGTACTCTGCATCATACTCAGCATCTTCATCAGCTTCATAAACAGCAAACTTCTTGTTCGGTGCATGCTCCTTCATGTAAGTGATGGCAAGATCATCAACCGGGAAAATACCGTTCTTGCCACCAGCCTCGATAGCCATGTTTGCAATTGTAAATCTGTCATCCATTGAAAGGTTCTTAATACCCTCTCCAACGAATTCCATTGATTTATAAAGAGCTCCGTCAACACCGATCATTCCGATGATATGAAGAATCACATCTTTTCCGCTCACCCATTTAGATGGCTTACCGATAATGTTGAACTTTATAGCAGAAGGAACCTTGAACCAGGCTTTTCCTGTAGCCATTCCTGCAGCCATATCGGTAGAGCCGATTCCTGTCGAGAATGCGCCAAGAGCGCCATAGGTACAGGTATGAGAGTCCGCACCAATAATCAGATCGCCGGCAACCGTAAGTCCCTGCTCAGGTAAAAGAGCGTGCTCAATGCCCATTTTCCCTACTTCAAAGTAATTTGTTATCTTGTTCTTTATAGCAAATTCCCTGACACACTTGCAGTTCTCAGCAGACTTGATGTCCTTGTTGGGAACAAAGTGATCCGGAACAAGCGCAATTTTATCCTTGTCAAAAACGCCCTCTTTTGTGAACTTCTTAAGCTCAGCTATGGCAACCGGGCTTGTTATGTCATTTCCAAGCACCAGGTCAAGATTTGCCTCGATAAGTTGTCCGGCCTGAACACTCTCAAGTCCCGCATGCGCTGCCAGTATTTTCTGGCTCATGGTCATTCCGCTCATAGTCTCATCTCCTTAATTATCATCAAAATTATTATAGCAAATATAACATAGTCACTTAATTAAAAGAACATAACAAATTTAATCGTTTTTATTGATGTTTTTTAATCTAGCCATATAAGCGATGTACGCTGCAGCCAGCAAGACTCCTATAACACTCATGATAATGCCGGCTTTTAAGCCCTCCTGAGTGTAGGTCACTCTGATATCGTGCACTCCTCCTGACACCGGAATTGCCATAAGTCCAAAGTCCGCTTTTATGATCTCAGTCTCTTTTCCATCAACAGTACATGAAAAGCCCTTTGTATCAGGCACTGAGAAAAAGACAAGAGTATCATCCTTAAGCATGGATGTCTTTGCCGTAAAACCATTTGTATCAGTTTCAAACACCGTGCAGGAAGTAGCTGCTCGCTTTTTACATTCATCGGCAAAATCAAGGTAAGTCATGTCACCACCACTTATATCTTCTGCCGTAAGCTCAAGCATATTCAAAGAATCACCGTACTTAATTGCCGCTTCATCAGGAATTATCAGCACTTTAACCAGGTCGTAATCTGCATCCTCAGCATCAAGGTCCTTCCACTCGGACTCTGTGATGTAATAGTCAAAGGTGAAGCCCATAGGGATAAAGTTCAGGTTTTCAAATACATCAAAGCCATTTTCGTTTTTGAGGAACACGTAGCCATCTGTGCCCTCTCCCTCTTTAAAAACGCGGTTCTTGCTGATCTCGGCATTTTCAAAGTAATACTTTCCGGACAAAAGAGCTCTCGCTCCTGCGCAGGTTACCGGCAGATTTGTCTCAACAGTTCTGGTAATTCCGCAGCTTCCCTCAAGAAATTCAAATATCTCCGAAGGAACAGTACTGAGGAAACAATGCATTGAAGGTATTCCCCAGACCATATCATAGTTTGTTGACGTGGAATCCACTTCTCCTCTGCAGAACCTGCTCTGGTCAACGCTGACCTTGTTAAAGAGCATCTGCTCCTGCCACATCTTTTTTCCCCTGGCACTTATGATTCCGCTGCCGTTTCGTACCGGCACAAAGGTAGAAATTATGCAGCTCACAATAACAGCAAACAGGATAATAGTGTCTCTAAGTGCCGTCTTTGCCCTTGGTCTCTTGTCGCCCTCTATAAGTTCATAGCCAAAGTTCTTTGGCAAAACAAACACTGTCAGGATAAGTAATAGGCACAGCACTGCCGTTCCCAGAACATCCCTCAGGAAAATGGTCTTGTTGTCTGTCATGTTAAAGAACACGATGTTCCCCGCATCGTTCTTGGATGGAAGCAAATAAACCAGTATAAAGAACAGGAACATCAAAACCGCTGCTATAGCGCCCTTCTTAAGCTGCGGAGACTTGCCTCGTTCCAGGGTCTGAGCCGTCATAAGGCACATCACCAGAATCGGCATGTAGAACCACCTTGCATAGTAGGAGGAATTGAACATGGAAAAAGCTGCGTTCAGAAACGGGATCATTGCAATAACAAAGCAGGCCCACAGCATTTCTTTTTCCCAGTTCCTCTTCTGCTTGTTGAGAAGGTAATATGCAATAACACCGGAGATTCCAAACATAGGAATATAAGCTGCCAGCGAAGCGTTCTTGACTGTTGTTGTGTAAAACAGTGTTCCCTTGCCAATAATGTCAGGAAGCATGGATACGCTCTTAACAATATCCCAAAGAAGCTTCTCGCTAGGATAGATAAGCATGTTATAGCCGTTTATGTAATTGTCGAGTCTGGTATTACCCTGTACGCCGGCAACAGCCTCCATTACAAACACACCGGCAATGAGAATTCCAAGTATTCCTCCAAGAAGTGCCCTTGAGAACATCTTGATATTTGCTGCCCGATTGTTGTTCCTGGCATATCTGATAACGAAATACAGGATAAAGAATATTACCTGTCCGAAGAAGAAATAGTAGTTAACTACGGACATGAAGGCAGTCATCAGTGCAAAGCATATAAAGGGTTTGCCCGATGGCTTGAACTTACCTGATTTGTCGGCATCATCCACTGCCATCAGATTCTCGAAAGTCAAAAGATAAAGTGGAAAAAAAGCTACCGAATCAGTAAAGTGATTGAACACGATGTTACAGGCATTAAATCCGGAAAACGCGAAAAGATACCCGCCTATCATGGCCATCTTGTACTTCTTCACATAGCGCCTTATATAGACATATGCACAGGTCGCACAAACTCCGTATTTCAGCGCCATCAGCAATGGCATAAGATATGGGATCATACTTTCCGGGAAAAGAGTTGTAATCCAAAAGAATGGGCTTCCCCAGAGATAAAATGAAAAATCTCCGGCCATAGAGCCACCAAGATCAACGTTCCAGTTCCAGAAAAACTCTCCGTTTCTCACCGCCCTGTGAGCCACAATATAAAACGGAACCTGCTGAACGTTGTAATCGCCATAATAAAAGAACGGCAGTCCCCTCTTAATGAAAATCGGAAGCACCGCCAGTATGTACATTAAAAAAGCGCTGCTGAGCATCACTAATGGCACATACCACTTCTTTTCAACAGCTGCATTTTTATTATTACCATTATCCAAAAGTCTATCCATAGAAGTCAAAACAATTCCCCTCGTACTAATTTTCAACACTACTATTCTATCACTGAAAGAGGATAACAGAAATAAAAAACGCAGACTCCTTGTGAAGCCTGCGTTTCGCACTATATTAGTTGTTGATAAGCTTGTCGGACTCGTTGTTCCAGCTGTAGAGCTTTCTGATCTCCTCACCGATCTTCTCTGATGGGTGCTCAGCGTGAAGCTTACGCATAGCCTGGAAGTGTACCTGTCCACCTGCCTCTGACATGTCAAGCAGGAACTC
>JAEEGL010142758.1_pt1 | contig 23032 bp, 20 predicted proteins | sample 9134231 | NCBI WGS metagenome assembly JAEEGL01 (sample SAMN16246548, study PRJNA631951) | gut metagenome | biome: gut microbiome; feature: rumen; material: fiber-attached | host: Bos | place: Iran: Karaj | collected 2018-10
GGTCGCAAAAGAACTTAGTGACATATATCATCTATCTCACAGTAACATCGGCATACTACTTTATCCAGTGATGGGAAAACTCGAATCAAAAACGGGATACTCCTAATATGGTAAAGATCTTGTAACCAATAGGACAAAAAATTTTGCTTGGTGAATGAAACTACCAGGATATGTTTCGTGATGAGAAAGGACCTGTGCACACCCCTCCTACCGCGCCAAAAAGTATAGCATTTTGTGTAGGGAATCGTATAGGGAAAACAAAAATGGCTTATGTGACATTTACACATAAGCCATTGATTTTATTGGTGACCCCAGAGTGATTCGAACACTCGGCCTACAGCTTAGGAGGCTGTCGCTCTATCCAGCTGAGCTATGAGGTCGCGCGTTTCTTGTACGTTTTCAGAATGGTGCTGTCAAGCGCTGATCTTCATGCCTTATTTCTTACAAAGATGGCTTTTTTCCCGACAGCACACCGCCCCATGACATATTCTAGACAGCCCGTTGCTCTCTCAACCCGTTCTTCCAACACTTCCAGCCCATGCCGACGGTAGAAAGATACAGCGCGCGCATTCTGCCGAAAAACTGAAAGCGTAAGATCAGGATGCATGCGTAAAGCAATGCGCAAAAGGCGTGATCCAATGCCTCGGCCTTGGAAGTCCGGCGCTACAAACAGCGCCGCCAGGTATTCACCAACGAAGGCAATGAAGGCTTGCGGCGCGCCATCATCCCCTTCCGTCCACACCAGAATGGCATCGCAGAGAGGCAGGTACATATCACGCATATTCACAAGCTCTGCTTTCCAATAATCCGGGTCAACAAAATCATGGGCCAGAATCGAGGCTTCAAGCCAGACACGCAATATGTCCTCTCTGTCTTCATCTTTATAAGGACGAACCATGCTCTCTACCTTTCATTCGCATCGCAAAATCGATTTTGCTTGATTTTGACACCGTACCATGCGAATAACAAATGCCATTTTCCACCAGAGGAGGCAATATGTTTCCACGTTGCAATGCATTCATTATTCTACTCTCATGTGCTACCATTCCTCTGCTTTCCTCCGCTGCGACTGCCGTTTCGTCCCTGGATGAACGTTTCACTGAGATCGACACAAATGGCGACGGCGGTATTTCCTGGAAAGAATTTTCTGCTGTCCTGCCAAACATGACCCGCACTGCGTTCGACATGATCGATACGGATTCCTCCGGAACCATTATTGCTGAGGAGTGGGCAGCGTTTTCATCCGGTCATGGCAGCGCCGCAAAGCCCGGTCCCATGCCTAAGGGCCTAATGCCGCCCCCAGGCATGATGAAGGGCATGGACATGAAGTCGCATAATTTAGGTGACGCGCCCGGTAGGGATGGCATTCCGCTTGTCCTACCACCAGCACGAAAAGACAATCCTTGAGAGAGAACATCATTTTTCCATCTTCCCAGCGTATATAAAGATCACGGCGCTCAATTATCCAACGGTTCAACGATGTCCAGAATATCAACTGAACGCATTTTCATTACAGAGAAAAAGGTGTCTATGTCAGTTCGCTCTTCAGTCTTGCCTGACGGTACGAGCGTTCATGGCAATCTTTGGATGTTGAAAACAAATTGCTGGCAATTCGATGCGGAAACATACGTCACTCTCCTAATAGCTTGCACATGCCCGACTACACCGTCATGATACCACGATTATCTCTGTAATATTAAGATGTTCTCGAAAATTCTCCGCATTCTGCTATTTGACGGTGGAAGAAAACGCACCTAGATATTTTCAGACATCATATATGTAGCTGCAGTAATGTCTCAGATAACGCTCATGTCACTATTTTTCATAGGCAGGAGGCAGCATGGCACGGAAGAAATCCAAAAGCGATGGCTATGATATCGTCGCGGGTATTATCGTCTATGGACTTGCCGTGGCAGCAATCATCTGCGGCGTATTCCTCCTCTGGTGGGGAGAAAACCAGACTTCCAGCTATGATAGCCTTGGAAGCGAAGCCCTTCAGTCTGCCATTGAAATGACAGATATCTTTAAAGCAGATCCCGCTTTTGAAGGAAAACTGATCCATGCTACAGGCAAGGCCGAATGCCAAGCACCCCTGGAAGACTCTCTGTTCGGCATCAGCCTCAAAGCCTTCACCCTGTCACGCGATGTTCAATTTTATCAGCTTGTGGAGCACAAGGAAAAGAAAAAAGACAGCGAAGGGCGCATTGAAGTTACCTACGACTACAAAGAACGTTGGGTGCGCACCCCTGTAAACTTCAACGGATTCTATAAAGCTTACTACAGAAACAAAGCGAAATTCCCCATCATTGCGCTGAAAAACCTTCAGCAAGTAGCAGCGCCAGTGACGTTCGGAGTATACCGCCTGCCACAATTCCTTGTCACTTCTGTGCATAACTCACAGCCAGTGCAGCTTTCCCTGTCCGAAGAGAAGAAACGTGCCTTGCTCGAGCGCCTGCATATCACGGACGATCTGCTTCATGAAACAGACGGAGGCCTTTATATTGGCAGAAATCCGAAGATCCCTCATCTAGGAGATGTTCGCATATCTTTCTCTGCGGTGCCTCTCTCTGACGTCAGCATTCTGGCGCAGGTGAAAGGAGACACGTTTACCCGTTACCACAATCCCAAGAATCCAGAAAATGTCAACATCGGCCAGATCATGCCTGGAACGGTCTCCCTTCAGGACATGGTCGGTCAAGTTGACAGCGATGTCACCTGGGGAGCATGGCTCGTGCGGGGGCTCAGCGTTCTGCTTGCAGGCATCGGCATGATTTTCCTTCCCTGGGACAGTCTCATGAAACTCAGTCCAGTGCGGCTGCTGGTTAATGGCAGCACATCCCGCGATACAAACTGGGAAATTAGTGCTGTCGCCAGACTTTGCCTTGCCTCTCTGCTCCTTGTTGCAGGCATCACCTGGCTGTCCAACGGCTCTGCAGCGGTCGGAGGAACACTCGTTGCCTGCGCGGTTGTCCTGATGTTCCTACGCTGCATCTTGCCAGGAAAGAAAAAGGTTAGGCAGCAGCCGAAGACCTATTAAAATATGAATGTCGCCAAAGCGTATCTGCGTGCCTATTTTGCATGTTTTGGGTAAACAGAAACTTTTTATTCACGTAATGGAACACGTACGACACGGTTGCCTGTCTGGCCACGCACATATATAATGGAGGCAACAGGAGAAAATCACATGAAGAAATGCATCACTGCAGCAGCATTGCTCCTTATCGTGGCTGGATCTCCTCTATTCCAGTCTAATGACACACCGTCGTTTCTATCTGCCTTTGCGCCGTCACTGACATATGCCGCCTCTAAGCGTCCTGAGGTACAAGCGCAGTGGGCACAAGACGCACGCGTCTCCCACCGTGACATCTTTATCGCCGACGAGGAAGAAGGACATACTCGCGTTCTTCTGTCCACGTCCAAGGGAGTGAAGGATCTTAAGGTGCTCAAGCTCGCCTTGAAGGACATTGGCAATGACGGCAAGCCCGTCTTCCTTGTAAAAACGCTGCACAGCCAACCTGTCCTCGCGCCCGGCCGGCCGCTGGAAGTGGTACTTTCATTTTTCGGGACCATTCCCGCCTATGGCATCTCCTATGTGGACAGCACTGGTAAGACCAGGTATTTTTCACTGGACATGAGCGGCAAGGACGGATCAGTCCTGCTCACAGAGTTCTAACAGGACATCGGGGATACAGAACCTGGTATTTTCCCTAACTTGTCATGCATGACAGCAGAGGGAAGGACAAAAGAAAGTCGTCCCATTGCGCTCTCTTTCGCATAATTCCAAAGTCACACTCTGGGCGAACCTCGTTTTGCATGAGGTCCGCCTTTTTTTTGATATGCACGGCTCTTCTTCCCACTGTCTCTTTTGATCCGAACTGAACGCGGAAAAATGCTGCAACTGAGAAGTTCGGCAATGCTCGTTGCCTTGTTTTTTCTTAGCATTGGCAGATGCCCCATGAGCCAAGCACGCGGCGTTACGCCATGCTTCCCCGCATCCGGGTCTGCACCGCTGTGCATCAGCAGGCGGGTCAACCGCACGCTCCCCTTTTCCACCGCGAGGTAAAGCGGAGTCTTTCCCCCGATGTCCAGCGCATTGGGATCAGCGCCTTGCCTGATCAGTTCCTTGGCGACGTCAAGGCGGGCGTTGGCGGCAGCCAGATGCAATGGTGTAGCGCCGCCCTTGTCAGTTGCTGTGATGTCTGCACCGGCCGCAGCAAGCGCCCTGACAGCTCCAGCCTTGCCGCAGGCTGATGCGAGATGCAGTGGCGTAAGGCCTTCCGCATCGGCGACGTTGCTCCTTGCGCCGCCATCAAGAAGCACGTTCATGACTTCCTCTCGGCCATGCCTGGCAGCTATGTGCAGGGGCGTCCAACCATCGCTGTCGCACAGATCCGCTCTTGCTCCAGCAGCAAGCAGAAGCGCCACACACTGGATGCTGCCTCCCTCAGCTGCCATATGAAGAGGCAGTGCGCCATCCTTTCTTTGCGATTCTGGATTAGCCCCAGACTCCAGCAGGAGGTGTATCATCTTTTCGTGCCCGCCGAGAGCAGCCTTATGCAGAGGCGTGCCCCCGTCATAGCCGTGCGCATCTACCTTTGCCCTGTGCCGGAGCAAGAGTACGGCTACGGTATGACTCCCCCGGGCTGCCGCTTCGTGCAGTGGTGTCTCCCCGTCATTGTCTAGTGCGTCGGTTTCAGCTCCGGCGTCCAGTAGCAGGCGGGCGGCAGCGGCACAGCCGGTATGCGCAGCGGCATGGAGTGCCGTGCAGCCGTCGTTGCCGCGCGCTTCGATGTTTGCGCCGTATTCCAGCAGTGCTTTTGCAGCTGAGGCATGCTTTAGATATGCGGCCATGTGCAGTGGCGTCCTTCCCCCGGAATCTCGCGCATCCTTACGAGCTCCATGGTGCAGAAGCGTACGCACCGACGACTTATCCTTTGCCATATGCAGAGGTGTCGCGCCGCCGTTATCAGCGGCACAAACGTCAGCGCCGTGGTCCAACAGCAGGCGTATAGCTGAAACCTTGCCAGCATACGCAGCGCAGAACAGCGGTGTCCAGCCATTGCTGTCTCTGACGTCAGGAAGAGCTCCGGATGCCAGCAAAACCCGCATCACAGAGGTAGAGCCATTGAGCGCTGCCGAATGCAGGGGAGAGAACCCTCCTCTATCGCTAGCGGAAAGGCTTGCGCCGGTGCCCAGAAGCGCACGCGCCATGGCTGTATCGCCGCGCATGGCGGCAAGATGCAGCGCTGATCTCCCGGCATCGTCCGATGCCGTGACATCGGCTCCCATCCCAATCAGTCGCTCCACAATGTTCCAGTATCCTCTGGCTACAGCTGTCAAAAGCGGCGTTGCGCCTTCGTCAGTGCGGTTTTCGATAGGAGCTCCTGCCTCCGCCAGCAGCTGGAGGGATCCGGCATGGCCGCCCTGTGCGGCAAGGAAAAGAGGACTCACGCCATGCTGGGCCGGAGCGCCGGCGTCTGCGCCGGCACCGAGCAGAAGCGCAATGACGTCCTCTTTCCCTTCCTGTGCAGCCAGGTGCAATGGCGTCCATCCCGTGCTATCCTGCGGGGAAGGGCTTGCGCCGCGCTCCAGCAGAAGGCGCACGATATCAGCGTGTCCACAAAATGCGGCCAATGCCAAGGCAGTCCTGCCGTCGTCAGTGCGTGCCTCCATATCTGCGCCAGCAGCAAGAAGCAGTTTAAGCGTGTCGTTTCGTCCATCGCGCGCAGCGCTGATCAACGGGGTCATGCCGCCATGGTTTCGTTCCTCCAGAGCGGCACTATGCGCTAAAAGCAGGCGTGCCGTTTCAGCGTCAACCGCATAATGCAGGGGCGTGTCACCATTGTCTGCGGTGGCACGCGTGTCTGCTCCGGCGCCCAAAAGCGCACGCACAGCCCCTGTCCCTCCCCTGAACGCTGCAAGATGCAGCGGCGTTGCACCGGCGCCATCCCTGGATTCCAGAACAGCCCCATGTTCCATCAGGATACGCACAACTTGCGCATGGTCATGCAGAGCCGCCAGATGCAGTGCCGTCCTGCCATCAGAATCACGGCTTTCCGTACGTGCCCCGCGGACCAGCAGGATGCGCACGCATTCTGTGCTTCCTTGAGCAGCTGCCATGATCAGCGGCGTAACGCCGCTTTCCAGGGGTGTTTCCACATCAGCGCCGGCATCAAGCAGCAGGGAGGTCATGTCGGGACGCGCGTTGCCAACTGCCATATGCAGCGGCACAATGCCCTGCTCTGCGCGGGCATCCACGCTGGCTCCGGATTTAAGGAGCAAAGCGGCGCATTCGGCGCTGCCGCTCTGCGCAGCAAGATGCAGTGGAGAGAAAGAGCCTGCGTCTTGCACAGAGACATTGGCCCCGTGGCGCAGCAGGTCTGCTAGGGCGACCGCAAAACCGCCTGCAGAAGCGAAGTGCAGCGCGCAAGCTCCTGATCGCGACACAGCCATGACATCAGCTCCGGAAGCCAGAAGCAATTCGATCATGTCCACATGACCGTTTTGGGCCGCCAGATGGAGAGGAACGAGCCCTTCTCCGCTGCGGTCACCGGCGTCAGCGCCGCGCTCCAGCAAAAAGCGGGCAAGGGCGACATTGCCGCTTGAGGCAGCGAAATGGAGGGCTGTCAGCCCCGCTTCAGTACGATCCAAAGCTCCTGCCCCTGCATCCAGCAGCATGAGGGCCAGGTCCGCATACCCGCCTCGCGCTGCCAGGTGCAATGGCGTGATTCCTCCTCCGCCACGCGCTCCAGCATCTGCGCCGCACCCCAGCAACAATCTGACGGTATCCACATATCCGCCTTCGCATGCCAGATGCAGCGGAGTGCTTCCTCCAGTGCTTGCAAGATCCGCTTTGGCGCCGTGGGATAAAAGGAGCCTGCATGCATCCGCTTTACCGAACCTGGCTGCCAGGTGCAGCGGCGTAAAGCCCTCTGCATCCCGTGTGTCGGCATCGGCGCCACGAATGATGAGCGTTTCCGCAGCCTGCGTATTACCGTTAGCGGCAGCTACATGCAACGGGACGGCACCGCTTTTGGTCCGCGCGCTCACGTCTGCTCCCGCATCCAGCAGCAGTTCGGCGAGGGCGGACGTTCCGGCCTGCACCGCGAGGTGCAGCGGCCGCCAGCCCTCCATTTCCTGGGCGTCGGGATCCGCCCCGCTCTCAAGGAGCAAAGCCACCACTTCAGCATGGCCTCGAGCGGCAGCGATATGCAAAGGCTGTGCTGCCTTGGCTGTCAAAGCGTCAACGCTTGCACCAGAGGACAGCAGAAGTGACGCCATGGGTGCCAGCCCCTCCTGCGCTGCAAGGTGCAGCGCCGTCCACTGGTCTTTATCACGCGCATCCGGTTTGGCTCCGCGTTCCAGCAGCAGCGCGGCTAGGTCGGAAGCACCGCACGCTGCCGCCATATGCAGGGGTTCAGCATTGTTTTTGGCTCGGCAGCGTACGTCGGCCCCGGCATCCAGAAGGATTGCGGCAAGGCGTGCGCTTTCTTCGCCTGCATCCCCTGATATGAGGTGCAGCGGGGTCAATCCAGCGTTATCGTATGCATTGACATCGGCCCCAGCATTCACCAGCGCGCTTACCGCATCCAAATGGGCGAACTTGGCTGCAGCATGCAGGGGGGACCAGCCATCGGCGTCACGGCTTTCCAGTCCAGCACCGGCAGCGAGCAGCATTCGGACAATGTCCGCATGCCCGGCCCTGGCAGCAGCATGCAACGCTGTCCACGCGCCCGGGCCGTGTGCATCGGCAGACGCACCGGCATCAAGCATGGTCCTGACACAGTCTGTGTGCCCTTCCTGTGCAGCAAGGAGAAGAGGCGTCCACCCATCCACGTCAGCGCAATCAACATTGGCGCCGGCTTCCAGCAGTATTCTGATAACGCTGCAATGCCCCATAAGAGACGCCTGATGGAGCGCCGTCGCTTTGCGGGCATCATGGGCATCAACCAGCGCCCCGTGATCGAGCAGCATGCGGCAGAAATCTTCGTGTCCATTCCAGGCGGCCAGCATGAGCGGAGTCTGACCGTCCGGGCCACAAGCGTCAGCTTCTGCACCGAAGGACAGCAAAAGGTGCGCCACATCGGAAAAGCCCTCCTGCGCGGCAGCGTGTATCGGGGCATACCCTCGACCGTTGCGGTATCCTGCGTCAGCCCCTGCCTTTAGAAGCAGCGCGGAAATTGCTTCATGACCTTCTTGAACAGCCAAAAACAACGGCGTATCGCCGTCCGCATCCACAGCATCCACCTCAGCGTCGGCGGCAAGCAGCGCTTTGGCTACGGCGGTATGGCCGCGCCAGGCGGCAAGGGAGAGCGGCGTGCCTCCAAAATCGTCCTTGATATCTGGATCAGCCCCAGAAGACAGCAGAAGAGCCACGACTCCCACGTCGCCCATTAACGCGGCAACATGCAGGGGCGAATGGTCATCACGTCCAATGGCGACGGACAGCCCTATGCCAGCAAGTTTTTTCGGACCCACTGTCGAAGGAGCATGGGTACGGAGCAGGCGTGCTGCGTCTGTGTGACCATTCAGCCCAGCCAGGGCCTGGGGCGTATTGCCCGCGTCGTCCAGGACTCCCGCGTTGGCGCGAGCCTTCAGCAAGAGGCCAATGATCTCCATATTGCCTTCCTGTGCGGCCAGATGCAGCGGCGTTGCACCTCCCCATCCACGTACGTTCTGGTCTGCCCCTCCGTTAAGCAGCGCCATGACAGTATCCGCGCTCCCTTCCTCCACGGCGAGGTGCAGCGGGGTCATGCCTCCATCGCCGGTGGCGTTTGCGTCCGCGCCGTGCTCCAGCAGCAGGGTCACGACCTGAGCAGAGCCTGCCTGAGCTGCCAGATGCAACGGCGCAAGCCCGCCTGGTCCTGCAGCAGAGGCATCAGCCCCATGCTCCAGCAGCAGGCCGGCCATGCTGTCAAAGCCGCCTGCGCAAGCCATATCCAACGCAGATGAGCCGAAGGCATCCCTGGCGGTCACGTCAGCTCCGGCATCAAGTGCCGCACGTACGGCAGCTAAATCGCCTGAAGCGGCTGCGGCAAACAAGTCTGCGTTCCCATGCATAGAGCATTCCTCTGCAAAAAAAACTAAAGCATTCCCCGGGAATAAAACCCTGTTGAAATGATATAATCATTACAGCGGCGTGTGACTAGCTCCGCGGCTAAAAAACTGGCAAGAAACTGCGCAAGGGACAGGCCTCAGCAACACTTGCGCAGTCTGGCTAACTGTGCCGAAAAGCAACTGACAGGAACCTGTTCTCAGGATCCTGCATCGCGGTCTCCAGCTCAGGAAGAAAAGCGGCCGCCGTCGATGGCAGACCATATCATGAATCGCGGGAGGAAACGTCAGTCAGATTGCGGTGCTGCTGAGTCCCCACTCTGCCGGCAGCGCCGTCACGCGCGGCGCGCATGACCATGAAGAAACGGCCGCGCCGCGTGCGGAATGTCCTCCAGGAAAATGGCAGCAGGGCCAGCATGAAAGGCAACGCCACCGGATGTTCTCGCTTGAGGAGGAAAAAGCGTGCCCTGATAAACTCCATGTCGTCCTTGGGAGCGAGTTCAGGGTCATCCGTGACGCTTAAAAACGGCGTGAGACTGGCGGTTGAACAGCTCATACGGCGCACGATGGCCCCTGGCGCCCAATTGAGAGCGAACCCTCTGCGCCGCGCACGCAGGCCATATTCAACGTCTTCATAAAAGCCGCAAAAGCGTTCGTCAAATAAGCCAATCGTATCTGTCAGCTCACGAGTGACAAGGCAAGAGGCGTCGGAAACATAGTCCAGCCGCTTTGCGATGTCGGTCCTGTCAGAAAGGCCGTGCCGCTCAAGTCCCTTGTCCAGGGGAATCTGGTCGCCTGTCCAGCGGCTCCATCGACCGCCGGCGGCACATTCAAGAATATCGGAATCGCCTAAAAGCTGAGTTGAGCCAACAATGCCGATGGGCTCTTTTATGTCGTCATCGCACAGATGGCGAAGCAAGGCCTCAAGGACGAAATTCTCGGGACGGGCATCGTTGCGCAACAGCCAGAACGCCTGGCATTCACGATCGTACAGCAGGAAGCGTATCCCCGTGTTCATGGCACCCGCCACAGTCTGTGATTCCTCGCTGCGCAGCAGCACCAGAGGGGCGGACGAGACGTCCGATCCATAGGATTCCACAGGATCTGGCTGACCGGTGCGCGCAGCGAGCGCTTTCCATTCCTCAAGGATGCGGTCCGCTATTTCATTGTCCGAAGCATTGTCGCATACCACGATGCGTCTGGGCAGCCCGACCTGGGCATGCACGCATTTCAGGCACGCAAGGGTACTTTCCCAATCATTGTAGGTAAGAATAATGACGCCGACCTGCGAGTGTTCCATGCTTTGCCTCCTGCCTGCACAGTATCGCCCACGGTTCACGTTCCGTCAAGACAGGGGGAAAGATCATGCCGGCCTGCCAGGCAGCTGCAGGTTTCCGAGGGCATTCATCAAAAGGCGCGCCGTTGCATCATGACCGCGTCCTTCAGCCAGCATGAGCGGCGTCACGCCGGCTTCATCTTCCGCCCCGGCGGCTGCGCCCCTGGCAAGCAGCAAGCGCGCCACGTCACCGTGACCTTCCGCGGCTGCGCAGTGCAGCGGCGTCCGGCCCTGATGGCTGGGGGCGTTCACTCTAGCGCCGGCATCAAGCAGAAGGCGCGCTGTCATCAGATGCCCCCATTGCGCAGCCTCATGCAATGGTGTCCACCCCATAAGGTATCGGGCTTCTATATCCGCTCCATGGGAGAGCAGGATGCGTGCGGATTCGGCATGCCCGCCTTCCGCCGCCTTGTGCAGGGGCGTGCCCCCGTCCTCGTCGCGCGCCATGGCCTCAGCCCCGCCGCCAAGAAGCATTTGGATGATGACGGCGTAGCCATCCATCGCGGCCCAGTGCAAAGGGGTCCAGCCATGCCTGTCGGCAGCGTCAGCCTCGGCGCCGCGCTCCAGAAGGCCCTTTACACCGGAGGTCTCGCCCCTGATCACAGCCCTGTGCAAGGCGGTAAAACCAGTGTCGCCACAGCACATAACATCGCCACCATGCGCCAGAAGGAGGCGGACGGCTGCGACATTCCCGCGCAGCGCAGCGAGATGCAGCGGCGTGGCACCAGTCCACGGCCCTCTGGTAACGGAAGGATTCACGTGGGCTCCGCATTCCAGGAGTGCAGCAACGGCATGTACGTTGCCGCAAAGCGACGCGGCGTGAAGGGCTGTCGCACCGTCTGCGCCGGCCGTGTCAACCGGTTCCCCATCATTGAGCAGCGTTCGCAAGGCCTGCATATCTTCCGCTCGAACAGCATCGACCAGATTCAACTATTGTCCCCTTCAAGCATGTCATTGCCATCTTCCAGTCCAGCTTGAACTTCCCGCATCCACGTCGCAACAGGTATGTGCTGCGGACAAACACGCTCACATGCACGACAGGCAATGCATTCAGACGCCCGTCCCTTGCCCTGGATGACATAATCGGCATAGTAATTTTTTTCTGGCGACCAGTCTGCACGCGTGCGCAGCTTTTCAGTGTTGTACAGGGCAAAATAATTGGGAATTGGAATGTTCTTCGGGCAGGAGCTCTCCTCCACGCAATAACGGCAGCCCGTGCAGGGAATGGACACCGTTTTTTTGATGATCTCAGCGACCTTTGCCAGCACCAGCACGTCTTCAGAGGAAAGCGGGGCCATATCCTTCATGAAGGCCGTATTCTCCTCCACCTGAGCCAAGGTGCTCATGCCGGAAAGGACAATCTCTACGTGCGGCAGACTTGCAGCGAAGCGGAGCGCCCACGATGCCGGGCTCCAGTCAGCATGGGCAGCGCGCATCAGGGCTCGGGCCTCAGGAGGAACTTCTGCCAGAGTCCCGCCTTTCACAGGCTCCATGACAAAGACAGGCTTGCCGTGCTTCACGCAGACGTCATAGCACTGCCGCGACTGCACTCCTTCGCTCTCCCAGTCAAGGTAGTTGAGCTGTATCTGCACGAACTCAAAGAACGGGCATTCCCCGAGCACGCGATCCAAATATTCCGCATTGTCATGGCAGCTGAATCCGAGGCGCCGGATTTCGCCCGCCTCCTTCTTCGCCAGCAGCAGGGGAAGGATGCCGTATTTCCTCGCCTTTGCATAGTTGGCAACGTTCATGTTATGCACGAGATAACAGTCAAAAAAGCTCACGCCTAGCTTCTCCTTCTGCTTCTCGAAAATCGCCGCGCCTTCTGCGCCGGAATGGATCATGCCAACGGGCATCTTGCTGGCAATCGCAAAGCTGTCGCGTGGGCGGCGGGCAACGACGGCCCTGCCCAGCGCGGCCTCGCTCATGAAGTCATGATACATCCACGCAGTGTCGCAGTATGTGAACCCTGCATTGAAAAAGTGGTCAGCCATGCGCTCCACGAGGGGCATGTCTATGGCTGTCTGATCATCGGGGTTGACAAGAGGCAGGCGCATGAACCCGAAGCCAAGCTTGTTCATCGGCGAACTCCTAAAAGATACGGCGCTGATGACATGTTACGGGAAAATGCTGACAATGGGAATGGTGTTTATAGCGTGCGCTCGTTCAGGAACTCTTCCCCTGCTGCATGCGGCCGCGCAAACCGTCCTACCTATACCTTGCACCCTTCTGCTCTTTCAGCTACAAGCAGCAAAGACCAGTGGGAGGGGAAATGCGCATCATTACGCTTATGGAAAATTCGCCCGGTGCCGCAGGCTGCATCTACGGGCATGGTCTCAGTCTGTATATAGAAACAGAACGGCATCGCATCCTCTTGGATACAGGGCCGGATGCGTCTTTTGCAGCAAATGCAGCGCGGTTGGGTGTAAACCTGAAAGGCGTGGATATCTGCGTGCTCAGTCACGGGCACTACGATCATGCAGGCGGACTGATGACTTTTGCCGGGGTTAACCCTTCTGCTCCGATTTATCTCCAGCAATCGGCGACGCTTGACTACTACGCGGATGATCCGGGCGACCTGCACTACATCGGCATAGACAAAGCCATCTCACACCTGCCTTCCGCAGTGCTCCTGGACGGCAGCATCACCCTTGATGACGAGCTGCAGCTGCTTTCAGGGGTGCACGGATGCAGGCTGCAGTCAAAAAGCAACGGCAGGCTCAAGCAGTTGACTGGGGGCAGGCTTGTGCCGGACGATTTTTGCCACGAGCAGGCGCTTGCTGCATGCAGCGGAGGAACGTTCTGTCTGTTCTCCGGATGCTCACACCTTGGCATAGTCAACTGGATGGACCGCTTCCACGGAGCATACGGCCGCTGGCCCGATGTCGCCGTGGGAGGCTTTCACTTCATGAAGCACGGCGACTACAGCAAGGAAGAAGAGAGCATCATTCGCCACACGGCGCAGGAAATGGAAAGGACCGGGACGCTGTTCTATACAGGGCACTGCACAGGAGAACGCGCCTTTGGCATAATGAAAGAGATCATGGGCGGCCAGCTGCGGCCTTTGCACAGCGGCATGGCTATTAATCTGCAGGAAACAAGGCGCTAATCGATCTTTTTCTGTTCCTGGACGCCTTCGATGTACTTCTTCCTGCATTCGTAGCTGCAAAAGTACAGGACCTGTTCCCCGCTGCGCACAGAAATGGCGGAGCTTTTGTCCACATAGGTCCCGCATACGGGATCCTGCACCATCTCATCGGAATCTATCTTACGCTTGCGTTCCTCAGCTTTTTTCTCATCCTGCTTTTTCCTGTCATTCATAAACAGGCGGTAAAGCACATAGCACACGATAGCGAATATCGCCACTTTGAATATCATTCGTTTCTCCCTGCCTACTGGTAAATGTTATGACCTTCCAGGTGGTAGTTCAGCCTGGCGAGGAGGTCTGACGCCCCGACCCCGCCCGGCAGAACAATCCCTGGTGCTATCTCAAACAATGGCACAAGAACAAAAGCGCGCTCTGCCATACGCGGATGCGGCAGTTGCAGGAACGTGCTGTTTCTTGTCTCCCGGCCAAAAAGCAGAAGATCCATGTCGATGACGCGGGGACCGAAACGGTTTGACGGGTCACGCACCCTGCCCAGCAAACGCTCCGTCTCCAGCATGAAGCGCAGCAGATCTTCTGGCGTGGCTCGGTCATCGCATTCCAGCCTGAGCACCTGATTTGCAAACCAGGGCTGTTCTTTAAAACCCTGGGGCTCCGTACGGTACACAGATGACGAGGCGGTCACCCTGCCATGGGGAAAACCTGACAGCGCTTCACGCGCCATGCGGAGCTGTCGTACCGCGTCCGGTGCGTTAGAACCAAGACTTATGAACGCGTCGTCGCTCATATGTATCCTCGCTTTTCTTTATGTGCTCTTACATGGTTTACAGAATGCTGTCAAAATCCCCTTATGACCTGAAGTGTGGAATATCGTATGCCCGCAGCATTTCTCTCCGGCAGCATTCTGGCATCCTTCGATCCTGACAGGAACCGTCTCCTGTGCAGCAAGAGCTCGCATACGTTCTGCTCCTCGTATGCGACGATGCAATGATGTTTCTTTCCTCAAGGTTTCGTGAGGACGTCCGCATCGGGGAGTACCATTCTGCCGGTGAATACGCTTTTTTGCTCTGGGCTATCTCAGAATGCGTGTTAAATGCGAAAGGCGGATCGCTCCGCCTTTCCATTGCTGCTGTTGTGTATGAAAAAAGCGTTACTTTGCCAGGCTGATCGTGGTGAAGAACACATCTCCGCGGCGGTTGACGAGCAGCATAACGACGCCGCGGTCACGGTCGCGCCGCAGAATGGCAGCAAGGTCTCCAGGCTTGGCTACCGGCTTTTGGTTGGCGGAAATGATCACATCGCCGTTGCGGAGACCGGCGGCTTCGGCACGGCTGCCAGGAGTGACACCAATGACCAGCAAGCCCTTGGTGTCTGCGGGAAGCTGCATCTGATCAGCATCATCCGGCGTCAGTGAGCGCAAATTAATGCCCAGCTCGATCTGCTCGCCGCGGGCGTTGGGAGAACTATGCCCGGTCCGGGAGGCGTCGCGTTCGCCAAGCTTGACGCGCATGGTCTTTTCATCCCCGTTGCGGATGATCTGGATACGTGCTTCGGCCCCGGGGCGGAGAGCTGCTATTTTGCGGGTCGCTTCCGAAGCGCTGGACACGGGATCCCCGTCTATGCTGGTGATGACGTCTCCGGCCTGCAGCCCGGCCTTTGCCGCAGGCTCACCAGGCATGACGTTGCCGATGATGGCGCCGCGGGATTCTTTAAGGCCCAGAGCCTTAGCCATATCCTCGCTGACGTCCTGAATAGCTACGCCAAGCCAGCCGCGGCTGACCTTCTTGCCGCTGCGCAGGTCCTCGATGATGCGCGAGGCCAGACTGCTGGGGATGGCGAAACCGAGCCCCTGACCGTTTGCCATGATGGCTGTGTTAATGCCTATCACCTCTCCCCTCATATTGATCAAGGGGCCGCCGCTGTTGCCGGGATTGATGGATGCGTCAGTCTGCAAAAAGTTATCGTAGGGGCCTGAGTGAAGGTCCCTGCCCTTGGCGCTCAGTATGCCGGCTGTCACCGTATTGTTCAGCCCCAGGGGATTGCCAATGGCCAGCACCCAGTCGCCAACTTCCATGGCATCGGAGTTGCCGAATTCAAGGACGGGGAGATCGCGTTTTCCCTCCACTTTGAGCAGGGCCAGGTCAGTATCGGCATCAGTACCGATGACCTTGGCCTGCAGGCCTGTCCCTTTGCCGCCGTTTAGATTGACGGTGATTTTGTCGGCGCCTTCCACCACATGGTTGTTGGTGACGATATAGCCGTCAGAGGAAATGATGAAGCCTGAGCCCAAGGCTGTGCTCTTACGCTTGGGTGCGTTCTGGCCGTTGCCGTGTCGGCCGAAGCCGCCGCCGAACTGCTCGAAGAAACGTTCCATGCCGGGGATATTGAACATATCCATCACCGGGCTAGAGACCTCGCGCTCCGTACTGATGTTGACCACGGCCGGACCGGCTTTCTTAGCCAGGGGTGCGAAGCTGGGAAGCTCGGCCTGTGCAGCCGTTGCCATGAAGAGGACGCCAAGGGCGGCCATGCCGAAATTTTTTAATGCTGCGCTCATAATGTATGCATCTCCTTACATGATAAAAAAATCTCAGAAAACTACTGCCCGCCGGAGGCGCTGGAACATGATGTACAGCCTCCCCCGCCATGGCATGGCGCGTTGCGGTTAAGCGCTTTATTGTCCATCCAGGCGGGTCGTGGCCCGATCTTGAAGGGGAAGGCTCCGGTCTTCAAGGGGCTGGGCGCGGAAACGAGGCGGCTTGTACTGGCGGAACCGCACTTAGGGCAAAGGATCATGTCATCGTCACCAAAAGCCAGTTCTTCAAAGGTATGCTGGCATTCCTGGCATTGAAAATCAAAAAGCGGCATAGGAACTCCTCTCTGGCGGGAATGTTTTTCCCTTCAGCCAGATAAGCATGATACATCAAGTGGCAAGAGTTGTGCAAAGGCCCCCGAAATGTTCTCTCAGGGTGAAAGAAAGATTTTGAAACATATTTTTTATAAAAATTATAAGTGGTTAATAAATTATTATTGCAAAAAACATGCGCCGTTAGCAGACCGCGAACTTTTTGTTTCAATCTCTTTCCGGAGTTCGTGCGCCTTCTTCCGTATAAAAGCGCACACCGCGCGAAGAGATTTCAGCGCACAGCCCGCCGCCGAATTGGAAGGTACGCGGAAAGCGCCGCGCGCGCCATGCCCTGTCCATGGCAGCAAGCGTGGCTTCTCTGGCCTGTCCACGCCCCATACGGCGCGTGGCAGCCACATAGAACAGGCAACGCTCCTCATCATTAGCCGTCGCCAGCACGCTTGCTGGGATGAGCAGATCTCCGGCGTCATCAGTTTCAAACCCGGCGCTGTTTGATGCATCCAGTGTCTTCTCACTCACGCGGGCCATGCGCCAGAGGCGGCGCACCGAATCGTAAAAGCCGGGGTTTTCGGCAAGGAGCAGCGGCAGCACGGCATTGCGCATGCGGTTGCGGCGGTAATCCAGGCCGGAATTTGAAGAATCTTCTCTCCACGATATGCCGATATGGTGCAGCATGGCGACGAGGCGTTTTTTCTCCAGCATGAGCAACGGCCGGAGCACGTGCGTTCCGTGCATGTCCACGACGGCTTTCATGCCACCCAGCGCTGGCCAGCCGGCGCCACGCACGAGACGCATGAGCACGTCCTCTGCCAAGTCGCCGCTGTGATGCGCCATGAGCACCCATGCAGCACCACAAGACAGGCGGCATTCTTCTAAAAACACGCCTCTGGCGCGACGACCAGCCTCTTCCAGGCCGCATCGCCATTCCCGGGCAAGCACGGCGACGTCTATTTTTCGGCTCAAGAACGGCACGCCAAGTGCGTCGCACAGGGCCGCGGCGGCTTGTGCGTCGCCGCCGCTTTCTGGGCGCAGCCCGTGATCAAGGTGTGCTGCGAAAAGCTCTATGCCGCGCACGTCACGCAACGCGTGGAAAAGCAGCAGGAGCGCTGTGGAATCAGCCCCTCCGGAAAAGGCGACGAGAAGCCTTGTACCGCTGAGGGAAGAGCCCAGTTCGCCCTCAATGAAGCGCAGGGATGCAAGGGCCATCAGCGCATCTTCCCGGGGAAGCTGTTTTAGCGTGAGATCCTTCAGCGCAGACGGATCTGCGCGTCCGCAGGATTCATCGTGCAAGGTCATGCTCCAACAGGCGATGCTCAGCCATTTTCTCGTATTTCGTGCCCGGCCTGCCGTAATTGCAATATGGCCAGATGGCGATGCCGCCGCGTGGCGTAAAGAAGCCGGTGACCTCGATGTAGCGCGGATCCAAGAGCCGGATGAGATCTTTCATGATCACATTGACGCAGTCCTCATGAAAGTCGCCGTGCTCGCGAAAGCTGAACAGGTAGAGCTTCAGGCTCTTGCTTTCCACCATGCGGATGTCGGGAATGTAGCTTATCCGTATCTCCGCGAAATCCGGCTGACCTGTCACGGGGCAGAGGCTGGTGAACTCTGGGCAGTTGAAACGCACCCAATAATCGTTTTCCTGATGGCGATTTTCAAAGGTCTCCAGCACGTCCGGTGCGTAACTGCGCCGGTATTCCGCTTTTTTCCCCAGCTGGCGAAGCCCGTCTCCTTCTCTGCCACTCATGAGTATCCTCCAGCATAACGTACGATCATTCTACTCAGCCCAAATCACACACGCGCCAGATGCTGTACGAAACGCCTTCGTCATACACGTCTGCGCCTTCCCAGGATTTGACAGTGGAAACCAAGCGCGCCGTCAAAGGCAAGACGGTAGCTTCGTACACTGTCTTTGCAGTGACCTGGACCAGCATCATGGGAAGGATGTCACCAGGTTCAAGCATGCCGTAGAAAGCGAGCGGAAAAAAGACCAGCGAATCGACGCCTTCCCCGGCTACCGTGGATGCCAAGGCGCGCAGCCAGAAATGCTTCCCCTTCGCTCCAAGCTTCATCCGGCTCATCACATAGGCATTGACAAAGGAGCCAGCAAGGAAGGCAGCAAAACTTGCCATTGCGATTCGCGGGACGAGCCCGAAAACATAATTAAAGTGCTCCGCCCCATTCCAGAATGGCGCAGAAGGGAGCCAGGCTGCGGCCTGTCCTGCAGCGGCAACAAAAAAATTCATGCCGAAGCCCAGCCATATGACCAGGCGTGCGCGGCGGAATCCCCAAACCTCGGTGACGACATCATTAACGATATACGACACGGGAAAAACCAGTACGGCTGCGGGAAGTGCCAGACCGAAGAGCAGAAAGATTTTTGATGCGAGGAGATTGGAAAGGATGAGGCAGGTGCAAAAGAGCACGCACAGGAACAGAAAAACTGGAGAAAAGGTGCGGTGTTGCATGACTTGTTTTTTACGTGGTTTTCAAGCACACGGTCGAATGTTGGCCCCGGCACGCGAGGAATGCAGTTCTTATGTATCAAAAAAGACGTAAACGCAAGCTAAAAGCATGCTCCGGGATGATCCGGGCGCTTTCAGCTTTGCTACGCTTTCTGTACGGCTGTTACCGTCGCGCGCTTTATTCAGCCTTATTCCGCGAAAAAGGAGACCATAAAGGGCTGTGATAACGCACGGCATAAACATTTTGATAATGACGGCAATCAATGTTCCATGCTCTTGACACCTGCGGCGCAATGGAAGATGATGAGGTCTGAGTGGTTTTACGGTATTTATGCATTGCCAACATGGGCGCGGCAGCGTTACGAGGAGAATGCCGTCGCAGATGCCCGACCTGCCTTTAATTGGCGAGGCAGGGGAACCAACGGAGGATCCATGAAATCTCGCATCAGCCTGCCTACCTGGATGGCAATAGGCATGGCGCTCGGCATCGTGGCTGGCATCGTGCTGCCTGACTGGCAAGGGCTGTACAAGCCCCTAGGCGACCTGTTCATCAAACTCATCCGCATGGTCGTCGTGCCCTTGGTGCTCTGCACCATCATCGCTGGCGCTGCCAGCGTAGGCGATCTGACTAAACTGGGCCGAGTGGCCACCAAGACTCTCGTCTACTACCTGGCCACCACCGCAATCGCCGTGGTCATCGGCCTTGTGTTCGCCAACCTCATCGATCCCGGGCAGGGACTTGACATCACCACGGAAGGCCTGAAGGCAAAGGCCAAGGATGCACCGCCGCTCATCCAGGTGTTCCTTGACATCGTGCCCCTCAACCCCATTGACGGTCTGGCAAAGGGCAACATGCTGCAGGTCATCTTCTTCGCACTCATCTTTGGCTTTGGTCTTTCCGCCATCGGTGAAAAGGGCAAGCCCGTCATCCAGTTCTTTGACGTGTGCGGCGAAGTCATGATCAAGGTCACCAACATCGTCATGTACTATGCCCCCATCGGCGTGTTCGGCCTCATTGCCGTTACCACTGCCAAGCACGGGCTCAACATTCTCCTGCCGCTGATCAAGGTTATTGGCGTTATGTATTTGGCGGCCGTGGTGCATGCCTGCGTCACCTACCTGCCTCTGGTCAAGGCTTCCGGCGTGAGCATGGGCCTCTTCTTCAAGATGCTTTCCGCCCCGCTGCTCATCGCCTTCACCACCTGCTCTAGTGCGGCTGCCCTCTCCACCAACCTCATCCAAGTGCAGAAGATCGGCGCGTCCAAGCCCGTGGCCTCTTTCTCCATCCCGCTTGGCAATACCATCAATATGGATGGTACCGCAGTGTACCTCGGCGTTGTGGCCATCTTCGTGGCTGAGATCTACGGCATTGCCATGCCTATAGATAAGCAGGTGCAGGTTCTCGCCATGGGTGTGCTGGCCTCCATCGGTTCCGTGGGTGTTCCTGGTGCCGGTCTCATCATGAGCACCATCGTGTTCACCCAGGTCGGCATCCCGCTGGAAGGCATTGCCATCATCGCCGGTATTGACCGCGTGATGGACATGGCCCGTACTACCCTGAACGTCCTTGGCGACGCTACCGGCGCCGTCGTTGTGTCCAGATGGGAAGGCGACCTCGACTTGGAACGCGGAGCGAAGTTTGCCGCCGAGCAGGACGCTGCGTAATTCCTTTCTACCAGTTCTGTAATGCATGCCGCCGGATTTTCCGGCGGCATTTTTTTTGAGACTGTACTGATTGGAGAGCATACGGGTGACCATGTGCCTGCGTATTGTTTTTCAGGTACAATCACCATGTTCTTCGGTTGCGTTTTTCATCCATCGGACTATCATGTGCCGCATGAACGCTATTCACACATCCTCCGTAGGCCGCCAAGCGTGGACTGCCTTCGTAATCGCAACCATCATTTATCTCTTTACGTATCTTTACCGACTGGCACCAGCCTCCATGGCGTTGTATATAGCTGAAGACATGGGCTTCGGCATTGCAGAGATGTCCATTATCGGCTCTGCAAGCATCCTCGGCTTTGGCATCATGCAGCTGCCCTGCGGCTTGCTCTCGGACCGTCTGGGAGGGAAAACGACCCTGCTCATGCTCACATTGCTGGCCGGCGCTTCCACCCTGTGGTTCAGCATGGCGCATTCGTTCGAATCTGTGGCCGTTTCTCGCCTGCTGACGGGTCTAGGTGTTTCGGCCACAATCCCCTGCATTTCTATCCTTGCCCGAAAGTTTCCACCGGAACTGTTTGCCCGCGTTTCCAGTGTGATGTATGGATTCGGCGGCCTAGGGACCATAGCTTCTGCTGCTCCCATCGCATGGGCAAGCGCCACCTTCGGTTGGCGCAGTTCCATGCTTGCCTGTGGTCTATCTTCCCTGCTGCTGGCCGCATTGCTCTTCCTACTCGTGCACGAGGACATCCCAACGCCAATCCGTTCGCAGCAACGCTACCCCTTGCTTTCAGGGCTGAAAAGTGTGCTGACAAAACGCCATTTCTGGCTGCTCTGCACCGTTTACAGCGGCATCATGATCGCCTTTTTCGGATTCTATGGACTGTGGTTCGGCCCTTATCTCGTGCAGGCCTGCGGATTGGACAAAATCGAGGCTGGCATGGTGCTTTCCGTAGGAGCAACTGCGAGTATCGCCGGGATGCCTCTCTCCGCTGTCATTTCCGATGCCCTGCGATCCCGTAGGAAAGTCATTTCCTGCATGACCTGCATTCAGGTCCTGTGTATAGCAACGCTGGCATTGTTTCCCGGCAAGTTGGCTATCCCTGCCCTTATCGCTCTTGCTGCGGCGTTCACGTTCTGTAATGGGGCGGCAGGCCTATGCTTCACTTCGTGCAAGGAACTCTTCCCCCTTACCATCCTAGGAGCCGCTACCGGCTGCCTGAATACTCTGCCACCGCTCTTCAGCGCCTTAAGCCAGAAAGCCTTCGGCACACTCCTTGAATGCGCCCAGGCGTCCGGTATGAGTACGCAAACTGCCTACGGAAACGTCACCCTGCTCTATCTGGCTGTCCTGCTCTGTGCCGCAGTTGCATCCTTCTTCATTCGCGAAACGCATCCTTCGGTCTATTGCGCGGAATCAAATTGAAAAACGTTCTGCCGCTCCCCCTAGTATACTTGCCATCATCGGCCGCGTAGATCCTGAAAAAAAACAGGATCAGAAATACATGGAATCATCCTGCTGTCGAGGAGGACGGGGCACAGGTCTGTCGTCATGAGGTGCTTTAAAGAAGCGCTGGTCATCGTTCTGCGACTTGTTCACCTGCCGTAGAAGAGCCATAGACCGATTAAATGCCGCCGTAAATCCTTGCAGGGAAAAACGGGGAATTGCGTCTTTTGCATTGAATACCATGATGCGAAGATAACGACCATTCCTCATCTGCTCTACGAAATCACGATCAAGCATGCCGACATCAATATTGATATAAATGCAGGCGTCGTCTTCGCTTACAAGCGCCATTGCATGGTAGATATTATTTCTGTCCACGCGCAGCTGTACAGGCTGTTCGCTTGGGCCTTGCCTTAGAAAAAACCTTCCCCTGTCCTCGCGCTTGCCCACTATGATGGAAAGGGAGAACCTGTAGTCCAGGGTGCAATCGAGAGCGAGTGAGACCTCCATGTCGTTCAGTGCTGAGGTCATCATCCTTGCACTGATCCCGCTATGGACTGTAATAAGGGCAGAAATCCATGCCTGATGCTTCTGCATCGCTGTCACGCGCCCTTCTTCGGCGGAGACCTGCCCGGTACAGAAAAAAAGCGTCAAAAGCAATACCGCCAGGAAACGGCCCGCTTTCATCGCCACCCCCTTTCGAAAGATGGTTATCGTACGACAAAAGGATAACAATCCGCGCGTAAATCTTCAAGGTTAATCCTTCTTCACGGAATTATCTTCATGGGCCTAACCACAGTAAAAGATGCTCAATGAAATGGCACGCGGCGACAGGCTCCGCTTCGGTATCCGTCATACATATGTCAATAATGTAAAAGCCATATCCAGCGATGCATGGTCAGGGATTGTTCATGGGGTTCCTTCGCCATGGATAGAAACTATGTTCAGGAAAGCCTGAGGCGATATTTTGGCTATGATCTGAACAAATGGCTCACCATGAACACTTCTGAAGCTCCGTACCATTATTATGTCTCGGCAACCTTTATCAGTTTGAAGGTACCGAATGAGATGCAGTCTGCTTTCCATCTGTGAA
>JAEEGL012318471.1_pt1 | contig 23032 bp, 17 predicted proteins | sample 9134231 | NCBI WGS metagenome assembly JAEEGL01 (sample SAMN16246548, study PRJNA631951) | gut metagenome | biome: gut microbiome; feature: rumen; material: fiber-attached | host: Bos | place: Iran: Karaj | collected 2018-10
AAGTTCTGCGAGCGGGCACTGAAGTTTGCCCTGCTGATGAACACCGAAGGACAGTATGTCAGCCTCGACGACTATCGCGACAAAATCAAAGCACTGCAGACCGACAGGGATAAGAATGTTTGCTACCTTTACGCCAACGATGCCGAAGAGCAACACGCCTATATCGCCAAGGCTAAGGCAAAGGGCTACGATGTGCTGCTGATGGACAGCGTGCTAACACCGCACTGGATCAACCTGCTGGAGCAAAAGAAGGAGAAGAGCCGCTTTGTGCGCGTAGACGCCGATACGGTGGAGAAACTAATCCCCCACGACGACAGCATCCCCGAGAAACTGAGCAAAGAGGAGCAAGAGAAACTGAAACCCATCATCGAGGCAGAAGTGGACAAACAAAAATACACCGTTCAGATGGAGAGCCTGGAGAGCGACGACGCTCCTATGCTTATCACCCAGAGCGAATGGATGCGCCGCTACAAAGAGATGGCACAGACCAGTGGCGGCGGCATGGGCTTCTATGGCGAGATGCCCGAGAGCTACAACCTGGTGGTGAACGTAAACCACCCGCTGATAGAGCAGGTGCTGCACGAAGAAGATGCCGACAAGCAGAAACAGCTGGTGCACCAGCTGACCGACCTTGCCCTACTGGCCAACGGCCTGCTGAAAGGCGAAGCACTGACTGAATTCGTCAAGCGGAGCACCGAATACTTAGGAAAATAAGCCGCCAGCCGACACTGAGGCAAAAAACAAAAGCAGGGAAAACCCATTAGAGGCTCCCTGCTTTGTGTTTGCAGAAAATATGCCATTAGGTCAAAAGAAATAATATTGAAGAGAACACAATAATAATAGCAAAAACTCGTTAGTCGGGGTATTATTGTGACGTTTTCGATAAGCTGTGAGCATAAGGCAAATCACAAAGTGCTTGTCCTCTGTCTAGGCGAGAAAACGACGGTTGCGAAGAAACAAACTATTCACCTTATGAAAAGGACCATCATCATCACCGGCGGAGCCGGATTTATTGGAAACCATGTGGTACGACTGTTTGTGAACAAGTACCCCGAATACAATATTATCAACCTCGACAAGCTGACTTACGCTGGCAATCTCGCCAACCTGAAGGACGTGGAGGACAAGCCTAACTACAAGTTCGTCAAGATGGACATCTGCGACTTCGAAGGCGTGTACCAACTGATGCAGAACGAACACGTCGACGGCATCATCCATCTGGCTGCCGAGAGCCATGTGGACCGCAGCATCAAAGACCCCTTCACCTTTGCACAAACCAACGTAATGGGCACACTGTCGTTGCTGCAGGCCGCCAAGCTCTACTGGGAATCTCTGCCCGAAAAATACGACGGCAAACTCTTCTACCACATCAGCACCGACGAGGTATATGGTGCCCTTGAACTGACCCACCCCGATGGCATCGAGCCTCCGTTCAGCACCAAGGCGTCTAGCGGTAAACACCACCTGGCCTACGGCGAGAAGTTTTTCACTGAGGATTTGAAATACCAGCCCCACAGTCCCTACAGTGCTGCGAAGGCATCGAGCGACCACTTCGTCCGTGCCTTCCACGACACCTACGGTATGCCCACCATCGTCACCAACTGCAGCAACAACTACGGCCCCTATCAGTTCCCCGAAAAACTGATTCCTCTTTTCATCAACAATATCCGCCACCGCAAACCCCTACCCGTCTACGGCAAAGGCGAGAACGTGCGCGACTGGCTCTACGTCGAAGACCACGCCCGCGCCATCGACACCATCTTCCACCGCGGGCGTGTGGCAGAAACCTACAACATAGGCGGCTTCAACGAATGGAAGAACATCGACATCGTCCGCCTGCTCATCCGCACCACCGACCGCCTGCTAGGGCGTCCCGAAGATGCCGACATGGACCTCATCACCTTCGTTACCGACCGCGCCGGCCACGACCTGCGCTATGCCATCGACAGCCGCAAGCTGCAGTATGAGTTGGGCTGGGAGCCTTCGCTCCAATTCGAAGAAGGCATTGAGAAAACCGTGCGCTGGTATCTCGACAACCAAGCTTGGATGGACAACGTCACCAGCGGCGACTACCTGAAATACTACGAAGACATGTACGCCAACAGATAACCTGGAATGTGGTATTGTGCCATCGCTTGATTGTGTTAGTCAAAATCATTCAAACATTCAATCATTTACACACCCACACAACAGCACATTAAAGCATGCTCTTCAACTCTATCGAATTTGCCATCTTCCTTCCGATAGTATTCTTGCTCTATTGGTTTGTTTTCAACAAGAAGGTCAAGACCCAGAACCTCTTCATTCTGGCAGTCTCCTACCTATTCTACGGATGGTGGGACTGGCGGTTTCTTCTGCTGATAGCTTTCACCTCCTTTTGCAGTTGGGGGAGCGGGATGCTCATCTATCAGTCCGACAATCCTAAGCGAAAGAAACTAATCAATGCCGCCAACATTATCATCAACCTTCTCATCCTGGGGCTATTCAAGTACTACGACTTCTTTGCACAGACCTTTGCCGACCTATTCCTCAACGGGAAAAGCGATGGCATACTACTCAACCTAATCCTTCCTGTCGGCATCAGTTTTTACACCTTCCAAGCCCTCAGCTATAGCATCGACATTTACCGCAACAAGATTCAACCCACCCGAGACATCGTACAGTTCTTTGCCTTCGTCAGCTTCTTCCCTCAATTGGTGGCTGGCCCTATTGAAAGGGCATCGAACCTGCTACCCCAGTTTGAACGTCCCCGAACATTCAACTACCGCGATGCCGCTGAGGGAATGCGCCTTATACTTTGGGGACTCTTCAAGAAGATTGTCATCGCCGACAATTGTGCCGAATACGTCAACGCCGTATTTGCCGCCCCCGATGCTCACAAGGGCAGCACCCTTATCTTGGCTGCCATCTTCTTCTCATTCCAGATTTACGGCGACTTCTCAGGCTATTCCGACATTGCCATAGGCACCGCCAAACTTTTCGGTATAAGGCTGATGAAAAACTTCAATGTACCCTACTTCAGTCGCGACATAGCCGAGTTTTGGCGCCGTTGGCACATATCCCTTACCACATGGTTCCGCGATTATCTATACATACCGCTCGGAGGCAGCCGCTGCTCGAAGGCTAAAGTGGTTCGTAACACCTTTGTCATCTTCCTAGTCAGCGGTCTTTGGCATGGAGCCAACTGGACCTTTGTCGTATGGGGGGCATTCCATGCCTTACTCTTCCTACCTCTTATCCTCTTGGGTAGAAACCGTAATCATCGTGACACTGTCGCAGCCAACCGCGTGCTTCCCACACTCAAAGAATCCGGTCAGATGCTTCTGACATTCACTCTCGCCACCATCGGCTGGGTAATCTTCCGCGCCGAGAGTATCACCGCCGCATGGGATTATCTAGCTTCTATCCCTCAGGACAGACTACTCTCTTTCCCCTGGCTCCCTTCAAAGACTCACTACCTAGTCTTGGTAATGTGCATTGTCTTCATGCTGGCAGAAGAATGGAACCACCGCCTACAAGGCACCCCGCTGCAATTAGCACGCATCAAGTCTCGGGTCGTGCGCTTCACCATCTATCTCATATTGTTAGCCCTAATTGCGTTACTCAATTCTGGGTCAGGCAACCAGTTTATCTATTTCCAATTCTGAGTCCATGAGAAAGTTTATTATTCGCACATCAGTATTCCTCCTTCTCGCCACCGCACTCATGGCCGTCCTCGACGTCTGCCTCACCCACAAGTTGCGTCACTATGACAGGGGGCGTTTTCTAGTCTGGAACGAAATCTTCGACAACCACATTGATGCCGACCTGCTCATCATGGGCAGTTCCAGAGCCTGGGTACACTACTCGCCCGAGATCCTCGACTCTGTCCTCCACACTCATAGCTATAACCTCGGAGTAGATGGTAGCTGTTTTAACCGACAATATACCCGCTATCGCATTTACCGCAAACACCAACCTAAGCCTCGCATTATCATTCAGAATTTCGAGTGTACAACCCTTGACTACACAACCGGATACGAACAATACCAATACTTCCCCTACTTCTCCGACCCCGACATCCAACGCTGGGTCATCCCTTACGAAGAGTTCTCCATTGCCGACCGCATCTTTCCCTTTTACCGCTACTCTAACTTCGGGGTTGAGAAACTATTTGCTAACAAGCTGAAAGTAGAAAGAGGATATTGGGGGCATGAGAAGGTCTGGAAGGTCGAACCTATTGACAAAGACAATCTAATTCATTTCACAGTGGATCCTCGCAGCCTCAGTCTCCTAAAGCAGTTCTTATCCAAATCGGCCGAGGAGGGAGTCCAAGTCATATTTGTTCACTCTCCCATCCACATTTCCCTGACCGAATGCCAGGACGATGTAGATAGCATGTGGCATACCTGGCGCCAAATTGCCGACCAATACAACATCCCCATTCTCGATTATCAATACGACTCCCTCTCGTACGACACCACATACTTCTACAACCGCATGCACCTCAACAAACTTGGGGCCGAAATATTCTCACGCCATCTTGCCGAGGACCTCAAGAAACTCTTAGAAGAATGAACCATATACCCACCGTCAAACTCCCTTTACAATAAGCAACCCCATGAACATCATCTTCGACTTTGGAAACGTACTCGTCCGCTGGGAACCTGAGCGGGTGTTTCTACCCTATTTTGATGGCAACGAAGCCAAATACTGGTTTTTCTGGCGGCACGTGTGTGATGCCACATTCCGCAACCGCATCGATGCCGGCGAGGACTCACACCTTGTCATCAGTCAACAGAAGGAACGCTACCCCGAGTTTTCCGAGGCGATAGAGATGTATATGTCGCGATGGGAAGACTCCCTGCCAGGAGAGATGCCCGGAATGTATCAGCTGCTGCAGGAGTTGAAAGCCAATCCTACCTATTCCATCTACGGCCTCACCAACTGGTCGATGGAAACATTCCCTCAGGCTCGAGCCAAATTCCCTGTACTGCAGCTCATAGACCGATATGTCGTATCGGGCGATATTGGCGATGTGAAGCCACACCCACGTATCTTCCACACCCTGCTCGACCGCTACGAACTTGCCCCGGACGACTGCACTTTTATCGACGACAACCCCGACAATGTCGAAGGAGCTAAGAAACTAGGTATCCACGGCATTCTTTTCCAAGGAGCCGAACCCCTCAGGAAAGAGCTGGGACTAATCTAGTGCTTATTTCCAACTCCTTATAATCCATAGTATCCCGTCGGTGCTTCCTTGCCCCCAACCTTTTTTAACTCTCTATTTTCATTATATTTCAAAAAAAAGTACTATCTTTGCAAATTGTTAGTATCTTATTCTAGTATAGATTTTACATATTATGAAGAAGTTAATATATTGGTTCCTTCGAAAATACCGCCACGTCACCGCATCTCGCTGGATAATCCTGGCCATTGATTTATTTACTTTGGTCGTCGCTTTTGCCGTCACCGACTTTCTACGGCTTAGAACCACCGTACATATCGACTGGCCCGCACTTATCGTCAAACTAGCTGCATTCATTGCCCTAGCCACGGCTTGTTATATTTCTATCGGCACACACCGCTCCATCATACGTCACTCGGGGCTCTATGACATCTACAAGGTGGTCCTATCCAACTTTATAGCTGCCGTCATCTTGGTTGCCTTCAACCTATTGAACAACAACCACCCCATCGTCCAAAACCGCTACACTCCCGCCTATAGCGAGATATTGATGACCTTTGCACTCCAAATTGTTGCCATGACCATCATGCGGCTTGTCCTACAACAGGTATACAACGACTACGTACGCCGTCGCCGCCGTCCCTGCAACGTAATCATCTACGGTGCTGGTGCGGCTGGAGTTATCGCCTACAACGCACTCCAACAAGACCGCCTGCACGAGTACAAAGTTGTCTCTTTCCTTGACGACGACAGAAAAAAGACCGACACTGCCCTCAACGGCATCCGCGTGCTACTCCCCAAGGATGGCCTCAACAAAGAATACATCAAAAAGCACCATGTCGAGGTACTCCTCATCGCCATACCTTCTATCAAACTCTCCCTCAAGCAAGAAATCATGAACAAGGGCCTCGACCTTGGCCTCACCGTCAAGGCTGTGCCCCATATCAGCAACTGGATTAACGACAGCTTCAGCATCAACCAAATCCAGGACATCAAAATCGAAGACCTCTTAGAGCGTGAAGCCATTAAACTAGACAATAGCAATATCGTCCGCGAAGTCGCCAACAAGGTAGTCCTTGTCACCGGTGCCGCAGGCTCCATAGGCAGCGAGATATGCCGACAGCTGATACAGTATGCCCCCCAGAAAGTCATAATGCTCGACCAAGCCGAGTCGCCCATGTACGACCTCCAATTCGAGTTGCGGAGCAACGAGCCCTACTGCCACCATATCGACCGTATGGAATTTGTCATTGCCAATGTCAAAGACCGCCAACGTATGGCCGAGGTATTCAGTAAGTACCATCCCCAAATAGTCTTCCATGCAGCCGCCTACAAGCACGTCCCCTTCATGGAGGAGAATCCCTATGAAGCCATTCTGGTCAATGCCTTCGGGACAAAGAATCTTGCCGACCTGGCCATAGAGAATGGCACCGAGAAGTTTGTCATGATATCCACCGACAAGGCCGTCAACCCAACCAATGTCATGGGTGCCACCAAGCGTATGGCGGAAATATATATCCAAAGTCGCAGCACCGACACCACCCACTTTGTCACCACCCGTTTCGGCAATGTCCTTGGTTCCAACGGCAGTGTTATCCCTCTCTTCAAAAAGCAATTGGCAGCCGGCGGCCCACTCACCGTCACCCACAAAGACATCATCCGCTACTTCATGACCATCCCCGAGGCGTGCAATCTTGTGCTTGAAGCCGGCTCGATGGGCGAAGGTGGCGACATCTTTGTCTTCGACATGGGCAAACCCGTCAAGATATACAACTTGGCAAAGAAGATGATACAACTCTCTGGCGCCAAAAACATCGAAATCAAAGAAGTGGGTCTTCGCCCAGGCGAAAAGCTCTATGAGGAACTCCTCGCCAACAAGGAGGCCAACATCCCCACCTACCATCCCAAAATCATGCGAGCCCAAGTGCGCAAATATTCCTTGGAAGACATCGATCGCGAATATCTTGAACTTTGGAACCTCATGCCCACTCTCGACCCCATGATGCTGGTACGCAAGATGAAACAGATTGTCCCCGAGTTCAAAAGCAATAATAGCATATATTGCCAACTCGACAACCCCTCCGACCAATAACACACTCCTATAAGCCACCCCTTCTCGAACCTCTTCATCTTCTCCCCTTACCATGAAAACCCTCACAGCATCAGTCAAGACTCTGTTTCAAGGGTTAAAATGGTACGAGAAGACGGAATACCTTCTGCTGGCACTATTTGTCATAACCATAGCTACCGATTGGTCGCTTGCCTTGTGGTGCCTACTCCTGCTGTGTGCCAATACAATAGTTAAGATTTTTGCAAGCCATCATATTGGCAACCCCTCTCTCAACCGACCCATACGTATCTGCCTCTGCCTCATGGCGGCCTACTACATGGCCTATGCCGTCAGTGCCTTCTACAGCAGTCAGCCCCACGAAGCCCTCTCCACCCTCAGCATGATGCTCCCACTGCTACTCTTCCCCCTTATCTTCCTACTCAGCGACACCCGCTACCTGCGACGTCCTCACCTCTCTTTCCTCACCTACCTCTTTGCGGCCACTCTTACCCTTCGGTTTCTTGTCATGCTAGTAAGAGCCTCAATACACTCTGCCGAGAGCCAACTCATTCACAGCACCACCGACATCATTACTGCCCTGCTGCTTCAATTCGGTTCTGCCCTATCCCAATCCTCCCCCTTTCAAAATCTCAACACCCTGCTTGTCATACCTCCCTTTCGAGCTATCGCCCACCTTTTCAACGGCACCCCCTTCGAGGCTCTCAAACCATTTGAATTCGACCCCTTGCACCACAACTACCTATCGCTCTACCTCCTCACCGCCATCGCCCTACTCTACACAGAATTATTACGACATTGGAAAAGTCCCCGCTGGCGAAAAATAAGATGGATTGTCATTGCCGATATCGCAATGCTATCCATCCACATGCTACTCAGCGACTCTCGCTCTGGAATTGTAGTTTGGATAGTGCTTGCCTCAGCCTGCCTTGTCCACCTAGCTTTTGTACGAAAACAATGGCGGTCTATCGCCATCATACTAGCCGCTCTAGCCGTCCTAGTCGGAGGTTCTTACTGGGCCTCCCCCAAGTCTTACGAACGCATCTCATCCACCCTCCACAACATCCGTATCGGAGAGCAGGCCGACGTGCGCCAAGATTTATGGAAGAGCGGATTGGCAACCGCCAGAGAACACCCTGTTTTCGGCTACGGATGCGATGGCTATTGGGATTCCCTTTTCGAGCAATACCGTGTCCACGACTGCTTCACTGCCTGCGTCAACGAATTCAGCACCCACAACCAATATATCGAAACTCTGCTCTCCACCGGAATAGTGGGTTTGGTTCTACTCCTCGCCATGATACTGCTACCTGTCTACGTGGCACTTCGCCGGCGTCCCCACAACCTTCCTTTGGCACTATTCACCGTGGTCTACGCCCCCTGCCTCATATTTGAGGCCACTTTCGGCCGCCAGATGGGCCTCCTCTTCATCGGTTTCTGGTACTGCCTCATTCTCCTTCATTCCCGTTCTATTTCAACCTCTTCTCAACTCACTCTCCCCGAACTTTAACCTTCCCTATACCCTTTCTTCAATTCATAAACAATCCTTATTCGAATCATCATCGCATCTATAAGCGAACATACTATGAATTAGACAATAATGAGGTAAGATATACTCTCTTAAGGATGTTGATAACAGGGTGCATCTGCCCCAAAGAAATCAGTTTTGCAACATTGCAAATAAACGAAGTTTATTTTTTTTGACTGTCTACTACTGATATGTTGAAAAAAAAGAGTATTTTTGCAAGTTATTTATGGCATGCCGAAAAAGGCAGCAACAGCATGCCACAAACTGATAATTAGAAAGATAAATATTTATTATATATTATGCAAGACATTAAGATTGCTGTTATCGGCCTAGGTTATGTGGGACTACCGCTGGCCAGACTCTTTTCGACAAAGTACAAGACGATTGGTTACGACATGAACCAGGCTCGCGTGGATGCCCTGATGGAAGGGCACGACGCAACCCTCGAGGTTAGTGACGACCTGCTGCAGGATGCCATCAAGAATCATGGATTTCGCTGTACGACTGATTTGGATGAAATACGCCAATGCAATTTCTATGTTGTTGCCGTTCCGACACCTGTGGACATCAACAACAACCCCGACCTCACGCCCCTCTATGGTGCCAGCGAAGTGGTGGGTAAAGTGATTAGCAAGGGCGACGTGGTGGTGTACGAGTCGACGGTCTACCCCGGTGTTACGGAGGACGAGTGTCTTCCCGTGGTGGAGAAGTTCTCTGGGTTGAAATACAACGTGGACTTCTTTGCCGGTTACAGCCCCGAACGTATCAACCCCGGCGACAAAGTGCACACCGTGGAGAAGATAACCAAGATTACTTCTGGCTCGACTCCCGAGATTGCAGACCTCGTCGACAAAGTGTACTCATCGGTGCTAACAAACGGAACCCATCGTGCTGCAAGCATCAAGGTGGCCGAAGCTGCCAAGGTGATTGAAAACAGCCAGCGCGATATCAATATTGCCTTCGTCAACGAGCTGTCGAAGATTTTCACCCTCATGGGAATCGACACGCTGGATGTGTTGGAAGCAGCTGGAACAAAATGGAACTTCATCAAGATGAACCCCGGACTGGTAGGAGGTCACTGCATCTCGGTCGACCCCTACTATCTGGCTCAATGTGCCCAGCGTCTGGGCTACAACCCTGAGATTATCCTCGCCGGCCGCCGCATGAACGACGGTATGGGTGCTTATGTCGCCGATCGCACCGTGAAGCTGATGCTGAAGAAGGGCATCCAAGTGCTGGGTTCGAAGATTATCATCATGGGCTTCACATTCAAGGAGAACTGCCCAGATGTGCGCAACACACGCGTCATCGACATATATCATGCCTTGCAGGAATACAATGCCAACATCACCGTCTACGACCCCTGGGCATCGCCCGAACGCGTGAAGCACGAGTATGGCATCGACATTGTGAACGAACTGCCTAAGGAAAAATACAGTGCCGCCATCATAGCCGTCGCCCATCGTCAATTCAGAGAGATGGAAATCGACTTCGACTCTCTGCTGGAGAAAAACCACATCATTTTTGACGTCAAGGGCATTATGCCGCGCGAACTGGTAGACGGAAGACTGTAGAGAACTAAGAAGTAAGAACTAAGAAGTTGATTGCTTGATTGTCTGATTGCTTGAATATTATTGACTGCGGCAGCAAACTTTCAATTTTCAATTTTCATTTTTCAATTTATAACATGGCTAACTTTGCATTGATTGGAGCTGCGGGCTATATTGCTCCACGACATTTGAAGGCTATCGCCGACACGGGCAACACCCTGCTGGCAGCATACGACAAGTTCGATAGCGTGGGTCGGTTGGACAGCTTTTTCCCCGACTGCTCTTTCTTCACCGAGCAGGAGCAGTTCGACCGCTATTGCTCCAAACTGCAACACACCGACAACGCTTTGCAGTGGTTGTCCATCTGCACCCCTAACTATACACACGACGCTTTTATCCGCTACGGCTTGCGCCTTGGGTGCAACGTCATCTGCGAGAAACCGCTGGTGTTGAACCCTTACAACATCGACAACTTGGTGGAACAGGAAAAAGAGTCGGGTCACGAGGCCTACACCATCCTGCAATTACGTCTGCACGACTCGATTGTTGCCCTAAAACGCAAAGTTGACGAGGGGCCTAAAGACAAAGTGTATGATGTAGATCTCACCTACATCACCTCTAGAGGCAGATGGTACTACTCTTCATGGAAGGGCGATGTGCATAAGAGCGGCGGAGTGGCAACCAATATTGGCGTGCATTTCTACGACATGCTGCAGTGGATATTTGGCGAGGTCAAGAAGAATGTGGTGCATGTGATGAGCCACGACCGCGTAGCAGGCTATCTAGAGTTGCAACAAGCCCGCGTGCGCTATTTCCTCAGCATCAATGCCGACTGCCTGCCTCCCAACGCAGTGCAAGGTGAGAAACGCACTTACCGCACCATCCTGATCGACGGCGACGAGTTTGAGTTCAGCCAAGGCTTCACCGAACTGCATACCAAGAGCTACCAAGAGATTTTGGCAGGACGTGGCTTCCGTATCAGCGAAGCTAGAAACTGCATCCAGATAGTAAGTGATATCCGTCACTCAACCCCTATCGGACTGAAGGGCGACTATCACCCACTGGCACGACTTCCCCTAGCACCCCATCCCTTCGGATGGCAGGACATGCGATATTAAGCCATTCAACATCCAGAGTCCACAGTTCACACTTACCAACCAACTAATCAGATGGAATTCAGAGACCTTAAAAAGCAGTATCAGACCCTGAAAGGCGACATCGACCAAGCCATGGCAAACGTTGCCACCTCGGGAGCCTTCATCATGGGTAGCCCAGTTAAGGAATTGGAGCAGGAACTAGCCTCGTATGTAGGGGTAAAACACTGCCTAGCTTGTGCCAATGGCACCGACGCACTGACGCTTGCCTTGAAGGCATTGGGCATCGGCAAAGGCGATGCGGTGTTTGTGCCCGATTTCACCTTCTTTGCCACAGCCGAAGTAGTGGCACTCGAAGGCGCCACGCCTGTGTTTGTGGACGTCGACCCCCGCACCTTCAATATCGACCCCAAGAGCCTTGACGACGCCGTCCGCTCTGTACACGACTTGATGACTCTCCGTCCCAAAGCAGTGATAGCCGTCGACCTCTTTGGCCAACCGGCCAACTATCCTGAACTGCGTGCCATCACCAAACGAGAAGGCATGTACCTGATTGAGGACGGAGCCCAAGGTTTCGGCGGCAGCATCCGCCTACCCAAGCCTTCTGGAGAAGGCTTTATCGTGAAGCGAGCCTGCAGCTTTGGCGACATATCCACTACCTCGTTCTTCCCCGCCAAGCCGCTGGGCTGCTATGGCGACGGTGGCGCGGTGTTCACCGACAACGACGAGTGGGCCGCTCTGATTGAATCCTATAGAGTGCATGGCAAGGGGAGCTACAAGTACGACAACGTGCGCATAGGTCTCAACAGCCGCCTCGACACCCTGCAGGCTGCCATCCTGCAGGTGAAGTTCAAGGCCTTTAAAGAGCATGAACTGGCCGACGTGAACAACGCTGCAGCATATTATACCCAACTGATTGAGGGCATGACCAAATTTCTAAACAAAGAGGTTCAGGTCACACCCCCCTACGTACCCGAGGGGTATACCAGCAGTTGGGCACAGTACACAATACAATTGAGCGTACCTTCGGGCAATGGCACTTTCAATCGCGAAGCCCTGCAGGCTAAACTGAAGGCCAACGGCATTCCCTCCATGGTGTACTACCCCACCCCGATGAGTGCCCAAACAGCTTTCAAGGAATACCACAATTTCGCCCTCACCCCGCAGGCCGAGCGACTGTCGAAATGCGTCCTATCGCTCCCTATGCATCCCTACCTGACTAGAGAAGATGTGAAAAAGGTAGTCCAGACCCTTGTCGTAAGCCTTTGAAAACTATAAAATGAAACTCCTCACCATCATTGGGGCAAGGCCCCAGATAATAAAGGCCGCCGCCATCAGCCGGGCGGTAAGAGGCCTGTTTGCCGACCGGCTGGAAGAGAAGATACTGCACACCGGCCAGCATTACGACGGGAACATGTCCCAGATTTTCTTCGACGAGTTGGGTATCCCACAGCCCGACTACAACTTAGGCGTAGGTTCGGGACGACATGGTGAGCAGACCGCCAAGATGACTGCCGGAATAGAAGAAGTGCTTCTTTCTGAGCCCTTTGACGGGGTCATTCTTTATGGGGACACCAACTCCACTCTGGCAGGAGCAGTAGCAGCATCCAAACTGCACGTACCCGTTTACCATATTGAGGCTGGGCTGCGCTCTTTCAATATGGCTATGCCTGAGGAGATCAACAGAATCGTGTGCGACCAATTGTCCACCATCTGTTTTGCTCCCACCCAGACGGCTGTCGACAACCTAAGACGCGAAGGATTCATGGAGAGCCTTGCCACCTTTGCTGACGGTAGGAAAAGATTGGTGTGCAACAGCGGCGATGTGATGTACGACAACAGCATCCACTTTGCCTCGGTCGCTCGCCAACGAAGCACTATCCTACAGGATCTTTCACTTGAAGATGGGGGCTATGTCCTTGCCACCGTACACCGCGACAACAATACCGACAACCCCGACCGCCTACACGCTATCATACAAGCTTTGGCCGATGTGGGCATGCAAGACAATATACCTATCGTCCTTCCTCTCCACCCCCGGACTAAGAAGATTCTCGACAATTCTCAATTCTCAATTCTCAATTCTCAATTCCTACACATCATTCCGCCCGCATCATTTCTCGACATCACTCTTCTAGAACAGCATGCCAAAATCGTTATGACCGATAGTGGTGGTGTGCAGAAGGAGGCCTTCTTCTTTGAGCGACCCTGCATCATTCTCCGACCAGAGACTGAGTGGGTGGAGATTGTGAACCACGGTGCCGGCATCATTGCCGATGCCGACCACGATCGCATTGTTGCCGCCTATCGCCAACTGGCCGATCATCCTGTCCATTTCCCCCACCTCTTTGGTGACGGACATGCCTCAGAAAAAATACTCCAGACCATCCTTGACAATTAATTCATACCTATGCCCATGCAGATTCTCACCGACAGCCTGCACCGCATAGCCTACGCTACCGATGCCTCCACCTATCGTGAGTTGCCTATGGGCGTGGCTTTTCCTAAAGACGAACTGGAAATCGTCGAGCTAATCCACGAAGCCAAGCGGCTCCACACCCACCTGATACCTCGAGCAGGGGGCACCAGCATTGCTGGACAGGTGGTGGGAAATGGGATAGTAGTTGACATAAGCCGTCATTTCAACCACATCCTCCAGTTCAACCCTAAGGAGCGATGGATATGGGTAGAGCCAGGCGTGGTTCGTGACGAACTGAACCTTTTCCTCAAACCCTACGGACTCTTTTTCAGCCCTGAGACTTCCACAAGCAACCGTTGCTGTATTGGCGGCATGGTGGGCAACAACTCTTGTGGCACTCACTCGTTAGTATATGGCAGCACCCGCCACCACGTACTCGAAATCAAAGGGCTTCTCAGCGACGGCACTCCCTTCTCAACAGCCCATCCATCCGACAATCCATTACTCTCCCCCATACTTTCATTACTCAACTCATGGGCTGGCGACCCACATACCCGCCAACTCATTGCCGACCACTTCCCCGACCCCGCACTGCGTCGCCGCAGTTGTGGCTACGCTATCGACGAATGTATCGCTCCATTGATTGCCCAACAGGGCAGTCTTCCCGACCTCGCCGCCCTTATCACCGGATCTGAAGGGACGCTGTGCTTCATCACTGCCATCAAGCTTTCGCTCGACCCTGTGCCATCGCCCAAGAAGATGGTACTCTGTGCCCATTGCAACAGTCTTGCTGGCAGCTACCTTGCCAATCTGGCTGCCCTGCGCCACCACCCTGTCGCAGTCGAACTGATGGACGGCAAAATACTTGAGCTCTGTCGCAACAACCCCACCCAACGCCACAACCGTTTCTTCATTCAGGGAGAACCTGCAGCCCTCATTATAGCCGAGTTCAACGGTGACGACATGGATTCCTCGGCCGACGCACTGGAGAAAGAGCTCCTCGACCAAGGGTTGGCGTACCACTGCAGCCGTGTCTATGGCGATGATATCAGCCGTGTATGGGCGTTGCGCAAGGCTGGACTGGGCGTCCTGACGGGTGTTAAAGGCGACGACAAACCCATAGGCGTGGTAGAAGACACTGCTGTCGCACCCGAACGCCTGCCCCAATATCTCGAAGAGTTCCAACAGATGATGGAGCGCCTCGACCTAAGCTGTGTCTATTACGGCCACATCGGCACAGGTGAGCTGCACCTCCGACCCATTCTGAATATCAAAAAGCAACATGACCGTGAGCGCTTCCGCCAAGTGGCTGAAGAAACTGTCCTTTTGGTCAAGAAACATCAAGGCACCCTCAGCGGTGAGCATGGTGACGGTCGGCTCCGAGGCGAGTTCATTCCCATCCTCTATGGCAACGAGGTATATCAGATGATGCGCCAGTTGAAACAGTGTTGGGACCCTGATGGGGTGTTCAACATGGGCAAGATTGTCGACACTCCCCCCATGGACCAATACCTCCGCTACGACGTGGACCAAACCTATCGTTGCAGCGACAGCGACCTGATGTGCAGCATCGAGCAATGCAACGGAGCTGGCGACTGCCGCAAGAGCAACAGCATCGGCGGCACCATGTGCCCTACCTTCAAGCTGACTCACGACGAGCTCTTCTCCACCCGAGCCCGTGCCAACGTGCTTCGCGAGGTACTTACACGCGGGCTTCCTAGCGATTCCGACGACAAAGAGTACGCCGTTCTAGAACAAATGCTCTATAGCTGCTTGGCCTGCAAAGGTTGCAAAGGGGAATGCCCATCTAATGTCGACATGACAGCCATCCGAGCCCAAGTCCTTCAGATGATATATGACCGCCACGGTACTCCTTTCCGTAGTTGGATGGTGGCCCGTATGGCGATGGTCGAACAGCTAGGGCACCTAGTGCGCCCTCTCTACAACTACCTTGCCTCCAACCCCATCACCTCGTCAGTCATCAAACAGGTTGTCTCCTTCGCGCCCGAGCGCAACATTCCTCCCCTCAGTCCCAAAACAATGCGTCGACAACTCTCCCACCTTCATTTTTCTGGCTCTACCGCCAAGAAAAAGGTGTACCTCTTTGCCGACGAATTTACCAACCTTCAGGAAGCTCATTTGGGTGTCACTTTCGCCAACCTCCTCACGGCTCTAGGCTACGAGGTGGAGGTTCCTCCATCGGCCGAGAGTGGCCGTGCAGCCATCTCCAAAGGATGCTTACACCTAGCCTCTCGCTATGCAAAAAAGAACGTACTCTTACTCCGCGACCTAGTCTCAGACGAGACACCGTTGGTCGGCATAGAGCCCAGCTGCATACTCTCCTTCCGCGACGAATACCCCTCTCTAGTGCCTGCAGAAATGCGTGCCGACACCCAACGACTGGCAGGCAACTGCCTCCTCTACGACGAATTTATCATGCGCGAAGTGGCCCGTGGGAACATCCGTCCCGACCAATTCAGTGCACTTCCCCTCGAGGTGTGGCTCCATGGTCACTGCCAACAAAAGGCACTGGTGGGAATAGAGAAGACCGCAGCCATGCTGCGCCTACTCCCCAATTGCAAAGTACATGTAATCCCCAGTGGTTGCTGTGGAATGGCTGGTTCGTTTGGTTATGAAAAAGAACATTACCGCACCTCACTAGCCATCGGCGAGATGGTCCTCTTCCCCGCCGTGCGACGAGCCATGCGGCTACACGAAATGCAACCTTCTACGCCAACACTCGTGGCTGCCCCCGGCACTTCCTGTCGGCAACAAATCCTCGATGGCACTGGCGTCCATGCCTTGCATCCCATTGAGATTATGTATCACTGGCTAGCCGACAGCGATAAGGCTTAGGCTCTTATTGAATCTCTTCGCCACAAATCTTTCTAATTAGGTCGCCTGTACCGTCAATGGCCTGCCAGTCGACGGTATCGATACAGCTCGCCCCAGTTTTGGGTTCATAGCTATGAGCCGTGCGGTAGCCCTCACGGAAGGTGTAGCAAGAGCAACGTTTCGCCTTACAAGAGCTAACCACGACAATCATCGCAACTAATCCTAATACTATCAATAACTTCTTCATAATATATATGAGTTTTAAATTCTTCGTATTTATAACCTGTGAAAAAAGCGTTCTCAAGTCTCAGTTCACTTTCTCTTCACAAAGGTATATCCCTTCATCAAACCAGTATTGGCATTGCCAATAAAGCCAAGCACCTGCTTCCCTTCGTCCGTATGACCATACTGTTCCTTGATTAGCTCGACTGCATGGCTGATGGTCAAACCTTTCAAGAATACGTAGCGGTAGATGTCGGTGATATTGTTGATACTCTCACGGCTGAAACCACGCCGCTGCAGTCCAAGTGAATTTACTCCGGCATAGGAAATAGGATAGCGTGCTGCCTTCACAAACGGGGGGATATCCTTGTCCACCAACGAGCCCCCAGCCGTTATGACATGCGACCCGATGTGGATAAACTGCAGGCAGGCAGTCTTGCCTCCCAATATCACATAGTCGCCCACAATCACATGCCCCGCCAGAGTGGCATTGTTGGCAAAAACGCATCTATCGCCCACCACACAGTCGTGGGCTATATGCGAATAGGCCATAATAAGATTATTATTTCCTATCACCGTGCGTCCTGAAGCAGCCGTGCCGCGGTTGAGTGTACAACACTCCCTGATAACGTTCTCGTCACCAATCTCACACGTCGAATACTCCCCAGCAAACTTCAAGTCCTGTGGGATCGCGGAAATCACCGACCCTGGGAAAATATGGCACTTCTTACCTATTCGGGCACCCGGATAGATAATTACATTGGGTTCAATTATCGTCCCGTCGCCTATCTCCACATCATCACAGATAGTTGTAAAGTTGCCTATCTTCACATCCTTGCCTATCTTGGCGTTGGGGTGCACATCGTTCAGTATCATTTTATTGGTTTTTGATGAATATAGTCAATTAAATATTTGCTAAAGGCGGCATTCGCCTTATGGCCGGGTTTGTATATCGTGAAATGCCCTTGCATCGGCATCCCCACCAGCCTCACATCCCCTACAAAGTCAAGCAGCTTGTGTCGGGCTGGTTCATTGGCATAATAAGGGTCGGTAGTATTCAGCACTCCGTCATGCACCCTAAACTGTGAGGGATCTTTATGAAATGTCCTTCCCAACCTACGTAGTTGTCGACTGCTCAATTCTTTGTTCACATAAACCAAAGCATTATCCAAACTCCCTCCCTTGATAAGGTTGAGATGCAATAAAGGTTCTATCTCGTGAAGAAACACAAACGTGCGACAGGGGGCAATGCCGGCTGCATATTGTGTCAAGTCGTCAATATGGGCGCTCTGCCGTCCTATCACACTGTTGGCAAAATCAATCTCGCAGTCGACCGAGAAATACTCCGCTGGCGCCACATCGTACACCGATCCCGTGGGCTCATACTCAAAATGCAACTTCTCATCAAAAGCGAAGACTTTCCGTTCGGCATCCTGTTCCATTATGCCCACTCGGGTAATCTGAAGGAGCCACGGGCGGGCCGAGCCATCCAAAATTGGCACCTCTCCACCATCCAACTCTACCAACACATTGTCCAGCTGGCAGCCGTGGAGAGCCGACATCAAGTGCTCTATGGTGGCTATGCTGTGCCTGCCGGTTCCTATCGTGGTGCCTCGCACGGTCTCACTGACATTTGTTGCCAAGGCTGGCTGGGTCACGATATTGAAACGGTCTGTACGGCGGAAAGCAATTCCAAAGTCGGGCGGCGCGGGGCATACTGTCACCGTCACCGTCCGTCCGGTGTGCAACCCCAATCCCGTTACTCGGAATTCTTTCTTTATCGTGGTCTGCTTCATGGTATAGGCACAAAACGATAATCTGTCATACGATACAGCAAAGCTTGCTGATTCTCAAATCCATTATCGCCCCGACTCTGCGAGAACGACAGTGGGTAAAGTACTCCTTGCGGCAACACAATAGCTGGGGATTTGAAGAAGTCGGTCCCCTTCTGGTGAATGCCACACACAAAGTAGAGTATGATGTCATTTGCCATGCCGGCATAGGTGCTGGTAGGCTCGGTGCGATACCTTTCACGGAAAAGGTCCACAAACGCCTTGTGCTGGGGATTCGACATATCCCAGTCGGCATAGAAGGTATGGTAGTTCAAATTCTGCAGTTGGGAGAAATCCACATCGTTGTACATCGCTGCCCAATCCTCAAAAGTCACCAAATAGGGCGTCCGGCTCTTAAAAGCCGACAACTTGTTGAGCAACTGCGATGAATAAATGCGGTTCTTCGACTTGTCCTGCTGGTAAAGGCTCACCACCACCGACTGCCCACTGCCTTTCAACATAGTGGTCAACTGGCTCGACTTAGCCCAGTCCACCAGCGTATACTTCATATCATCATAGCGGTCCATTTCGGACGTGAGCGCATTTAGGGCAACCTGTTCGGCCTTGGCTCCCGAGTGCACCACAAACACAGGCATGTTGGGCAGCGTACGATGTATCACCCGCACCGCCGTGCGTGCCATGGCTTCGGCCGATGGCTGGCACTTAAACACATACGGGTTACCAGCCACGATTTCTGCTCTATCTGACACAGGGTTGACTATGAACAGCTGCGCCTCGCGTGCCAAGGCAGCCGCCTTTTCAAAGGGTTGTCGGGTAAGCATGGCAATCAGCAGGTCCGACTGCGCCACGTTATGACTACGGAACGCCTGCTCCACCGCCTCATCGCTCGTCCCTTCCACATCCACCACGTTCAGCGTCACATTGTAGCCCATCTTCTCCAGCCGTTCCAGCCCCAAAAGCATCCCTTCATAGAACTGGATAAACTCCAGACTCTTATAGTTGATTTTCCCTCGCTGCTCCACATCGAACTTCGAGGTCGAAATCTTATCCATCTGACTAAGGTTCAACGGCATCATCAGAGACACTACGATACTCTGCGGATTCACTCGGGGTCTGATGGTTGCAGTGGCACCCATCTCCTGATTAGCAGTTGAGGAGGTTTTGTCCGATGTTTGCTTTGCGTTTGGGTCGTCCTCCTTAGCTGTCACGCGGGTGTCGGTAGCTTTCGGAGCCACAGTTCCGTCCGACAGCTTCTGCCCCTTACAAGGCAGCCACACTGTGTCGCCTATCTGCAGGAAGTGGATATCCTTCTTCGTCACGGCCTCCACCTCTTTCAACCCGTAGGCTCTCGAGATGGCATACACCGTCTGTCCCTGCTCCACGACATGCACAAAGTAGCGTTTCCCATTCAGTAGCTGTGTCTTGTGCGACACCTGCACTGGTGTTCCCCCAGGCATTTGAGCCTTTGTTGAATTGATAATTGAAAATTGAAAATTGAAAAACATGCCCACAAAGAGCAGCATCTTCAACATTCGACTGTCAATTCTCAGATGGTGTTGTTTCATTATTATCGTTTTTAAATTACCACCTCTCACTAATCACCTCTCTTTGTTTTTAACTCTTATTTCTTACTTCCTCCCTACTCCCACTCAATAGTTGCTGGGGGCTTAGAGCTGATGTCGTAGACCACTCGATTCACTCCCTTCACCTTATTGATAATGTCGTTCGACACGCGGGCAAGGAAGTCGTAAGGCAGATGGCACCAGTCGGCGGTCATGCCGTCCACGCTCTCCACCGCTCTCAGGGCGACCACACTTTCATACGTGCGCTCATCCCCCATCACGCCCACGCTCTGCACTGGCAGCAACATGCAGCCTGCCTGCCACACTTTGTCATACAGGTCGTTGTCTCTCAATCCCTGCACAAAGATATCGTCCACCTCTTGCAATATCCTCACCTTCTCGGGTGTCACATCGCTCAAAATGCGAATGGCCAGACCGGGGCCCGGGAAGGGGTGTCTTCCTATCAATTCCTGCTTGATGCCCAACTGACGGCCTACACGACGCACCTCATCTTTAAACAGGCTCCGCAACGGCTCCACCAACTGCAGTTTCATATAGTCGGGCAGTCCACCCACATTGTGATGGCTCTTGATAGTCTGCGATGGTCCCTTGACCGAACTCGACTCTATCACGTCAGGGTATATAGTACCCTGTCCCAACCACTTAGCATCGGTAATCATCTTTGCCTCGGCATCAAACACATCGATAAAGGTCTTGCCTATCGCCTTGCGTTTCTTCTCAGGGTCGGTCACACCAGCCAACACACTGTAGAACCGTTCCTTCGCATCCACACCCTTCACGTTCAACCCCATGTCGCGGTACGACTCCAGCACACCCTCAAACTCGTTCTTACGCAGCAGGCCGTTGTCCACAAAGATACAGTGCAGCTGATGACCGATGGCTCGGTTGAGCAGCACAGCCGCCACGGTCGAATCCACGCCGCCCGACAGGCCCAGCACCACCTTGTCGCTGCCCACCTTCTGACGCAATTCTGCCACAGTAGTCTCAATAAACGACTCGGGAGTCCATGACTGGTCACATCCGCAGATGTCTACAACAAAGTTGCGCAACAGCGTCAGCCCGTCCACCGAGTGGTGTACCTCGGGATGGAACTGTATGGCGTAGGTCTCTTCTCCCTCAATCTTATATCCGGCATTCTTCACCGTGCTGGTCGAGCATATCACATGGTAGCCCTCGGGCAGGCGCTCTATCGTGTCGCCGTGGCTCATCCACACCTGACTACCTACCGGCACCCCCTTCATCAGGGGACTACTGCTGTCCACATACTGCAGGTTGGCGCGGCCATACTCGCGTGTAGCCGACTGCTGAACGCTGCCGCCACCATACTTTGCCAAATACTGCGCCCCATAACACACGGCCAACAGGGGCAGTTTACCCTTTATGTCCTTCATATCGGGGATAGGCGCATCGACAGCATTGCAGCTATAGGGACTGCCTGAGAAAACCACACCCTTCACCTCCTCAGTAAGATTCGGAATCTTATTATAAGGGTGTATTTCGCAATAAATATTCAATTCTCTAATCTTACGGGCTATCAGCTGAGTGTATTGAGAACCAAAATCTAAGATGATGATAGTGTCCATACTTTGTCCTAGTTTATAAAAAGCAAAGATACGAATAAAAATTGGATTAGCAAACATCAAAAATGCAAAACCCCTATCAGTCATCAAGGTTAAATCATTTTTTCAGCCTATTTTCATCCTATACGCACTATAGTACCTATAGTCACTATAGTCACTATAAAATCTATAGTTTGAACCCATATTGGGCTAAGAGGTCGCGGAGGCGGGTGAGCTCGGCTTGCAGAGCTGCGTTGTCGGCTTTCAGGCGGGTGTTGTCGGCGCGGAGGGAGGCAAGTTCGGCATCTTGGTGCTGGCGGTAGCCGGTGCGGGCAGCATACATTCGCTCTTTGATTCCGCCCTGCTCCACAAATTCTTTTTCGAGATTTTTCAAATGGTGGTTGAGCATGGCATCAGTCATGTGGCAGAGGGTGAGGGCTATGTTTGCCATCTCCTCGTCGTTCCATTTTTCGAGGTAGGGATTGTACTCTTCCAGCCGGTTATGGGCTTTGCAGAAAGTCTGCATCTGGTGGTAGCGTGGATGGGTGGCATTCCAAAGAGGGAGCTGCCGCGAGATGAGGTAATCGCGGTAGTCTTCGCGCAATTCCTGCAAAGAGGCACGTGCCACGTTGAGCAACTTGATGTGCATCTCGGTGGAGGTGGTGCCGTCCTCAGTACCCTCGACGATGTTCTGCTTACCCGAGCGCGCTGCCTGCACCATCTGGTCGACAGTGCGGTCGCCGTGCACCGGCAGGAAGCGCTGGCAGAAGACGAAGGTCATCTGGTAAAGAGTCTCCGCTTTCTGGTAGTAGTAGGCATCGCGCCAAGGCTTCTGCCGCTTGAGGACTTGGAATTGGCTGCTAGACATAGTAGTAATTTTTTGTTAATCAACCTATTTTATAGTTCCTATAGTGACTATAGTGACTATAGATACTATAGGCACTATCGAATTGTATCATTTTGCAAAGATACAACTTTATCCTTAACTACGAAGAAAAGAGTTTTTGAATTCTGTCTTGAACGGAATTAACTTGACACTTTTTTGCGCAAAAAAGCAAAAAAGAGATGGGAACCACAAAAAAGAAATGGACGCGGAGGATGTACACCCCGGAGTTCAAGTTGGAAGTTCTGAGCTACTATTACACGCACGGAGAACACCGTCGAAAAACGTATGAGAAGTTTGGGATCAGCGAGACGAACTTGCGTCAGTG
>JAEEGL014185267.1_pt1 | contig 23031 bp, 18 predicted proteins | sample 9134231 | NCBI WGS metagenome assembly JAEEGL01 (sample SAMN16246548, study PRJNA631951) | gut metagenome | biome: gut microbiome; feature: rumen; material: fiber-attached | host: Bos | place: Iran: Karaj | collected 2018-10
GATACGGGCGTTTATATCATAGATGTCGAGAAATACAACAGTGACGTAAGATCATACAGAATGCAGCTTGCATCAGTTCGTCTTGACGGTACATTACAGCCGCTCTCCAGGATGGGTGCCATCACCATTGGACAGGGCGTCAGCAGGGTGGAGCTGAGTCCGGAGATACTGAACTATACCATTCAGGAACCTAATGTGGGTTATTTCCTTGAAGGATATGATTCACAATGGACCATTGTTCCGCAGAACAGCCTGAACAACATAATATATGTCAATCTCCCCGCGGGTAACTATACCTTCCATCTTGCAATTCTTGACAGTGCGGGCGACCGTGTTCTTGAGGAGCGTAAGTTTGAACTAGTCAAGGTGGGCGAGATCTACGAACGCCCCGGTTTCCTTGTTTATATGCTGCTTCTTCTGTCGCTTATGCTCATCTGGTTTACCTGGCTTGTGGTACAGAAACAGCTGCATGAACAGCAGGTAAAGCTGAATATGGCTAACGAAACCGTTATGGCGATAGCAAATGCAGTCGATGCCAAAGATGTGCGTACGCATCAGCATTCTCTCAGGGTGGCCGAATATTCGGAGCTTATAGCACAGGAAATGAAGTGCTTCAAAAAACATCAGGAAAAGAAAAAGCTTTCCAATCTGAGGAAGGCTGCCCAGATGCATGATATAGGCAAGATAGCAATACCGGACAGTGTGCTCAACAAGGTCGGACGTCTGACGGATGATGAATATGCGAAAATGAAATCACATGTGATAAGGGGTGCGGAAATACTTAAGGACTTCACGTTGGTGGAGAATGTTGTCGACGGAACAAGATACCATCATGAACGCTATGACGGCAAGGGGTATCCGGATGGACTTAAGGGTGACGAAATCCCGCTTTTTGCACGTATCATAGGTGTGGCCGATGCTTTCGATGCGATGACATCCAACCGTGTTTACCGTAATCATATGGATACCGATTATGTAATGACCGAAATGAAGCGCGGCAGAGGCACACAGTTCGATCCGGAGGTTCTGGATGCATTCTTCCGTCTGATCGACAGGGGCGATATCAATCTGGATGAAATATATGCCCAGAAGCTTGAAGATATACAGCATGCCGATAAAGAGGCGCAGGAAGAGATCAAACGCAGGGTAGAGGAGGATAAACGGATACAGGCGGAGGAGTTGAAAAACGCCGGAGCCGATGAGGCCACGGGCAATGAGAAAGGAGATAATGAATGAAGCGGGTATATATTGCAACTGTACTGACCTGTCTTGTGATGATGGCTGTCTTCATCGGTTGTTTCCGAGTATTGAATCTTACCGGTAAAAGGGACAGCCTTAAGGTCGGGTTTATTTATGACAATGATGAGAGTACGCCGTATACTTACAATTTTTCCATTGCCAAGGATGCGGTGGAGAAGAAATACGGAGATAATGTAACGATCATGACCCGCAGCAATGTGCTGGATGATGAGATGGAGGAACCGCTCAGGGAACTGGCAGATGAGGGCTGCGATATCATTTTTCTGAACGGTTACAGTAATCTTGTTGTGAAACTGGCTCCGGAGTACCCCGGCACACAATTCTGTCAGACTTCTTATATGGATATGAGCAATCAGACGGTTCCCGGGAATTATCATACCTTTAAGGGAGAAGCCTATCAGGGGAGGTACGTAAGCGGAATCGCTGCCGGAATGAAGATAAAACAGATGATCTCGGAGGGGCTGATAGGTGAGGATCAGGCCATAATCGGTTTCGTTGCGGCCTTTCCCACTTCTGAGGTCATTTCCGGTTACACTGCCTTTCTGCTGGGGGCAAGATCTGTTGTGCCCACAACAGTAATGCGTGTTTGTTATACTCATACCTGGAGCAGCTATGCTCAGGAGAAGAGCGCGGCGCAGAAGCTTATAAAAGAAGGCTGTGTTATCATTTCACAGCATACCGACACTATAGGCCCGGCTATTGCCTGTGAAGAGGCTTCGCAGGAAGGAGAGGTGTATTTTGTAGGTTACAACCAGAGCATGTCTGAGGTTGCTCCCGCCGCATCTCTTGTCACCTCGAGGATATGCTGGGAAACCTATGTGGTTGCGGCTGTGGATGCACTTATGGCTAACAGAAGTATTGAATCGACAGTTTCGGGCAAGATCCACGGAACGGATGTGTCCGGTGGATTTGAAAGGGGATGGGTGGAAATGATAGACCTGAATATGCAGGTCATGGCACCCGGAACACAGGAAGCTATGGACAAGGCCATAGAGCAGTTCAGACGCGGGAACGTTGCCGATGTGTTTAAGGGGAATTACATAGGAGTTGATCCGGACGATCCTGCCGATACATGTGATCTGAGCAACGGTTATATAGAAAACGAAAATACGTCCTATCCTTTATTCCATTATATCCTTTCGGATATTATAACTGTTGACGAATGAGAGGATATAATGCCGGGATGGGAAGGATAACATGAGAAGAATACTTATAACAAATGATGACGGAATAGATGCTGGAGGCATCATACGCCTTTCCGAAGTGGCAAGGGAGTTCGGAGAGGTGTGGGTCGTAGCTCCCATTCACCAGAGAAGTGCGGCATCCCACAGTATCACACTGAGGGACACGATAGATGTATATCCGCATGACTTTCCGGTAAAGGGGGTTCATGCCTATTCATGTACGGGGACCCCTGCAGACTGCGTTCGTGTCGGTGGATTAAATGTTATGGATGAGCGGCCGGATGTTGTTCTCTCAGGCATTAATTTCGGATACAATGCGGCCACCGATCTTCAGTATTCAGCTACGGTTGGTGCTGCCATGGAGGCTGCTTTCCAGGGATACGGAGCGATCGCATTATCGGAGGATATGAATGGCTGTCATGAGGTTACCGATAAATATCTTTATGATATGGTAGATGAGTATATCGATGTCAGGCTTGGATACGGCCGTATCATAAATATCAATTTCCCGGGCTGCAGGCTGACCGAATGCAATGGTGTGTTAAGGGACAGAAGGACATCGAAGAGTTCTTTTTTTCATGATCATTACAACGTGGTCGAAATGCTTGCAGACGGTGGTGTGAGATATATGGTGGAGGGTGTGCACAATTACGAAGGTGAAGAGGGAACCGATTTTAAGGCACTGGTAGATAATTATGTGTCAGTTGGGATAGTGAGTCAGTATTTATAACAGTCAGGAACAACTGAAACGCTGTCTGTTCCAAAAGAAGGTAGTGTGATAACGAATGCATATCATAGCCTTATGACAAATAAAAGCGAGGGTGAAAGATGAAGGAAAGAATACTTAACTACAGATTGCGTATAGACAATCTGATCAAGTCAAAGAATTCGGAAATAAACTGGGAAAGCGTACGTGATGAGCATCTTGTGCAGATAAGCTTCTTCCAACATGAACGTCTTATACACTGGCTTGTTACCATGCTGTTTGCATTACTTACGTTTATTGCGGTAGGGGTTTACATAATATCAGGAGAGGTATATGTACTTGCACTTGTCGGAATTCTTCTTGTACTGCTTGTTCCGTATATATTACATTATTATCTGCTTGAGAATGAAACACAGAAGATGTATGACCAGTATGACAAGATACTTAAGATAATCAGGAACAGCAAGGACGGTTGGGCTTCGATCGAGGAATAGATCAGCTCCCTTTGCTTTCATTATGATGCTGTTCTTTTATTTCGTACATTTTCTGGTCTGCCAGGTGTACCAGTGTTTCTATATCTGCATTTGAATCGTAACCTTCATTGCATACATGCGCAATACTTGCCATGACGGGTACGGGGAAATCATTCTTCCTTGTGTAGTGGTCAAGGTATCTGATAATCCTGTCTTTATACTCCTCGATCTGTGCATCCGGGAGATAGCTTCCGATCACGATGAATTCATCGCCGCCCATCCTTATCTTGATATCTTCATCACGGAAGGTATCCTTAAGTGCATCCGCCAATGCTGTTATTGCCTTGTCTCCGTAGTTGTGTCCGTATTTGTCATTGATGGGTTTGAGGTTATCAAGATCCGCATATACAACAAATACCCTTCCATGATTCTCTTCAAAAAAGGGTTTGCTCAGATTACGGTAGCCGAAACGGTTGTACAGTCCGGTAAGAGTGTCCTGAACATACAGATTTCTTAACCTGTCATTCATCATATCCAGTGACATATGCTGCCTGATGTTGTTGAGGGCAAGCGCAATGTTGTCCATTAATGTACGATGTCCCTGATTCTCAACCAGCTTGTAATCAAACGGCATAACACAATAGCCGAAGGTTTCGGCGGCAAAGTGCAGCGCTGAAAAAATGAAATCATTGTTATCATCATCCGCATATTCGGAAGGAAGGAGAGTCTTTGACGTATCGATATCTTCTCTGCTGCCGGCCATATATGCCTTCATGTTTTCCGAAAAGGCAGAGTGTGTATTGGTGTCATCTTCACTGAAAAAATGTTCGCTGATACATACGGCAAAACCGGGAATACCCATGCGTATGCTGCTGTTGTGTATGGCCTGTCGAAAGCTACGAAGATCGGGAGATGCGCAGAGGAGCTTCCTCGTATCGTAATGGCGCTGTGTGTTCAGTCGTTCATCATCCAGCCTGTCGAGCATTTCGATATAGTCGTTTCTCAGATTACGAAGACCTGCGTTGCAGCCACAGCTTTCGTTTACCCGAATATATCCGTAGGTGAAATGATCCTCTAAGTTCCGTTCACCTGATTTAAGCATATGGATCATGCCTTCGGCAGCATCCTCACCAAGCTGTTCCCAGTTACGGTTTATGCTGGTGAGCGAAGGAAGGAAGGTCTGCCCTCTTTCAACGTTGTCGAAGCCTGTGATCTTGAAATCCCACGGAGACTGGTAATCATCCTTGGCCGCTTCGATGCAGTACCCGTAGGCCATATTATCATTTGCGCATATAACGGCATCGGGTAGATGGAGATCCTTTTCCTTGAAATCCCTGTATGCCTGTTGCCCGTCCTGAACAAGGAAACGGTAATGGCGTATGCGTTCGTAGTCGATCTCTATCTTGTGATCCTTAAGACAGTCAATATATGCTTTGTAGCGTAACTGATTCTCTTCGTTCGTGGCAGGTCCGCCCACATAATTGATGGTACGGCATTCATGCCTGGTGATCATATGCTCGACCATTTCGTACATGGATCTGTAATTGTCAACTCCGAAGAAAGAAGCGCCTTTTGCGTGCTGGTCTATGCTTATGACCGGCTTGCCGGTCTTACTGAATTCGTTGACTATGTCAGCAATGTTATGAGCGGCGTCTACACTGTTGAATACTGCGATCATTCCGATATAATCGCAATCGCACGGAATCGAAAAGATGGATCTGTCCATGGCATAATAACCCTTTTCGTAGATCTCATCATAGGCATTAAAAATATGCAAACCGATGTTTTCTTCTGAAAGACGACGGCTTATACCTCTGACGATCGAAGTCAGACATTTAAGATTCCATGTGCTTGTAAGCATCTGAACGTACTGCCGCATTAAACCCCCTCCGTATGGTTTCATTACAGGACATAAAAAACGCACTTTATGTGATTATAACACATATAAGTGCGCTTGTGACATAAAATATTGTAACTATTACAGTTATTTGCGGTTTTTCCCCGTTATGGTTTTGGTTATATGCGCGGCCACTTCATTCTTGTCGATACCCAGAGCGTATGCGAGTTCCTCATACAGCTGGTTCTCCGCCTGTTTGAAATAACGTTCATCGACAACGGTAACCTTCTTGCCTTCGTCAATACGTGTCTTCTTGCGCCTGAACAGTGTCTTGATTATCTTGACAAGCTCTTCACAGTCACAGGTCTTAAGTGCATCCTTGTACTGGGTTTCTCTTTCCTGTTCATTGGTTATCCAGGCATAATCAATATCCGGTATTTTTTCAATAAGCTGTTCGGCTTCGGTTTTGGAGATTACGGGACGCATGACGGCGGTTACGTTGTCTACAGGTACATATACTGCCGCATCCCTGTGATAGAAGGGACGAAGAGTGTAGTATTTCTTCTTCTTGTCTACCATAGACATAGACAGGGTGCCTACGTTAACAACCTCACATACACCCTGATTTCCGTAAACGACCATATCATTGATATTGTACATATTTCACACTCCTATACTTCCTGCAAATGTGAGCAGGAGCCCATCGGGTAAATGACCTTCGGGCACAAAGACAAACAACGTTAGACAACAACCTTAGAATTGAATAATATACTCCCGATATTCCCATTGTAACACCAATTGCATGGAAATTTCTAATGTTTTTTTAAAATGTTTCAATATTTATACGGAATAAAAGTTTAAAAAAAGAGCCATCATTATGATAGCTCTTTCTTTATTGCCTGGAGTAGTTCATCATATTCCTCAAACGCAGGATACTGTGGATAATCCTTCTTGATCTGATCGGTACTCCGGAACAGAAATCCTGCCCTGCTAGCCTGTATCATTCCCAGATCATTGAAGCTGTCGCCCGAGGCAATGGTGTCAAATCCCATGGACTGTAAAGCCTTTACCGTTGTCAGCTTGGATTTCTCGCACCGCATTTTATATCCCGTTATCTCACCTGTATCCGATACCTGCAGAGTGTTGCAGAAGATTGTAGGCCAGCCAAGCTTTTTCATGAGAGGCGTGGCGAATTGTGTAAAGGTATCGCTTAAGATTATCACCTGGGTAAGGGATCTTAATTCATCAAGGAATTCCTTAGCCCCCGGGAACGGATCGATCGTTGCTATCGTGTCCTGTATCTCTTTAAGGCCAAGACCGTGCTCCTTCAGGATACCTATACGGAAATTCATCAGCTTGTCGTAATCAGGTTCATCTCTTGTTGTTTTCTTAAGCTCCGGTATTCCGGCAGCATTTGCGAAGGCAATCCATATTTCGGGAACCAGAACGCCTTCCATATCCAAACATACTACTTCCATTATTGATCACTCCTTGTATAATATGTATTGCCCCCTTATGACTGTTCTCAGTTTTCATAATCTGCTTTATACTACCCGTTAGTCCGGCGGCAAGAGTCGTAAGCATTCACGTTGCTAAGTATAACATACATCTGAGCATTTTTGTATTTTTTTACCGCTTTCTTCATAAATGCAAAATGAACAATCACAGAAACGGAAATTTGTGATATAATTTGTGTAACTATTCAGAACAGCACATAAATTTCAAAATATGATGTGTCATGCTTGCATGTAAACAGCATATTTTATAAATTTATGTATTTGTGCAGAACACTTAGCGAGGTTTTTTCGAGCTTAGTGTGAGCCATGCATGTATACTTAATGAGGTATTTTCGAATTTAGTATACATGCTGGATGAATCCAAAACAGCGAAAAATCGGAGTATTTTGAGCCTGTTCTGAATGATCACATCAATTACTTAGGTCAGGTATCGGATATGATGTATGACAGACACAAGCCCATAATCAAATGGTATCAGTATGATGCTACCAAGCTGCAGAAGAATGTCGAGGCAGAGGAGCCTGCTCCTGAACAGACAGCTGATACAGCAGTTGCTCCCGCAGCAGGCGGTACAGGCGATCAGGCCATGGATGATGAGGTGGCGCGTATCATGGCTCAGTTTGCGGATGCGAAGCAGAACAGCGTGGATGATGTATTTGCGCAGATGGCTGCAGAGGCGGAAGGCAATGACAGTGTTGCGGATGTACCTTCATCAGGTGCTTCAGAGAATACAATAGATGAAGATGAGGTAGCACGTATCATGGCCAAGTTCGCGGAAGCGAAGCAGAACAGTGTAGATGATGTGTTTGCACAGATGGCTGCCGAAGAGACATCTGCTGCTGATACAGGAGCAACGGACGCCGCTGCATCAGACGGACAATCGGATCAGGATGCGCTTCTTGCATCGATACTCAAGCCCAAACAGAGTAATGTTGATGCACTTGTACAGCAGGCGAAGAATACGTAAATAAGGTGGACCGGAAGAAGTAATTAATAAGGAGGATATATTATTTAATGGAAACAAAACTTAATGCAATAACAATGGAGCTGTTTAACAGGCAGATACAGACCTGTACGGATCGGGAGCTGTACATTGCGCTGCTCGAATTCACCAAGAAGCAGATGGGTTCCAAGATGATCAACAGCGGACCGAAAAAAGTGTACTATATATCGGCCGAATTTCTTATTGGTAAGCTCCTGTCCAATAATCTCATCAACCTTAAGCTGTATGACGAGGTGGATGAGGTTCTTAAGAAGAACGGAAGATCACTTGCTGCACTCGAGGAGATCGAACCGGAACCCTCACTCGGCAACGGGGGATTGGGACGTCTGGCGGCATGTTTCCTTGATTCGATGGCTACTCTCGGGATACCGGGAGACGGTATCGGTCTTAATTATCATTTCGGTCTGTTTAAGCAGGTGTTTAAGGATCACAAACAGACCGCACAGAAAAACGAATGGATCGAAAAAAACAGCTGGCTTAACGATACAGGTATCTCTTACGAGGTTGCTTTCGGAGACAGGAAGGTTAAGAGCAGGCTCTATGATATTGATGTAATAGGGTATGATAACGGACTTAACAAGCTCCATCTTTTTGATGTCGAGACAATAGATGAATCGATAGTAAAGGAAGGGATTGATTTCGACAAGGAAGCTATAGAGAAGAATCTTACACTATTCCTTTATCCCGATGATTCGGATGAAGCCGGCAACCTGTTAAGGATATACCAGCAGTATTTCATGGTCAGCAGCGGCGCACAGATGATCCTTGAAGATGTGAAATCAAAGGGGATAGATCTTCACAAGCTTGATAAGCATGTGGCAATACAGATAAATGACACTCATCCCACGATGGTAATCCCCGAGCTTATAAGGCTGCTCACCGGGAAAGAGGGCTTTACCTTTAAAGAGGCGGTAGAGGTTGTCAGCAGAACATGCGCTTATACCAATCATACAATACTTGCGGAGGCACTGGAGAAATGGCCGCTTTCATATCTTGAGAAGGTGGTTCCCCAGCTTGTTCCGATAATCAAGGAACTTGACAGGCTTATAGTACGTAAATACCGTGATGAGCGGGTATGGATAATAGATGATGATGACAGGGTTCACATGGCACACATAGATATCCACTTCGGATATTCCATAAACGGTGTTGCCGCACTGCATACGGAGATACTTAAGAAATCAGAGCTTAAGCATTTCTATGATATCTATCCCGAGAAGTTCAACAATAAGACCAACGGTATCACCTTCAGACGCTGGCTCCTTTTATGCAACAGGGAACTTACGTCTTATCTTGAGGAGCTTATAGGTGACGGTTTCAAGAAGGATGCCGATGAGCTTAAGAAGCTGCTTGAATATAAGGATGACAGTAAGGTATATTCTGAGCTTGCTTCGATCAAGATGAATAAGAAGAAGGAGCTTGCGGATTATATCAAAGAAAAGGAGGGTATCGACATTGATACCAATTCGATCTTTGATATCCAGATCAAGCGTATGCATGAGTACAAGCGCCAGCAGATGAATGCGCTGTATATCATCCACAAGTATCTTGAGATCAAGTCAGGCGTTAAACCGAAGCGCCCGATGACGTTCATATTCGGAGCAAAGGCAGCGCCCGCATATGTTATCGCACAGGATATCATACATCTTATACTTGTGCTTTCGGAGATCGTTAACAACGATCCTGCGGTAAGCCAGTACATGAAGGTCATCATGGTCGAGAATTACAATGTCGGCTATGCTGAGAAGCTTATCCCGGCCTGTGATATTTCCGAGCAGATCTCGCTTGCAAGCAAGGAAGCATCCGGAACAGGTAACATGAAGTTCATGTTGAACGGTGCGGTAACACTGGGAACTATGGATGGAGCGAACGTGGAGATATCCGAGCTCGTTGGCAGGGATAACATATATGTGTTCGGCAAGGACTCCGATACTGTCATTAAGCATTATGAGAAGGCTGATTACGTATCGAAGGATTATTATAAGAAGAGTAAGGTTATAAAGGAAGCGGTGGATTTCATTACCGGCAAGGAAGCTCTTAAGGTCGGCGACAAGGTTAATCTTGAGCGCCTGTCAAAGGAGCTGCTCAATAAGGACTGGTTCATGACTCTGCTTGATCTTGAGGAATATATCAAAGTTAAGGATAAGGCATTTGAGGATTACGAGGACAGGGATGCCTGGAATAAGAAGATGCTTGTAAATATTGCAAAGGCCGGCTTTTTCTCATCCGACAGGACGATCGCCGAGTATGACAGGGATATTTGGAAGGTAAAGGGTTAACAGCATTATGAGAAGAAACGGAGTGCTAATGCCGGTGGCCAGCCTGCCGGGTAAATACGGAATAGGCTGTTTTTCAAAGGAAGCATATAAGTTCATTGACCACCTTAAGGCTGCCGGACAGACTTACTGGCAGATATTGCCGCTTGGACCTACAGGATATGGTGATTCGCCGTACCAGTCATTTTCAACTTTTGCAGGTAATCCGTATTTTATCGATCTTGACACGCTTGTAACAGACGGACTTCTTACAGCCGCCGAATGCAGAAAATATGACTGGGGGAAAGATCCCCACAGGGTTGATTACGAGAAAATATATCTGTCAAGATTTAAGATCCTCAGGAAGGCTTTTGAACGGTTTGATCCCTCGTCGGAAAAGGGTTATAAAAGGTACATTTCAGACAATAAGTTCTGGCTGGACGACTATGCCCTGTATATGGCAGTAAAGAATTCCTTCGGTGGCGTCAGCTTTGCCGAGTGGGATGACGATATCAGGCTCCGGGAAAAGGAAGCGCTTAAGAGATATCGTGAAAAGTATGCCGCGGAGATCGATTTCTACAGGTTCATCCAGTATGAATTTGACAAGCAGTGGAGAGCACTTAAATCGTACGCGAATAAAAACGGTGTGGATATAATAGGAGATATTCCTATCTATGTGGCTTTTGACAGTGCAGATACCTGGGCTGAGCCCGAGCTTTTCCAGCTTGATGATAATGTAATGCCCATAGCGGTTGCGGGTACTCCGCCCGATGCATTTTCAAAGACGGGACAGCTGTGGGGAAATCCTCTTTATGAGTGGAAGTATCATAAGGAGACAGGTTATGCCTGGTGGATAAAGAGGATCAGCCACTGCCTTAAACTGTATGATGTTGTAAGGATAGATCACTTCAGAGGTTTTGATGAGTACTACTCAATTCCTTACGGTGACAAGACGGCTGTGGGCGGTAAATGGCGAAAGGGACCGGGATATGCATTGTTCAGGGCTGTCAGGAAGGAGCTTGGCGATGTAAATGTCATTGCCGAGGATCTCGGGTTCCTTACGCCGTCGGTTCTTAAGCTGGTAAAAGACACGGGATTTCCCGGAATGAAGGTGCTTGAATTTGCCTTTGATTCACGCAAGGACAGTGATTATCTGCCGCATAACTATGTTAAGAACTGCATTGTATATACCAGTGCGCATGACAATGATACGATCCTTGGCTGGTATGACAGCATTTCGGAGGCAGACAGGAAATACGCCGATGATTATCTTAACAATGCAGGTCACACCGGCGAGGAACTTGCATGGGATTATATAAGGCTTGCAATGGCTTCTGTGGCAGACACCTGTATTATATCGATGCACGATTTCCTGGCGCTCGGTCCCGAGGCGCGTATCAATATACCTTCAACTCTCGGAGGTAACTGGGTATGGAGGATGGATAAGAATGCTTTCACGCCTGCGCTGGTTAAGAAGATCAAGTTCATGACGCTTCTGTACAGCAGATGCGAACAGGATAAGAAGCCGGTGAAAAAGACCGCAGATAAGGCCGGAAAGCGGAGCGGTTCAAAAACTGGAAAAAAGGGTTGAACAGGTAATTTTTTATGGTATTATATTAAGAGGCGCTCTGACGCCTCTTATTTTTTGCGATAGATGTGCCGATATACCAGATGCAGTATGCAGCAAGTGTTGTGCAGTGCAGGTTGATTGTTAAACAGTAGTACAGATCATATGAGGAGTAACTCATGAAAAGCATATTTGAACAAATAGATGAGGTGGTAAGGCTTAACGGCTTTGTTCCCGCGGAATTCAGGCTGGAGGATCCGTATAAGCCCGGAGAAGAAGTGCCGTCACAGATGGGGGAGCAGGAGGGACTGCTCGGACGTCCACTTCCGAAACCGGAGGACGAAATGCTTAAGGCAGCCATGGATGTACTAAGCTATAACGTTAAGATAAATGCCAGGCTGGCCGTTCACAATTTCGATGAAAAGGAGCTGGGTTTCAGCGTCGCTCTAATAAGAGGTCATCTGCTTAAATTCGTTATTGACAATATACAGGAGTTCGATCCTCACAAGCTTTCTACATTATCATATTCCCTTGTTATGTTCGGAACAAAGATCGAAACGGTTAAGCTTGGACTGCTGCTGCTGGTGTTGTTTGATTTTGCGGATGATGAGGTGGTCAAAAAGCATCTCATCACACTGGGACTGTATGAGGAATTTACCAGCTATGTTCTGCCCAATGTCAAGGCATGGCCCGAGAATGAACGTAATCATGTATACTATATCTACGCAAAGAAGCTGAGCGGATGGGGTAAGATCAATTCTATGGAGCTGCTTGAGCCGGTTAATGATGAGGTCAGGGAGTGGATACTGACCGACGGCTGCCGTAATGATATTTCATACGGTTATCTGGGTCTTGTAGCATATGAGAAGAGTAACCTTACCAAATGGCTTAAGGACGGAGGCCTCAGTGACGCTCAGATGCAGGGCGCAAGGGATATCATGAGGGGGCTCATGGATGAGGGACCGGCTAAGGGTATCTCGGAGGTTAAGCATCCCGCAAGGCTCGCAATGCTGTATCTTAAAGAGCTGACAGGACATAAGATGTCCCTGGAAGACATTTCCATTGTATATGAACTTAAATCATATATAAATGACAGGGACAAGCGTTCGCATCAGAGTGACAAGGAGAATGCCGTTAAGCTTCTTGACCGCCTGATGGCACTCTCGGATACAGAGAATATGCTGAAGGGAGGTCTTGTTGACAATCCCAGGCTTGCATTGTGGATCGCAAAAGAAGCAGGAATAGACCTTTCTGATGAACTGATGGGACAGCTTAAATATAACTTCGGGCGGTATTATAAATACGGATATTATTTCATGGAGAATAACCTTAAGGTTGAGTCATATATCAATACCTGTGAGAAGGCTCTTCTTGATATGGATTTCAAGGAAGGGATGGGTATGGAGCCCGTTCCGCCCGATTCGGATATCTCGTGGCAGATCGATCTGGTGATACAATATCTTTCGGCATATCCCGGTATGGGAGAGAAGCTTATAAATACGGCACTTAATTCAAGCATATACAGATACAGGCTTGTGAGCGCGAAGGTCCTGAAGGACTGGGAGAAGAGCGAAGGAGCAGGCCTGAAAAAGATAAATCCGGAATTACTTAAGACAGTCAGGAAGCTTAAGAAAAAGGAAGTGGACGGAGCTCTTAAAAAGGCCTGGGATGAGATCATAAATTTCAAGGGCTGAAGCTGTATTTTTGTTGTGGGACAGTCGAAGAATAGTTACACATAAATTTATTGTCGCATTATTCTGCTTTATATGGTATAATTTTGATGACGTAATCAACCGGATGTGACAGAACAGCCGGGGTGCATATGAAGAAAAGGAGATAGTGGGACAATGAAGGAATGCTATGTGTTTTTAGCGGAAGGGTTTGAAGAGATAGAGGCACTTACCGTTGTTGATATTTTGAGAAGAGACAATATAGTAGTACAGACAGTATCGATAACAAAGGAAAAGACTGTCGAGGGTGCACACAGGATACCTGTTGTGGCCGATAAGCTCCTGAAGGATATAAAGATAAGCGATGCGGCTTTGCTGGTGCTCCCGGGGGGAATGCCGGGTACTCTTAACCTGAAGGAGTGTGAGCCGCTTATGGATATGGTCAGGCAGTTCGCCGAAACGAACCGTCGGATAGCCGCCATATGTGCAGCACCTACCATATTGGGAGATATGGGAATACTGGAAGGCAAGACAGCATGCTGTTATCCCGGAATGGAGGGACAGCTGAAGGGTGCCAAGGTAAGCATGGAGGAAGTGGTAACTGACGGAAATATTACCACCTCGAGAGGGATGGGTACTGCGATCCCGTTTGCGCTTGAGCTTGTCAGGATCTTCGATTCCGAAACGGAAGCCGGTGCCCTTAAGAGGAAGGTTGTATACAATCATTAGTATCTCATCTGATATCATATTAACGGCGATTTAAGGACGATCAAAGACATACGGGTCTTGGGTCGTCTTTTTGTCTAAATAAATCTAGCATTTTGAAAACGCATGTGTTATACTTGCGAATGGTATGTTTTATAGTAAGGTAATATTTAGGAGGTTTTTACGGTAATGAGCTTAAAGGTAGAAAATCTGGAACATAATATGGCGAAGCTTACAATAGAGGTGGCAGCAGAGGAATTCGTCAAGGCTACGACTGAGGCATATAAGAAGAATAAGAACAAAATAAGCGTACCCGGCTTCAGAAAGGGTAAGGTTCCCCAGTCAATGATAGAGAAGATGTACGGACCTGAGATATTCTATGAGGATGCTGCCAACATCATCATTCCTGACGCATATGAGAAGGAGCTTTCGGAGCATAAGGAAATCGAGGTAGTATCACAGCCCAAGATAGATGTGGAGCAGTGCAGGAAGGGCGAACCTTTCATATTCACTGCAGAGGTTGCTCTTAAGCCCTCAGTTGAGATCGGAAAGTATAAGGGCGTTAAGATCGATAAGATAGACAGATCGGTAAGCGATGAGGAAATTGATAAGGCTATTGACAGGGAACGCGAATCAAATGCGCGTACAATAAGTGTTGAGGACAGACCTGTCAAGGATAAGGATATGACTATCATTGATTTCGAGGGCTTTGTTGACGGAGAGGCATTCGAAGGCGGAAAGGGTGAGAATTATCCGCTCACGATCGGATCGGGTTCATTTATTCCCGGTTTTGAGGAGCAGCTCATCGGCGCCGTGATAGATGAAGAGGTTGAGGTTAAGGTGACTTTCCCTGAGGATTATCATGCCGAAGAGCTTAAGGGTAAGGACGCCGTATTTAAGGTTACGGTTCATGAGATCAAGGAGAAGGAGCTTCCTGAGCTTGATGACGAGTTCGCAAGTGAGGTTTCCGAGTTTGATACTCTTGCCGAATACAGGGAAGATGTTAAGAAGAAGCTTACCGAGAAGAAGGAAGCAGATGCCAGGACCAAGAAGGAAGATGCGGTTATCGAAGCTATCGTGAATGACTCCAAGATGGATATACCTGAGCCCATGATCGAGACACAGGCACGTCAGATGGCGCAGAATTACGCAAACAACCTTCAGCAGCAGGGACTTACACTTGAGCAGTACTTCCAGTTCACGGGCATGAATATGGAATCATTCCTCGAGCAGATGAAGCCCGGAGCAAAGAAGCGTATCGAGTCGAGGCTTGTGCTTGAGGCAGTAGCTAAGGAGGAAGGCTTCGAGGTTACCGATGAGGATATTGACAATGAGATAAACAGGATGGCTGAGCAGTACGGTATGGATGCCGAGGAGTTCAAGCCTCTTGTCGGCGAATATGAAAAGGAACAGATCGCCGAGGATCTGAAGATAAAGAAGGCAGTGGATTACGTAGTTGATAATGCTAAAGAGAAGTAATTAAAGGAGAACAGTAATGAGTTTAGTACCTTACGTCATTGAGCAGACAAGCAGAGGCGAGCGCTCATATGATATTTTTTCAAGACTCCTTAAGGAGAGGATCGTTTTTCTGGGTGAGGAGGTTAATGCAACCACATCAAGCCTCATAGTGGCTCAGATGATGTTCCTTGAGGCAGAGGATCCGGATAAGGATATTCATTTCTACATCAACAGTCCGGGCGGTTCGGTCACGGACGGTTATGCCATATATGATACAATGCATTATGTTAAATGTGATGTTGCTACCTATTGTATGGGTATGGCTGCGAGCATGGGTGCATTCCTGCTTGCGGGAGGAACAAAGGGCAAGAGGTTTGCTCTTCCCAATGCCGAGGTTATGATACATCAGCCTCTAGGCGGAGCAAAGGGTCAGGCTACCGAGATTGAGATAGCAGCCAAGCAGATACTTCGTACCAAGGAAAATCTCAACCGTATTCTCTCCGAGAATACAGGGAAGCCCATCGAGGAGATCGCAAGGGATACAGAGCGTGACAACTGGATGACGGCGCAGGAGGCATTGGATTACGGTCTTATCGATAAGATAATTACAACACGTGCGTAATTGGAGCGTGTTCTGAATAGTTATAAATAATCTGAACAGGGGAAGAAATTAATATGGCAGGAAAGCTGGATGACAGAATAAGATGTTCATTCTGTAATAAGCCGGAGAATCATGTGCGTAAGCTCATAGCAGGTCCGGCAGGTGCTTATATTTGTGATGAATGCGTAGAGATATGCATGGACATAATCAGAGATGAGCTGGGCGAAGATCCGTATTATGTAGATGATGAGGACGGCGACGGTGAGGGAAGTCTTCATATCAATTTGCTCAAGCCCAGAGAAATCAAGAAATTCCTTGATGAGAATGTTATCGGTCAGGATGAGGCCAAGAAGGTTCTTTCGGTTGCCGTATACAATCATTATAAGAGAGTAACGGCCAAGGAGGACGCAGATGTCGAGCTGCAGAAGAGTAATATTATCATGCTCGGGCCTACAGGTTCGGGTAAGACATTGCTGGCTCAGACTCTTGCCAAGATAATAAACGTTCCGTTTTGTATTGCCGATGCGACCGCACTTACGGAAGCAGGTTATGTGGGTGAGGATGTTGAGAATATCCTCCTTAAGCTTATCCAGGCAGCTGATTACGATATTAAGAGAGCGGAGCTTGGCATTATTTACATTGATGAGATCGATAAGATCACAAGAAAAGGTGAGAATGTATCCATAACCCGTGATGTATCGGGTGAAGGAGTACAGCAGGCACTTCTTAAGATAATAGAAGGAACACAGGCATCGGTACCTCCGCAGGGTGGAAGGAAACATCCGCACCAGGAGCTTATACAGATCGATACCACCAATATCCTGTTTATCTGCGGCGGTGCATTTGAAGGTCTGGATAAGATCGTTGAGAACAGGCTTGATAAGAAATCAATAGGTTTCGGTGCCGAGATCAAGAATAAGAATGAGACTGATATAAATGAGCTGTTAAGACAGGTTCAGCCGGAGGATCTTGTTAAGTACGGGATCATTCCTGAATTTGTCGGACGTGTTCCTATCGGGGTGTCACTGCAGGGGCTTGATGAGGATGCGCTGGTACGTGTACTGACAGAGCCGAGGAATGCTATAATTAAGCAGTATGAGAAGCTGTTTGAAATGGACGGTGTCGAGCTCAAGTTCGAGGATGATGCTGTAAGAGAAATAGCAAAGAAAGCCCACGAACGTAAGACGGGAGCAAGAGGACTCCGTTCCATACTGGAAAAGCTAATGCTGGAACTTATGTATGAGATCCCTTCAGACGGCAGGATACAGAAGGTTGTCATAACCAAGGCTGCAGTTGAAGACGGCGGTGAGCCGATCATATTAAGGAAGAGCTCAAAGCTTAAAAAGGCGGAGTAAGCATAATAATATAACAACAACGAAACAGAATACCTTCGCGCAGCGGGGGTATTCTGCATTATTGGGTGAATAAGATGCCGGTAAGAGCATATAAGAAAAAGATTCCCGTAGTAACGGTAAACGGACTTGCAGTAATTCCGGGAATGATAATACATTTTGATATACTAAAGGGCGGAGCTGTGAAATCGATCGAAAAGGCGATGGTTTCTAAGGATCAGCAGATATTTATAGTGATGCAGAAGGATCCTTCAAAGACCAATCCTTCTGTTGATGAGCTGTACACAATGGGTTGTATAGCTGTGATCAAGCAGGTGTTTAAGCTTCCCAACAAGACGGTGAGAATACTGGTTGAGGGTGTTCGGCGCGGAGAGATGCTTGAACTTGAAGAGGACGAGACGGGATGCCGCATCGGGACCATTAAGCCTGTAGTTGAAAAGGATCCGGTGAGCTATGAAGAGGAAACGGATCCGGAGAAGATTGCACTTATACAGTCCTTTATGGAAACGATGAAGGAGTACCTTAAATACAATCCCAAGGTGGAGAAGATACTGAGTAAGTGTAAGGTTAACAGGATACCTTTTACTGAACTTATGGACATGTACGCTTCTCATCTTCCGATGACGGCCCGCGACAGGCAGAGGCTGCTGGATGCAAAAGATGAGCATGAACAGGCAGTTCTGTTCTGTACGATATTGGAGAACGAGATCGGAATACTGCGTGCAAGGAATTCCCTTCAGGAACAGGTTAAGGAGCGTGTTGACAAGAATCAGAAGGAGTATTTTCTGCGTGAACAGCTAAAGGCGATCAAGGAGGAGCTTGGAGAGAGGAAGTCGCTCTCGGATGAAGAGGAGTACCTCGAGAAGACACAGAACCTTGATGCACCTGAAGAGGTCAAGGAGAAGCTCAGGAAGGAAATAGACAGACTTTCCCAGGCAGCTGCCTACTCATCGGAAAACGGTGTTATACGCGGTTATATAGAAACAGTGCTGGAAATGCCGTGGAACAAGGAATCCACGGACAATGACGATCTGGACAATGCAGAGCATATCCTGAATGAGGATCATTACGGACTTGAAAAAGTTAAGGAAAGGATGCTTGAATTCCTCGCGGTAAGAAATATGATAAAGAGGGATGAAGCTGCTTCGGATGATAAGGAGACAGGCGGAATAAGTCCGATAGTATGTCTTGTGGGTCCTCCCGGAACAGGCAAGACCAGTATTGCCAGGTCGGTTGCAAGAGCACTTAACAAGGAGTATGTAAGGATAAGCCTCGGAGGAGTGCGGGATGAAGCCGAGATACGCGGGCACAGGAAGACATATGTGGGAGCAATGCCAGGACGGATAGCAACAGGGCTTAAGAATGCGGGTGTAAGAAATCCTCTTATGCTTCTTGATGAGATAGACAAGATGAGCAGTGATCACAGAGGTGATACTGCATCTGCCCTGCTTGAGGTATTGGACAGCGAACAGAACAATAAGTTCAGGGATCATTACATAGAACTGCCTATAGATTTATCGGATGTGCTGTTTATCGCAACAGCCAATTCGCTTACCGATATTCCAAGACCGCTGCTTGACCGTATGGAAGTGATCGAGGTTACAAGCTATACGGAGAATGAGAAGCTCCATATCGCAAAGGAGCATCTTATATCCAAGCAGCTTGAGAGGAACGGACTGACTAAGAGACAGCTTGTCATTGCAGACAAGGCATTGGAGATCATAATAAGATCATACACAAGAGAGGCCGGCGTAAGAGGCCTTGAAAGGATGATAGGCAGGCTGTGCCGCAAGGCTGCAAGGGAGATAATGCAGAACGGCAAAAAGAGCGTTCGTATCACTGCCACAAACCTTGAAAAGTACCTTGGCAAGAAACGTTATGAATACGATATGGCCAATGATGAGGATCAGGTAGGTATAGTCAGGGGACTTGCCTGGACTGCCGTCGGTGGAGATACTCTCCAGATAGAGGTAAATGTAATGCCCGGAAAGGGAGAACTTAAGCTTACCGGACAGCTTGGAGATGTGATGAAGGAGTCTGCACAGACCGGAGTGAGTTATATAAGGTCGATCAGTTTACAGAAAAAGATCAAGGCCGATTACTTTGCCAAGCATGATTTTCACATACATATACCTCAGGGTTCGGTGCCCAAGGACGGCCCGTCCGCGGGTATCACCATGGCTACAGCCATTTATTCGGCTGTAACTGACATACCTGTAAGGGCAGACGTTGCAATGACGGGTGAGATAACCCTGCGCGGTCGTGTACTTCCTATCGGAGGGCTTAAGGAGAAGACACTTGCTGCCAGGAATGCGGGCATTAAGACTGTGCTGGTTCCCGAGAAGAACAAAAAGGATATTGAGGAAATATCAGATGAGATACTGAGCGGTCTTAAGATAGTGTATGTTAAGACGATGGAGGATGTTCTGGAACATGCACTTGTACGGTAAGGAAAGTCATAAGGATAAAAATGAAGATAAAAAACGTAAGTCTTGAAACGGTATGCGGGATAACGTCAAAGCTGCCTGACAACAGATTTCCCGAGGTGGCCTTTGCGGGTAAGAGCAATGTCGGGAAGTCCTCTCTCATTAATGCACTGATGAACCGTAAATCTTTGGCACGTACCTCATCGCAGCCGGGAAAGACACAGACGATAAATTTCTACAATATAAACAATGAACTGTATTTTGTAGATCTTCCGGGTTACGGATACGCCAGGGTGTCTAAGGATGTCAAGGAAAAGTGGGGCAGTATGATAGAGAAATACTTAAGACGCTCAAAGCAGCTTAAGGCTGTATTCCTGCTTGTTGACATCAGGCATGAACCTTCTTCCAATGATGTCGAAATGTATAAATGGATAGTGGGTAACGGTTATGATCCGATCATTATAGCAACCAAGCTTGACAAAATAAACAGGAGTCAGGTCGGGAAAAATGTTAAGATAATTAAAGAAAAACTAAAGGTTGGGAAAGACACGCTGGTCATACCCTTCTCCGCTTCAACCAAGCAGGGAAGAGATGAGATATACGAAGTTATAGACAGGCTTACAGCAGATACTGCATCGGAGGATACATGTAACGATGGTGGGTTTACTGATCCGGATACTGGTAAATGATTACAATAACATAAGGGATGACAAGGTAAGGCGCGGTTACGGTGTTGTCTGCGGATGGATGTCAATTATCCTGAATATAGTGTTGTGCTGTATCAAGGTGTTTGCCGGTATTTTATCAGGATCCATCGCAATCACTACGGATGCGGTTAACAATCTGACGGATGCGGGTTCTTCCTTTGTCAATATAATCGGTTTCAAGATGGCGGGACGCAAGCCTGATCCCGAGCATCCATTCGGACACGGAAGGATTGAGTACGTTGCGGGACTTATAATATCCATTCTTATAATTGTGTGCGGCGTGGAGCTCGGTAAGACATCGGTCACCAAGATAATTGATACCTCGGACATCTTCACATCCAAGACTGTATTCATTATCCTTATCATAAGTATCATAGTGAAGATATATATGTATTCGTATGATAAGAAGTATGGTGAGAAGACGGATTCGCCAATACTGAAGGCAGCGGCTGTGGACAGCTTTACCGATGTCATAGCTACTTCAGCGGTACTTATTTCAGTCGTTATCTTCGAGTTCACCGGAGTGGTGATAGACGGTTGGTGCGGCTTGATAGTATCCGTTATAATCATTTATTCGGGTGTGAGTTCCGTGAAGGATACGATAGATCCGCTGCTTGGCAGCAGGCCGGATCCGGGGTATGTAAAGCTGATCGAGAAATATGTACTTGCCCAGAGAGGTATTCTGGGAATGCATGATCTCATCATTCACAATTACGGACCGGGAAGGAGTATGATATCCTTCCATGCGGAGGTGCCGTCCGAGTCAAACCTCATAGATGCGCATGATGCCGTAGACAACATAGAGCGAAAGCTCAGGGAGGTTCTTAAGTGTGACTGTATTATCCATATAGATCCTATTGTTACGGATGATTCCATAACAGGAAGGATGCGTGATTTTACCAGGATAATAGTAACAAATGTAGATCCTCATCTTAAGATAAACGATTTCAGGATGGTACAGGGAACAACTCATACGAACCTGATTTTTGATCTTGTTATCCCGCACGGACTTCCGTTATCCGATGATGAAATAGTAGAGGAAATAAAGCAGAAGGTCAGGGAACTTCCGGGAAGTCATTTCGCGATCATCAATGTCGAAAAACCGTATGTTTAGGCGTATTTGCTAAGTTGTAAATTTTTTGATATAATTACCTTGAGTTTTTTATTTATCCAAAAGAAGGGTGGAGCAGAAGTACTATGAATCTGGATAGTTTAAGTGATCTTGTACAGACAGTTAAGGCTACTGAGGCGATGGGTATGGCAAAGGCTAACGATATCATTAATGTGGTAAAGGCGAATGAAATACTTAAGAAGAAGGAGGAAGCGGAAAAGAAGGTAAACGTGGTTCTCGTTGTATGCACGATCCTTGTTTCCCTGGTTGCGATAGCAGCGATCGTCTATGGTCTGTATTGCTATTTTACTCCTGACTATCTTGATGATTTTGATGATGACTATGATGATGAATTCGATGACGAATTCGATGATGACTTCTTCGAGAATGAAGAAGACTGACAGGGGTCTGTATTATCCCGCGGATGGTTATCTTATCTGTGGCAGAACAGCCATATGATCCCGTAGCAGACCGGTTGGTGAATTATGTAAACCAACAGGCTCTTTGTACCAAGCCATGAGAGAACCGGGATCTTTTTCGAGCCTGCTTTTTTAATTATGGGATTACTGAGCAGAAAACCGCTTAGGTGGTATCCTGTCATATACAGGAATATCCAGGGTATTACAGGGAAGTAATCTCCGGATGTGAAGTCGGCAGTCGGCAGTCCGAGCGGCGTAAGTACAGGGAAGCGGTAGAGGGCTTCGGGAAGATACATGAGGGCATGATAACGTGTTCCTATATAGCCGTTGGGGACATGCTTTGTAAGTGCAAATATTATAAGATATACGATTATACAAATTATATCCTTGGATTTAAATGGTCTGATTAAAGATTCGGTAGGGACAGATATGTTCTTACCGAATTTTGGGTTATCGGGAGTGTGGGTATCTTCGGTCCGGTCACCTGTTTTTTTGTTATTGGTGTTTGGAAATGCTGTGTCCGGAATACTTCTGTATTGTGCCGTTGTCCCCGGAAGGCTCCCGTGTTGTAATCTGTCATATGGGAACATGAGCAGCGTTGCTATACCCATAAAGGTAAGGATCCCGTAATATATTGCCTCACCGGGAATGAAAACCGATGTAACAAAAGTAATGGCACTGCCAAGGATCAGGAGCACAAGCCCGCGTTTCAGCACGTGCTTTCTGCCCATAGGCCATACCAGTCCCGATACAAATATAAACGAGATACATATACTCTGC
>JAEEGL015245069.1_pt1 | contig 23031 bp, 17 predicted proteins | sample 9134231 | NCBI WGS metagenome assembly JAEEGL01 (sample SAMN16246548, study PRJNA631951) | gut metagenome | biome: gut microbiome; feature: rumen; material: fiber-attached | host: Bos | place: Iran: Karaj | collected 2018-10
GCCATACACAATTTCATCGTTAGCTTACTGGCTGGAATAGCTGCCTATTGTCTCTTCCCGAAGAAACCGACAATCAACATCCAGTTCTATACTGATAATCAGCTGACTCTCTTCTGATTGTTTTCATCGAACTCACGTTAGATTAATATTCTGGAATTCAAGTTTCGCAAGCTCCGCTTGCTTGGAAGTTAAGGAGTTCTTCATAATAAACGAAACTTCAATTCAGGAATAAAAGAAGAGAGATTAAAGATAAAGACAGCCAAGCAAGGACTAGCCCTCATCTTTAATCTCTCATCGCTTATCTTGTCATCATCAAGCCAAAGCGAGCTCGATGAACTTGTCTATAGCTGCGCTGAGGCTATCGGCATTCTTACCGCCAGCCGTTGCGAAGTGAGGCTGACCGCCACCACCGCCCTGCATCAGTTTGGCTGCTTCGCGGATGACTTTTCCGACGTTGACGCCGTGGTCCTGGACAAGGCTATCGGAGGCTGCACAGGTGAGCATCGGCTTGCCATCGTTGACGGAGCCTATGCAGACGAGGGCGTTCTCCACCTCGGCACGCAGTTGGAAGGCAATATCTTTGACGGCATCGGCGGGCAGGATGGTCTTACCGCTGATGACGCAGACGCCCTCGCGCTCCAAGGCCTTTCGCAACAGCTCCTGCTTGAATGCCTGAGCCTTCTCGTGAAGGAACTCCTCAGCCTGCTTCTTCATGCCTGCGTTCTCGTTGACGAGACGCTCAATGGCACCCTTCAGGTCAGGCGCTCCATTGAACATCTGGCGGAGGGCTTCCATCGTGTCCTGCAAACGGTACATGGCTTCCTCAACCTTAGCGCCCGTGATGGCTTCGATGCGACGGATGCCAGCGGCGACACTACTCTCAGAGACAATCTTGAACATGCTGATCTGACCAGTGGCTTTGACATGACAGCCACCGCAGAACTCAACCGACTGACCGAACTGGACGACACGCACGCGGTCGCCATATTTCTCACCGAAGAGAGCGATGGCACCGAGTTCCTTAGCTTGCTCGATGGGAACATCGCGATGGTCCTGCAAGGGGATATTCTCGCGAATGCGCTGGTTGACGATACGTTCCACCTGACGCAGTTCCTCGGCTGTCACCTTCTGGAAATGACTGAAGTCGAAGCGGAGACCATCGGGCGAGACGAGCGAACCCTTCTGCTCGACGTGCGTTCCCAGCACCTCGCGCAGGGCCTGATCGAGCAGGTGCGTAGCACTATGGTTAGCCTCGCAAGCACGACGCTTGTCGGTGTCGACGCAAGCCATGAAATTGGCCTCGGGGTGCTCAGGCAGACGCTTGGCGAGGTGAACAGTGAGACCGTTCTCGCTCTTCGTGTCGATGATGTCGATGGTCTCGAACTCGCTGACGAGCACGCCCTGGTCGCCTACCTGTCCACCCATTTCAGCGTAGAAGGGAGTACGGTCGAGGACAATCTGATAGTAAGTCTGCTTCTTCTGGACAATCTTACGGTAGCGAAGGATGCGGCACTCGTATTCGGTGTAGTCCCAACCCACGAATAATGACGAATGACGAATGTCGGCTTCGCCTCCAAATGACGAATCAGGCTTATTGTCCGCGCTAGTGGATTCGTCATTCGTCATTCGTAATTCGTCATTCGTCACTGTCACCCAGTCGTCGGTCTCCACTTTGGCAGCACCGCGAGCACGCTCTTTCTGCTTCTGCATCTCGACGTTGAAACCTGCCTCGTCGACGGTCAGGCCATTCTCGCGGCAGATGAGTTCAGTCAAGTCGAGAGGGAAGCCGTAGGTGTCGAAGAGGGTGAAAGCCTGTACACCGTCAATCTCGGTGTTGCCAGCAGCCTTCGTGTCGGCCATCACGCGGTCGAGAAGCTTGATGCCCGTCTCGAGCGTGCGGAGGAAACTCTCCTCCTCCTCTTTCATCACTTTGTCAATCAACTCCTTTTGTGCTACGAGCTCAGGATAAGCCTCACCCATCTCAGCGGTGAGCGTAGGCAGCAGCAGATGCATAAAAGGACGTTTCTGGCCAAGGAAGGTATAAGCGTAGCGAACGGCACGGCGCAGGATGCGACGGATGACATAACCCGCCTTAGCATTCGAAGGCAACTGACCGTCGGCAATAGAGAAGGCTACGGCACGGATGTGGTCGGCGATGACGCGCATGGCCACATCGACCTCTTCCGTTTCGCCATACTTCTTACCCGACAATTGCTCGATGGCACGGATGACGGGTTGGAAGACATCGGTGTCGTAATTGGAGTGCTTACCTTGCAGGGCGCGCACGAGACGCTCGAAGCCCATGCCCGTGTCGATGACGTTCATGCCCAGAGGCACAAGCGAGCCGTCGGCTTTACGCTCAAACTGCATGAAGACGATATTCCAGATCTCAATGACCTGCGGGTCGTCCTTGTTGACAAGTTCGCGACCGGGCACCGCGGCTTTCTCCTCGGGCGTACGGCTGTCGAGGTGAATCTCGGAGCAAGGACCACAAGGACCGGTATCACCCATCTCCCAGAAGTTGTCGTGCTTGTTGCCGTTGATGATGTGGTCGGCGGGAACATGCTTTGCCCAGAATGAGGCAGCCTCGTCGTCGCGAGGGATATTCTCTTCGGGCGAGCCCTCAAACACGGTAACATAGAGGTCCTTGGGGTCGAGGCCGATGACATCGACCAGATATTCCCACGCCATATCGATGGCCCCTTCCTTGAAGTAGTCGCCGAAGGACCAGTTGCCCAGCATCTCGAACATGGTATGATGATAGGTGTCGTGGCCCACTTCCTCCAAGTCGTTGTGCTTGCCGCTGACGCGCAGACACTTCTGAGAGTCGGCACGGCGACGCGGCTCTGGATCCTTGGTGCCAAGGATGATATCTTTCCACTGGTTCATACCAGCGTTGGTGAACATGAGTGTGGGATCGTCCTTGACGATCATGGGAGCGGAGGGCACGATAGTGTGGCCCTTGTCGGCGAAAAACTTCTTGAAGCTCTCGCGGATTTCGTTGGCTGTACGCATTATTTTCGGATTATCAAAATGAACGTGTTGATAAATGATTCACGTCGGACGGACGAACTATCCTCGAAAATCGGGCGCAAAGGTACAAAAAAAAGTTCACGCACGCGCGCAAACCTTGATAAAATATTCACAGCGAACGCGAAAAAGCCTTCTACGACTCTCTTTTCGGGCACTGATGCTCACGCTCAGGGGCCGAGTATCACACTTTCCGGACGACTCGGCAGGGATTGCCGACAGCCACAACACCCGACGGAATATCGTCAACGACAACCGACCCCGCGCCGATGGTGACGTTGTCGCCGATAGTAACGCCGGGCAGAATAGTTACCGAACCACCTATCCAGACGTTATCGCCAATCGTGACGGGTCGAGCCCACTCACGACGGGAGTTGCGCTCGACGGGGTCGGTGCTATGGCAGGCGGTATAGATGCTCACGTTGGGGCCGATGAAGCAGTCGTCACCTATCGTGACGTAAGCCTCATCAAGAACCGTGAAATTGAAGTTGGCAAAGAACCGACACCCGACGCGGATGTGACGTCCATAGTCGCAGAAGAAAGGCTGATTGATAAAGGCAGCGCCATCGGCCACGCTTCCCAGCAGTTCGTTCAACATCGCGCGACGCGCTTCCAGGTCCGACGGACGCAGAGCATTATAGGCTTGCAGGCGATCCTTGACTTCATTGAGTTCGCGGATCAGGTCGGGATCAACGGCAGAATAGATGGCGCCGGAGAGCATTTTCTCTTTCTCAGTCATCACAAAGGGGGGTAAGGAGAGGTAGAATCAGAGGATATCCATGAGTTGTCTGAGGTCCGTGACCTCGTAGTCGACAGGCTCGGGGGCTGGATAATCGGGGAAGCGGTTGAAGAAAGCAGTGGCCAGTCCTGCACGCTTGGCTCCGAGGATGTCGGTCTGGAAATTGTCGCCAATCATGAGTGTCGACTCACGTTGAGCATGCGTCTTGTCGAAGGCATAGTCGAAATAGGCAGCCGACGGCTTGTTGGCTCCTGCATCCTCACTGAGGACAACAGTGTCGAACGACTTGTCGAGACCACAGGCACGGAGCTTGCGGTATTGTACTTCGTGAAAGCCATTACTGCACATGTGCATCCGATAGCCTCGACCACGAAGGTAGTCCATCAACTCGCGCGCGCCACTGACCAGCCCCGGTTTGTTTGCGCACAACTCGAGGAAACGGTCGCCCGCCTCGCGGCAAAAGGCCTCGGAGGGGTCGAGTCCCTGCCCGAAGCTGAGCGGGTAGCGGAAGCGCTCGAGGATGAGATAGTCGCGCGTAATCTCGCCACGTGAATAGCGCGACCACAAGTCAATGTTAGCGCGCCAATATTCGTAGTAGAAGACTTCGGGGTCGGCAAACCACTGGTCCAGACGCATCTCTGCGAACAACTCATGCAACGCGATGTCGGCATTGCCATGAGTGTCGTAGAGCGTGTCGTCGAAGTCGATGAAGAGGTCGGAATAAGGAAGCATTACTTAGTGAAATTGCGAGAAGCGAAAGGCAAGGACGTGCGCAGGGCTGCACGCCAGTACTCCCACGTGTGACCGCCATTGCGGACGCGGAACTCAGCCTTGATGCGCGACAAGCGCAGACGCTTGTAGTACTCGAAAGTATCGCCCAGCAAGCCATCATCGTCGCCGCAATCGAGGAACCATGCGACCGTTCGCAACTGCTCCTTCACTGCATCGTCAGCATTATCCATGAAGGTGAGAGCCGAGTGCTCATGGACAGCCTCCATCGTGTAGAACATCTTGGTTTTCTCGCCATTAGGCCCAACGCGTCCGTTGCCGCTATTGAGCCAAGGACTCATCGCGTAGCACGATGAGAACTTGTCGGGATGGCGCTGGCTGTAGCCGATACTGCCACCGCCGCCCATCGACAGCCCCATCACGGCTCGATGTTCCTTGTCGCCTATGCCGCGGTACTTGTTCTCGGCAGCAGGCATCAATTCGTTGAAAAAGAAATCCTCATAGGCCCAGCCTGGCATGTTGAAATAGCCATTCCAGATATTGTTGACATCGGGGCCGCCTGCGTTCGGCATAATGATGACTACAGGCACAGCCTCGCCGCTCTCGATGACTTCGTCGGCGATGGCACCTATGCCTCCCTTCTGGTCCCAAGCCGTATAGGTGTCCGTGAGTCCGTGCAGGAGATAGATGACCGGATACTTGGCCTGCGAGCGTTCGTAGCCCGAAGGCAGATAGACATTATACTTCACCGTAGCGCCAAGGACAGCGCTCTGAATGCTGTCGACTACGATTTTCCCAGCTGATGCCAGCGTGGCACAGAGGGTAAGGACGATGGTCAGGATGCTCTTTTTCATATTCGTTATCGTATTAGTAAGTGAGTTCTCGGGGACAAAGATACGACTTTTTTTGGAAAGGAATGAAAAAATTTCAGAATAGATAGTTCTTTTACGGCAGAATTTGCTTAACTTTGCGACCAGAAACAAAAATGAGTGCTATGGCTTTGAATACAGACAAAGACTTGAAGAAATACTATTCCATCGCCGAAGTGTCCGAGATGTTCGGGCTACCGGCCTCGGTGTTGCGCTACTGGGAAAAGGAATTCCCTACCCTTTCGCCCAAGAAAGGGGGCAATGGCGTGCGTATGTATACGAAGGAGGATATCGAGGAGGTCCGTCTGGTAAACGACCTCGTGAGGGTGCGCAACATGAAATTGTCAGCTGCGCGCGAACTGATTCAGCGCAACCGCGAAGGTGCCCGCAACACCAACGATCTGTTGACGCGCCTTACGCACGTGCGCGAGCAACTGTTAGCCATTAAGCGCGAACTGGAGGAGATTGTTTAGGCCGAGGCTGGAGGAGGTTGTTTAAGCGCGAACTGGAAGCGATTGTTTAGGCCGAGGCTGGAAGAGATTGTTTAAGCCGAGGCTGGAAGAGATTGTTTAGGCCGAGGCTGAAGGAGACTTCTTCAGCTCACGCGCGTGACCTCTTCAATCCCATCTATCTTGCGCAGGTCCTTGATGATGACGTCGAGGTCCTCAGTGTCGTGAACGGCCAATTCGATGTCGCCTTGGAAGATGCCATTGGTGGCAGCGATAGACAGACGATGGACATTGACGTTGAGTTGCTCCGTGATGACGTCGGTCAGGCTCTTGATGATGCCGACGCGGTCTATGCCTTCCATGTGCAAGGTCGCACCGAAACTCATCTGCTTGTGCGTATCCCAGAAAATGGCCAGGATGTGATTGCCGTCGACATTTTTCAGTTTGTCGGCAATCGAACAGCGGCGCTTGTGGACGATGACGCGGTTCTGGTCGTCGAGATAACCTAAGACCTCGTCGCCGGGAATGGGATGACAATGCGGGCACATGCTGACGCGGCCGATGTTCTCTTCGCTCAGATAGAGCGGCTTCTTGCGGTCGAAGACGAGAGCCTCCTCCGGTGCTTCGGCCTCAGCAGGTTCCTCGGATTTCTTCTTTCGCTTGTAGAAGGGGATCAAGCGTGCCCACCCCTTCGAGGAGGAGCGGTCTTCGACTGCGCGCTGAACGGCAGCAAGGTCATCGTCGTCGAGCACGATCGTGCCCGAACCGATAGCAGCAAACAGATCCTCGCGCGATTCGATCTTGTGGTGAGCACACAGGCGGTCGAGGACGAGGCTGTTCTCCTCTATCTCGTGACGGATGCACCACCTTTCCAGCAGTTCCTCGCCATGCTTTTGCTGCTCGCGTTTCTGACGACGGAGGATGGCTTCGACCTTATTCTTGGCTTTGGCTGTCGTGACGAAATTCACCCACGACGGCTCTACACGGAGGGCATTGGAGGTGAGGATCTCGACCTGGTCGCCACTATTCAGGCGATGGTCGATGGGCACGAGCTGATGGTTGACCTTAGCTCCGATACAATGGGTGCCGAGGACCGTATGAATGGAGAAGGCGAAGTCGAGCGCTGTGCAGCCTGCAGGCATTGTCTTAAACTCACCCTTGGGCGTTATAACGAATATCTCGGACGAATAGAGATTCAATTTAATGGTCGAGAGGAAGTCCATGGCCGACGGCTGAGGGTCGTCGAGGATTTCCTTAATCGTCGACAGCCATTTATCGAGTTCGGTCTCGCTGGCCGTGGAGTCTTTCTCGCCTTCTTTATATTTCCAGTGGGCGGCAAAACCGCGCTCGGCCATATCATCCATGCGACGCGAACGGATCTGCAGTTCAATCCAACGGCCTTGCTTGCTCATGAGCGTGGTATGAAGCGCCTGATAGCCATTGGACTTGGGGTTGGAGAGCCAGTCGCGGAAGCGATCTGGATGAGCCTTATAAATACTGGTACAAGCGGCATAAATCTGGAAGCAGTCGTTGATCTCGCTCTCCGGCGTATGAGGGTCGAAGATGACGCGGACAGCCAGGATGTCGTAGATCTCCTCGAACTTGACGTGCTTGTTCTGCATCTTCGACCAGATGCTATACGGTCGCTTAATTCGTGCTTTGATGTCGTAGTGGAGGCCCAGCTTGTCGAGCTTCTCGCGGATGGGGAGGATGAAAGTGCGGAAGGCCTCGTCCAGATGCGGACGGATTTGTTCGAGGCGTTGGCAGATCTGCTCGTGAGCCTCGGGATGTTCATAGCGGAAGCTGAAATCCTCCAGTTCTTCCTTGATCAAGTTGAGGCCGAGACGATGAGCCAAAGGGGCATAGATATACAGCGTCTCGCCCGCAATCTTATACTGCTTGTGAGGAGGTTGCGAGCCGAGGGTGCGCATATTATGCAAGCGGTCAGAGATCTTGATGAGGATGACGCGTATGTCATCGCTCATGGTGAGCAGCAGTTTCTTGAACGACTCTGCCTGTGCCGAAGCCTTGTCGCCGAAGATACCGCCCGAGATCTTCGTCAGCCCGTCGACAATCTGCGCAATCTTCTCGCCGAAGATGTTCGACAAGTCGTCGACCGTGTAGTCGGTGTCCTCGACGACGTCGTGCAAGAGGGCCGCACAGATACTGGTAGAGCCGAGTCCTATCTCGCCGCAGACGATCTGTGCGACGGCCAGAGGATGCATAATATAAGGCTCGCCCGAGAGACGGCGCACGCCTTTGTGCGCCTGCTTGGCGAAATTGAAGGCCTTGGATATCAGGTCTACTTTCTTTCGATGGGGCGAAGCGAGATAGGTTTCGATGAGACGGTCGTAGGCCGCCTGAACCATCTCTTCGTCCTGCTGTGCTTGTCGGAGGGCATCTTCGTCCATAGTCTCAAAAAACCTTTATTGACTGATTCTACTTCATCACAAGCGCCACTGCTATTTCACTCTCAGTTTCTGTCCGGCACGGATATTGTTGCCGCGGATGCCATTGAGTCTGCGCAGCTTGGCCACCGTAGTGCCGTTGCGCCGAGCGATAGCGCCGAGCGTATCGCCACGTCTGACGGTTGCCGAGCGGCCACGGCGAGCCGACGAGCGCCTGCTGCGACGTCCCTTGCTCTTCTTGACCGCAGGTTGATGCTGAGCCTGAGCCACTTCTATCTCGCGGCGACTGGTCAGGAGCTCGGTAGCATGATAGCGATAGATGCTATCGCCAGCCTCGATGAAAGCGGTCATGGCCGCCGTAGGCAGGCGCAGCGTACAAGCATGGCTGTCGCCCGGGATGAGGGCGGTGCGGTACTGAGGGTTCAGCGCACGCACAGCCTCAGCAGGGACGTTGCACATCGCCACGATCTGATCCATGTGCAGGTTGCGCGAGACGGTGACGGTGTCGGTCGAGGCGGGCAACTGCGTCGTCGCAGGGCAGATATTGTGGTCGCAATAGTAGTTCATGACATAGTTGGCAGCGATGAAGGCGGGGACGTAGCCACGGGTCTCCTGAGGCAGATAGGGATAGATCTGCCAGTAGTCCTTCACGCCTCCCGCACGGCTGATGGCCTTGCGGACATTGTTGGGACCGCAGTTGTAGGAAGCGATGGCCAGCGACCAGTCGCCGAAGATGTCGTAGAGATCCTTCAAGTAGTGGGCTGCCGCATAGCTGGCTTTGATGGGGTCGCGGCGCTCATCGATGAGGCTGGTAACCTCCAGGCCGTACTGCTTGCCCGTCGTGATCATGAACTGCCAGAGGCCCACCGCGCCGGCACGACTGACGGCCGTCGGGTTGAGCGCAGACTCGATGACAGGCAGATACTTCAGTTCGAGCGGCAACTGATAGGCCTCGAGAGCCTCCTCGAAAATGGGCGTGTAGAAATTGGACGCACCGAGGATGATGCCTACCGAGCGGCGCAGCCGACCCGTGTAGGTGTCGATCATCTTGCGGACTACCTCGTTGTAAGGCATCTCGATGACATTAGGCAGGCGAGAGAGGCGATGGATGTAGGTCTCCTTGTCGAACTCGGGGTTGAAGCCGTTCTCGTTGCAGTCGCCTTCGGGGATGAGGTAACTCTTGTTGTTCCACTCGCGCAGCAGGCTGTCGAGTTCGGCCGACATTCCTTCTGGCAGGGTGATTTCCTCGTCTTCGCCCAGCGCTTCGTCGTAGACTTCAATCTCGTCTTCGTCGTCGTCATCATCATATTCCTCTTGTGCGAGGACGGCATTGAAGGGCGCACAGGCGAGCAGTGCGGAAAGGATAGTGATGGATAAGCAATTCTTCATGCTTGGAATGGATTTACAGTTTAGAAATTAATACTCAAGGACATGCCCACCGCCTGCCCTCCACCGCGGGGCGATGACTGATGATGGGTCGGGGCGACCTGAGTGTTGATGATGGTAGGCTGCATGTGCAGCGAGAGATCCTCAGAGATGTCGAAGCTGGAGAGTTCGGCGTCGACGTAGGCATCGATGACCGAGAGCGCATAGACGGCGATGAAGGCCAGGATGCTCATATCTCGGTACTTGCGATAGTAGTTCTTGCGGTTCTTGAAGATCTCCTTGAACTGCTCTTCGCGCCCGCTGATGTCATAGCCCATAGGGAGCATCTTCTCGTAGGACTTCGTATTGGGGTCGCTGTCCATGATGTCCAAATAAGCTTGCGAGTAGTCGCTGAGCATCTGGTTGTTCCACGAGAGGGCATAGACGCACCCGAGGAATCCGCCGTAGATGATGGGCAGTTTCCAATACTTGTGATTGTAGATCTGTCCCCCGCCCGGAAGGATCAGTCCGAGCCATAGCGCCCGTGCAGGGTCGGGCTTGAACGGTGAGTCGAGAAAGGTCATCGCCTTCGACGCCAGGCTGTCGGCCAGATGCACGGCAGCGCTGTCGCGGGGGCTCAGCCGCTTGACAGCGGAGGGCTCCGTCTCTCTCCTGAGCAGGACGCTGTCCGGCGTAATGGCAAACTCATCAAGGGTGTCGGCCTCGAGCGTAGCAGCAGGCTGGTCTTCAGCAGCGATGTCAAGGACATCGGCCGGAACGGCACTCAAAGCCCCCGACGTCGGCACGAATGCCAGCATCGCGACCACGAGTGTCTTCATAAGCCTGTTGTGCTTAGCCCTGCTCATCTCCACACGCGTTCAATGCTTGAGTTTGTCGAGCAGCGCGACGATACGCTCCAGTTCCTCCTCGCCCGAGAAGGGGATGGTAATCTTGCCTTTGCCCTTGTCGGAGCAGGTGAACTGCACTTTCGTCTGGAAGCACTTCGAGAGGCTGTCGCGCAGGAGGGCATACTCTTGACTGAGCTGAGCCTTACGCGGACGCAGCTTCTGACCGGAGACATTGACGGTCTCGCCTTCCATGAGGCGCTTCACCAGTTCCTCGACCTTGCGTACGCTCAGGTGCTCGCGCTGAATCTGATTGAACACCTTGAGTTGCAGGGCGGGATTGTCCAACGAGAGGAGTGCGCGTGCGTGGCCCATGTCGATGTCGCGGTTCTGCAGGGCGACCTGTATGGTAGCGGGCAGCTTCAGCAGACGCAAGTAGTTGGTGATCGTGGCGCGCTTCTTTCCGACGCGTTCCGAGAGTCGGTCCTGCGTCAGATCGTACTGTTCGAGCAGATGCTGATAGGCGAGCGCAATCTCCAGCGCATTGAGGTCCTGACGCTGGATGTTCTCGATGAGCGCCATCTCCATGACGTTCTCGTCGTCGGCCGTGCGGACGTAGGCAGGAATAGTCGTGAGGCCAGCCATCTGCGTAGCACGCCAACGGCGCTCGCCGGCGATGATCTCGTACGTGCCGTCGGCCAGCTGACGAAGGGTGATGGGCTGGATGATACCTATCTCGCGGATGCTGTCGGCCAGTTCCTGGAGGGAGTCGGCGTCGAACTCACGTCGGGGCTGGTTGGGATTGGGATGGATGAGCGACAGCTCGATCTCGCTGATGCTCGACGAGCCCTCGGTCTTCACCTCTTCGGTCTGGATGAGCGCATCGAGGCCGCGGCCTAATGCGGGATATTTCTTGTGTGGAGCCATTGTCTTGAGTTAAGCTTTTTCGTTCTTGTCGATAATCTCCTTGGCCAATTCCAAGTGATTGCGGGCGCCGGCGCTGTCGGCGTCGTAGAGGATGGCGGGCAGGCCGTGCGACGGGGCCTCGGAGAGGCGGACGTTGCGGTTAATGACCGTACGGAACACGAGTTCCTGGAAGTGGCGCTGGACCTCGTCCTTGATTTGATTGGCCAGACGGAGGCGCGAGTCGTACATCGTCAGCAGGAAACCTTCAATCTCGAGTTTCGGATTCAGCTTCTGCTTGATGATCTTGATGGTGTTCAGGAGTTTGGAGATGCCCTCGAGTGCGAAATACTCGCATTGGACGGGAATAATGACCGAGTTGGCGGCAGTCAGCGCGTTCACCGTGATGAGTCCGAGCGAGGGCGAGCAGTCGATGAGGATGTAATCGTAGTCGGCCTGCAAGGGCTTCAGCAGACGAGCCATCACGGTCTCGCGGTTGGCAAGGTCGAGCATCTCAATCTCAGCGCCGACAAGATCGATGTGACTGGGGACGATGTCCAGGCCGGGCACGTCGGTCTCGAAGATGGCCTCGCGCGCGTCTACTCCATTAATAAGGCAGTCGTATATGCTGGTTTCGACAGTCTTCACGTCCACGCCGAGGCCGCTGGAGGCATTGGCCTGAGGGTCGGCGTCGATGAGTAGGACGCGCTTCTCCAGCGTAGCCAGCGATGCAGCCAAATTCATAGACGTTGTTGTCTTGCCAACACCGCCTTTCTGATTCGCTAATGCAATGATTTTACCCATATATTGAATGTCTTTTTTACGTACGAAAATACAGTTCTTTGAACTGTGAGGGGGCAAAGGTAAGCATTTTCGTCCGAAAAACGTGCCCTTTTAAGCCTTTTTATGGATTATTAGGCCGTTTTCTTGCTGCAAACGCGATGGATTGTTAACTTTGCGGCGCAAAAACACGAAAACAGATGGAAGAAGATTTACGTTGGATGCGGTTGGCTCTCGCCGAAGCCGAAGCCGCAGCTGCCGAGAACGAGATTCCTATCGGTGCCGTCGTCGTCAGCGGCGGGCGCCTCATTGCTCGCGCCCATAACCTCACGGAGAGGCTCACCGATGTCACCGCTCACGCTGAGATGCAGGCCGTCACGGCAGCGGCAACGGCTCTTGGAGGCAAATACTTGAACGACTGCACGTTATACGTCACCGTAGAGCCGTGTGTGATGTGTGCGGGAGCCCTCGCGTGGAGTCAACTCGGCCGCCTCGTCTACGGCACGGCCGACCCGAAACGGGGCTTCCGTCGCTTCGCTCCCGAAGCGCTGCATCCGCGCACGCAGGTCACTGCCGGCATCCTCGAGGAAGAATGCGCTGCCCTCATGCGCAACTTCTTCCAGCAGAAGAGGTAGCCATCGCGTCCACAACCTTTCACAAAGAAAAACGCTATCACTCATCCGCTTCCGAGAACCAACTATGCGTATAGACGCTACATGCTATGCCTATATTCGCTAAGCGGTATGCGTATAGACGCTAACCCTTTTGCCTATATTCGCAGAGCGCGATGCGTATAGACGCGTGGTCGTTGTGTGAAAGCTTCGCTCTGCGAAGAACTTCTTCGCTCGGCCCAATGGGACGCTTGATACTTCAAGCGCTCGGCCCTACGGGACGCTTCGCTCTGCGAAGAACTTCTTCATAACGAACGAAACTTGAACTACTGATCCTATTACCCAAGCCAAAGGAGACGAAAAAAGAGTTGACCCGAAAGATTCGGATCAACTCTTATTTCATATATCATTGAGCTATTCTACCTACGGCCACCACCGCCGGGGCCTCCCCAGCCGCCACCACCACGGCCGCCGCCACCGCCGCCACGGCCTCCACGACCGCCAGGGCCTCCGAAGCCACCCCATCCTTCACGGCGCATCTCGTTGTTGCCCAAGAGGTTCAGCTGATAGATGACGTGAACCATCAGATAGGAGTTGATGGCGTTGCTCCAGGAGTCGGTGCGCGAGAAGGCGCTGATGGCACGGCTGATGTTGCTGCGCTCCTTCAGGATATCATACCATTGTACGCTGAGCGTCAGCGCCCTATTCTTCAGGAAGGTCTGCGAGAGCTGGGCGTTCCAGATGAGCTCGTTGGTGTTCATCGTTTCATCCTCGAAGCCGCGGCGACTCTGCTGCGAGATATCGGTCGAGAGGCTTGTGCCCCAAGGTGCCGTGACCTGCAGGCTGCCACCATAGTCGAAGTTCCAGGTGTCGAGGTTGGCACTCTCGCGGATGGCGTTGCGGGCATGGTTGAAGGTGAAACCGCCGTTGACGCTGGCTTCAAAGCTCCACTCGCCGAACTCATTGCGGTAGTTCAGGCGCAGGTTGTCGCCTATCGACGAGTTCTTGGTCGTGGACTTGACCGACGACGACTTCTGGTCGAGCGCCATGTAACCGACGTTGTTCGAGTAGTTGAAATTGATGTTGTTCATGATATTCCAGTTCTTGTTGTGGTCAAGAGCTGTATTGAACATCGCCCACGCGCCCGTGTTCCAGTTGCCGTTAATGTTATCGGGCGTCGTCTCGCGCTTACCCGTCGTCAGGTCATACAGCGTGCGGCTGGAGATGGAGTTCAACGTGTTGTTGAAGCGCAGGTTGACCGCCCAGCCCATCTGCTTGTCGACGAGATAGTCGTTGTAGAAGAAGGTGAAGTTGTTGTTCCACGAAGGCTTCAACCCGGGGTTACCATGACTGACGTTCATCGGGTCGCTCGTATCGTCGACATCCAGCAGCTGCGTCATCGAGGGTTGGCTCATGCGAGCATTGTAACGCACGCGCATCTGGCCGGTGTTGGACATTTTCCATCGCAGGTCGATACGCGGAGCCCAGTTGAAGACGTGGCGCACGACGGTCGTGTCGAGATGGTGCTTCGTGTAGTCCATGTGCGTCGTCTGAGGCTGGAAGCTGACGCCAGCGTTCAGGTTGAATTCGCCGAACTGATAGCGCAGCATGACCGATGCGTCATGGTTGAACTCGTTGTAGGTCGCGTACTGCGAGTTCTCGATATTCTTGAGTCCTGCCAGCAGGGCGTCCGACGGCTTGTAGCCGAGCACCAGCTGTTCGATGATTTCCTGGTCGGTCAGATCGCCCCAGAGGTAGGCGTAGTCGCTCTTCGTCAGCAGCGAGTCGATGCTGTACATCGAGCGGTCGCTGTCGCTGAAGCGGCGCTGGAACTGATAGGAGAACTGCAGGTTGGCGCCCTTGAAGATAGGCTCTGAATAGCTGGCACGTATGCGATAGTTCCAGCTCTTCGACGGGTTGTCGTTGTACTGGTTGGTGAACGTATAGGGGCGCTGCTTGTCTTGGAAGAAGTTGACCAGCGAACGGCTATAGCTCTCGCTCGAGCTCTCGTTGATGTTACCGCTCACGTCGAGCGTGGCGTTGCGGCCGGGCTTCTGCAGGCGACGATTGATCTGCAAGGAGCCTTCGACATTATAGTTGTGGCTCTCGCCACGGTTCTGGCGCGTATTGTCGTTCACGAGGATGTCCTCGTAGATGAGTTCGTCGTCCTCGTCCTTGGCGCCATATTCATTCAGGGGGTCCTCCATGCCGGCCTCGTAAGGGCTATCGTTGAAGGTCACCGAACGGTTCGAACCGCTGTTGTTATTGTTGTTGTAGGAGTAGCCGGGACGGAAGACGATATTGGTCATCGAGTCGGGTTGCCATTCGAGGCGGAAGTCGGTGTTGACGCTCTTCGACTTGCTCAGGTTCTGGCTGAGGCTGTTCACGAACTGCGAAGCCGTCGACGTGAGGAAGTTCTCGCTGTTGGTCTTCGTCTGGACGTCGTTCTTGCGATAGTTGTAACGGGCGTTGCCCCCCACTTCGAAGCGGCCTTGCTCGTTCTGCTTCTTGCCATTGTCCCACGCGAAGCTGGCACCGGGGTTGACCACGGTAGTGAGGCCATTGCCCCCACCGCCCCAGCCGCCGAAGCCGCGGCTGTTGACATTGTTGGTGTTGCCCGTGAGGAAGAAATTAAAGTCGTCGGTAAAACGGCTTATGGTGACGTTCTCGGCGAAGCGGTCCTCGGTGCCATAGGCCAAGTCGGCATTGATGAACCACCCTTCGGTCATGCCCTTGCGGACGGTCAGGTCGAGCACCGTCTCCTCCTCGCCGTCGTCGATACCGGTGACGCGCGAGTAGTCGCTCTGCCTGTCGTAGGCTTTCACCTTGCTGACCATCTTGGCGGGCAGGTTCTTCAGGGTCATCTGCGTGTCGTTACCGAAGAACTCTTTCTCGTTGACGAGAATCTTCTTCACCTCCTTGCCGTTAATCTTGATGGTGCCCTGCTCGGTAATCTCCGCGCCGGGGAACTTCTTCAGCAGGGCCTCGAAATTGGAGCCTTCGGGGATGCGGAAAGCATCGGAGTTGTAGACGAACGTGTCGGCCTTCATCTCCACTTGCGCAGCGCGAGCCGTCACCTGCGCTTCCTTCAGCATCTTGGCATTGTCCTCGAGGAGGATCTCGCCGAGGAGCATCGCCTTGTTCTTCTTCGTGAGTTCCAGGTTGCGCCAAGCCGTCTTGTAGCCGACGAAGGAGGCGCGCAGCAGGTAGGTGCCTACTTTCACGCCCGAGATGCTGAACGTTCCGTCGCTCTTGGTCTGCTGGCCGGTCACCTGCGTGCTATCCATGTTCATGATGACGACGGTGGCTCCCGGGAGGGGCTCGCCTTCGCTGTCGACGACAGTTCCGCTGACCGAAACTTTCTGTGCGCTGGCGGCTATCGTGAAGCACAGCAACACTAACAATGAGTATAAATGTCTCATATTTAGACTATTCTTTAGTTTTCTTTCGTTACGTCTTTCGTTGACTTCTTTTTCGCTCAAACGCCTGTTGACAAGAGTTCTTTGAAGGCCATCAGGGGCTTATGTCGACAGGCCCAATAAAAAAGCCGTCAATCATGTGACGACTTTTTCGGGAATACGTTTAATGGGATAAGTGTTTATTTAACGTTTATTTAGAGGGTCGTGAGCGTGAAGAGGTAGACGACGACGGCAGGGATGGCCAGCAGGCTGCTGTCGAAGCGGTCGAGCATGCCTCCATGTCCGGGCAGGATGTGCCCGCTGTCCTTGATGCCCATCTGCCGCTTCAGCAGGCTCTCCACGAGGTCGCCCCAGGTGCCGAAGACGACGACGATGAGGGCAAAACCAGCCCACTGCAGCATCGTCAGCGCGGGCAGGTAGCGAGCCGCCACCAGCGCGACGGCGAGGCACACGACGGCACCGCCGATCGAGCCTTCCCACGACTTGCCAGGCGAGACGCGGGGGAACAGCTTGTGCCGTCCCAGCAGCGAGCCCACGCAGTAGGCGCCGGTGTCGTTCAGCCACAACAAGACGTAGATGGCCAGCACGAGCCATGCGCCGGGGATAGTGGCGTCGGACTGACTCGAGAGGTTCAGCAGGGGTGAGCCTGCTACGCCTATGCCGGAGAAGTCCAGCAGGCAGAGCAGCGAGAACGGCAGCGCCACGTAGATCTGCGCCATCATCGAATAGGCCCAGTCGTTGAGCGGCGACTCGCGCTGCAGGTAGAGCTCGCTGACGATCATGTAGATCATGCTCAGCAGCCAAGGCACAAACAGCACGCCCCCTCCTGCGATACCTGCAGCATAGCCGAAGAATCCGACGAACAGGCAGCCGCCGGCCACCGTCGTGATGAAGCGATTGACGTTGACGTCCGCGCGCTGGTTGACGATGCCCGTGAACTCCCAGACGCTCAGGCACGTGATGATGGTGAACAGGAGGCCGAAGGTGGCCGGAGAGTGCAGAATGCCGCAGACCATGACGGCGACGAAAGCTATGCCCGTGAGGGCACGTACGACGAGGTTCTGCAGCTTGCCCCCGTCCTTCTTGTTGGTTGGCTGAGTCGTATGATTCGTTGTTTCCATATGATTCATTTCTAAAGGGTTGACGTATCGGCGTCTTCGGGCGGAGCAGGGATGCCGTCCGTCTCTTCCTCCTCTTTCTCAGAGGCGGAGAGCAGCTCCTCGGTGCGGCTGACCCACGGGCGCTTGCCGAAGATCTTCTCGACGTCCTCGGCGTAGATGACCTCGCGCTCCACGAGCAGCTCGGCCAACGCCTTATGGCCCTCGCGCTTCTCCATCAGCAGCTGCTTGGCGCGCTCATACTGCTCGCTAACCATGCGCTTCACCTCCTTGTCGATGAGCTCGGCCGTGGCGTCGCTGTAGGGGCGCTGCCATTGGTACTCGCTGTTGTCGTAGTAGCACAGGTTGGGCAGCGCATCGCTCATGCCCATGTAGGCTATCATGCCATAGGCTTGCTTCGTCACGCGCTCCAGGTCGTTCATCGCGCCGCTGGAGATATGTCCGGTGAACAGCTCCTCGGCCGCACGGCCGCCGAGCGTGGCGCACATCTCGTCGAGCATCTGCTCGCGCGTGGTGATCTGACGCTCCTCGGGCAAGTACCAGGCTGCCCCTAACGCGCGCCCGCGCGGTACTATAGTTACTTTAATCAGCGGATTGGCATACTGCAGGTTCCACGAGATGGTGGCGTGCCCGGCTTCGTGAAGGGCGATGGTGCGCTTCTCCTCCTCGGTCATCACCTTGGTCTTCTTCTCCAGGCCGCCTACGATGCGGTCCACGGCGGCGAGGAAGTCCTCTTTCGTGACGGCCTGCTTGCCATGGCGGGCCGCGATGAGGGCAGCCTCATTACAGACGTTGGCGATGTCGGCGCCGCTGAAGCCCGGCGTCTGGCGCGCCAGCAGGTCGATGTCTAACGACGAATCCACCTTGATGGGTTTCAGGTGCACCTTGAACACCGCCTTGCGCTCGTTCAGATCGGGCAAGTCCACGTGGATCTGACGGTCGAAGCGCCCTGCGCGCAGCAGCGCTTTGTCGAGGATGTCGGCGCGGTTGGTGGCAGCCATGATGATGACGCCCGAGTTGGTGCCGAAGCCGTCCATCTCCGTCAGCAGCTGGTTGAGCGTCGACTCGCGCTCGTCGTTGCCGCCCATCATGGCGTTGCGCGAACGGGCACGGCCCACGGCGTCTATCTCGTCGATGAAGATGATGCACGGCGCTTTCTCCTTCGCTTGGCGGAACAGGTCGCGCACGCGGCTCGCGCCGACGCCCACGAACATCTCCACGAAGTCCGAACCCGACATCGAGAAGAAGGGCACGTCGGCCTCGCCCGCCACGGCCTTCGCCAAGAGGGTCTTACCCGTTCCCGGAGGGCCTACCAGCAGGGCGCCCTTAGGTATCTTGCCGCCGAGGTCCGTGAACTTCTTGGGGTTCTTCAGGAACTCCACGATCTCCTGCACCTCCTGCTTGGCCGAGGCTTGTCCCGCCACGTCCTTGAACGTCACCTTCGACTCGTTCTCGCTACCTTTTTCTACCAGCTGCGCGCGCGAGCGGCCTACGTTGAAGATGCCGCCCATGCCGCCTCCGCCACTCCCCATGCGTCGCATGATGAGCAGCCAGATGACGATGATGAACAGCAGGGGGAACAGGTTCCAGAACACCTGCATGAACGTGCCGTTGGAGCGTTTATAGCTGAGCTCACCTTTGAAGTTGCCCAGCTCCTGCTGCGACGAGACGAACTCGTCCAACTTGTCGGCCGAGGGATACTCCGCCTGCACGAAGGGCTGCTTGCCCGTCTGCTCGATGCCTTGCTGAAACACGTCGCGCACATGCTCGGGCCGGACGTACATGCGCACCGTCCCTTCGTCCTTGTTCGCGACGATCTTGTTGGCAAAACCCTGCTCCACGTACTGCTTGAATACCGTGTACGTCACGCTCTTCGAGGCGGTGCCGGCCGACTGCAGGTCGTCGCCAGCAAAGAACAAGTAGCCCAGCGCGATGGCTATGGCGACGTAGATCCACGTCAGATTCACGCGCGGCATCTTATTCTTGTTGCGATTCTTATTGTTGTCTGTATCCATTATTTATTTGCTTGTCTAACAAAAACGGGGTTAACGATAACGGTAACGATAACGGTAACGGTAACGATAACTTTCTTTCAACGTTTCAACGTTTCAACTTTTCAACGTTTCAACGTTTCAACTTTTCCACTCGAGCTCTGCTCGCTTCGCTCTGCGAAGAACTTGTCAACTTGTCTACTTGTCCGCTCGAGCTCTGCTCGCTTCGACACTTCGAAGAACTAGAACCAACTCGTCAACTTGTCAACTCGTCAACTCGTCAACTAATCCAAATTAGGAATCTCCGTGAGCGCAGCGTCCTCCCACAGGTGTTCCAGGTCGTAGAACTCACGCGCCTCGGCGAGGAAGATGTGAACGATGATCTCGCCGTAGTCCATCGCCACCCACTGCGCGTTGCGCAGGCCGTCGATGGCCGTGGGGCGAGCGTGAGCGTTCTTGCGGGCGAACTCCTCCACCGACTCGGTGAGGGCTTGGATGTGACTGGGCGAATTGCCCGTAGCGATAACGAAGGCGCGGCAGATGGCGTCGTCGATGTCCGAGAAGTCGGCGATCACGATGTCGCGACCCTTCTTCTCCTCGAGGCCGGCCTGAATCTGGTCAATAAGTTTTTCTGTGTGTAAATCCATTAAATGTCATTTTGGAGCCACAAAGATACGATGTTTTCCCCGATACAGACAAAAATTAGGCCGAAAATTTATTTTTTTTAGGGAAAAGTTTGCACGTTTCGCAAAAACTACCTACTTTTGCACCCGCAAATCAGAAATGAAATGCACAACAAAGTCGATTGGGCTATGGTGTAATGGTAACACTGCAGATTCTGGTCCTGCCTTTCCTGGTTCGAGTCCGGGTAGCCCAACATCGAGCGAAGGAGGTTGTTCAAGGGAACGGCCTCCTTTCTTTTTGCCCTCCGCTCGGCCTTGGCCGCTTGACACTTCAAGAATGAAAAATGAATAATTAACATTGAATATTTATTTTTGACTTTGAAAGTAAATGCGCAGAAATGCGCAGAAAATTATTTCAGAAAATAAAAATATAATATTTCTTGGATAAAATTTACTCCGCATCCTCACGCGCTTAATCTTCGACTGCTACGGCTAAGTAAACTTGCCTTGCATTCTCTGAGCGCTGGGAAGGCATCTTTGAACGCTCGACCTTAGTCGCTTCTTCGAGCGCAGCGAGTCTGAAGAACGATAATCAATCGTTTCCTTCGATGCCACCGCATTTACTTTCAGTGTCGAAAACTTTTTAACCTTTCAACTCCCCCCATCTCAGTTCTCCCCCCCCACGGGGGGGCAGGGAGGGGGCCCCAACTTCCATGCCACTCGATTCCTCACCCCGTTTTCGCATGATAGAGCTCGACGAAACCACGTCGACCAACACCTTCCTGCGCGACTACCGACCCCTCACGCCCGTCGCCATCACCCTCGTCACCGCCGACCACCAGACGGCCGGCCGCGGACAGGCGGGCCATTCATGGGAGTCCGAGCGCGGGCAGAACCTGCTCTTCAGCCTGCTTGTGCAGCCCACCCTCCTACCCTCTGCCGGCGTCTTCGTCCTGAGCGAGGCTATCGCCCTCAGCATCCGCGGGGCCATCTGCGACCAACTGCGCAGCGCCGCCATCGCCCTACCCGTCACCGTCAAATGGCCTAACGACATCTATGTCGGCGACAGCAAGGTCGCGGGCATCCTCATCGAGAACGAGTTCCGAGGCGCCCACCTCGCCCGCAGCATCATCGGCTGCGGCGTCAACATCAACCAAGGCCGTTTCGCCTTCGCCAGCGACGACCGCCATCCGCTCGAGGCGAGCGATGCCGCAGCGCTTGATCCCGCCCACCAAGACGTTCCCTCCACCGTGCCCGTTCCCATCTCCCTCGTCCAGCTCAAAGGCACGCCCACCGAGCGCCGCTTCGTCCTCGAAGCCATCATCGATGCCTTCGTCCGTCGCTACGAGGCCATCCAGAGCGGAGCGCCTGCAGCCCTCGCCGCCATCCATGCCGACTACCTCGCCGCCCTCTATCGCCGTGAAGGTCGCCATGCCTACCGCGATGCGCAGGGCCTCTTCCAAGCCGAGATCAACGACGTAGAGCCCACGGGCCACCTCATCCTCCGCGACACCGAAGGACGCCTCCGCCGCTATGCCTTCAAGGAAGTGGCCTACGTAAAGGCTAGGTAAAGTGAATGCTCAGAGCACTGATTGACGAAAAGATTCTTGAAGTGTCCGCTCGACATCCCGAAGGGTGACGCTTGACAGTCAAGAATCTTTTCGTCAATCTTTATTTTTATCTCTTTAGACGCCTTCAAGGGGAGGCATCGCGCTACACGTATATACGTGAAGGGCTACGCGTATAGTACGTAAAGGGCTGAGCGTATATACGTAAAGGGCTGAGCGTATATACGTAAAGGGCTGAGCGTATAGTACGTGTGAGGCCTCGCGTATAGTACGCAAAGGGCGGTGCGTAGGGTCGGGAATACGTTTCCCTCGGTGGGGAAAACGTTAGCGAAAAGATTGTATGGCATTCAAGCCCTGCTTCCACTATTTGTCTGAAAATGCTGCCTATTAAATTGATAGATAAAGCATTATACGAGTGGAGGCTATTCGTTTTCCTTCCACTTAGCCTCCACTCATAAGTGGAAGCTAAATGGAGGTAAAATGGATAGCCTCCACTAGTGCTAATTACATACTTTTCAATCGTTTAAACCTTAATAAACCGCAAAAAGTGGAAGCAAGGTCAATCTCCATGATTGTATTATATTATTGCTGTCCGCTAAAAAAGAAGAATATGATGTATGGAGGGCCTTACTTTTAAAAAAAGAGTCCGCAACGCCTGTTTTTCGACATTGCGGACAAGATTTTACGCACTTTTAAGTTTTAGCGGACAGTAATAATATTTTATAGCCTACCTAAGGTTGCCGATAGGCTATCAGCGGTTGCCGTGCCGAAGAACGGATGCTCAGAAGTGTCACCCTCCGCGTTGTGTATCGAAAAACAATGGTGAACCCCATTAGGTAGATAAATCTCACATCCGGCCTGTTCGACGGGCTGCTGGCAGTCGGCATCTGAGCCACTCGTTGAAGCGCCTCCATCAGCTCTGCCAATAGGCATTGGCTGTAGGCGTTTGTTCCATTACGTTCATCGTAGAATGTCAGAATCCGCTGTAGCTGAAGCGTGGACCGGCGGCTAAAGACTAATTCTCGAGCCATTTCGCGAACATTGTTTTAAACTCGTCCATCGTCACCGTCTCACCACGGTCCACTGCCGCGATTTCCTCTTCTATGTCAGATGTCACCTGCAATACACCATCCACCACGTGCGCGTAGGGTACATCATCGGGTACGGTAACGGCTTCGCACGCGTATGCAGCAACAGGTTCCTGCAGGGGCATTGGCTGATCTTCAGACTGGTTATAGAGCTTCGTTTCTTCCATCGCTTTGTTTATGGATTTCGCTGCAAAGGTATGCAGAATTTGTTGAACGCCCAAATTTAAGAACAATTATTTCCATATCACGCTACGGCAAAGACACTCAGTCTTTCCCTCGTAGCTCTGCCCTCACGTGCTTAGCGCCGACTGCTTCGACCTGGATAAACCGTCTCGCATTCGTCGAGCACTGAGAAGGCCGCTCGACCTTTGGTCGCTTGATACTTCAAGAACTTCGGTAAAGACACTCAGTCTTTCCCTCGTAGCTTTGCCCTCACGTGCTTAGCGCCGACTGCTTCGACCCGGATAAACCGTCTCGCATTCGTCGAGCACTGAGA
>JAEEGL011595893.1_pt1 | contig 23030 bp, 21 predicted proteins | sample 9134231 | NCBI WGS metagenome assembly JAEEGL01 (sample SAMN16246548, study PRJNA631951) | gut metagenome | biome: gut microbiome; feature: rumen; material: fiber-attached | host: Bos | place: Iran: Karaj | collected 2018-10
GATTTCCTGTACAGTATTCACTTTAATGCCTCTGCCGAGCATAATTTTTATGGATCAGAGGTGTGGACCTCAGCCTTTGGAAATAACTATGTAAAAGGCTGTCAGTTTGGTCAGATAGTTGGAGATGAATGGAATGCTTTGGGACTCTATCAGAAGGGGACCAAGAGCAAGATTGGTTCATCCGGAAAAGATTACTACGGTATTATAAGACACAGCGTTGCCAGAGGAATTCCATGTGTTATCTTAGAGCACGCATATCTTGATCACGGATATGATGTTCCGCTTATAAAGACAGGGGACTTTCTAACACGTCTTGGAGTAGCTGATGCTACAGCTATTGCGAAGTACTTTAAGCTTAAGTCTTCAAGCACAGGGGCTGATTACTCAGGTTTTACCACTCCTTCTGTGAAGAAGCCAAGCGGAGCTGTTCATCAGGATCAGACTGAGCCTGAAACCTGCGACATAAAGGTTCTTTCCTATGACACAGCCAGCGGAAATGTACTTGTTGAAATGACTGCAAAGGACAGCCAGAGCCCTGTTATTTACTTCTGCTACAGCTACGATGGTGGAAACAGCTTTTCAATTCTTCAGATGTGGGACAGGACAAAGACTACTCAGTCCTTCAATGTCAAAGTTCCTTCCGGCACAGTAAATCCTGTCATAGTATGCAGAGCTTACAACAACTTTGAAAAGTGTGCTCAGAGCGCAGCTGAAACAGTTAATGCAACCTTCAATTATTAAAGGATAGTCAGGAAAAAAGATTTGAGACTTGATAAGTTTTTAGGTGACCAGAATATCGGAACCAGAAAGCAGATAAAAGAATACGTTAAGAACGGCAGATGTAAAGTAAACGGTGTGGTTGCTGCAAAGAGTGACATTCACATCGATGAGAACAGTGATGTAATATCATTTGACGATGTGGTTTTAAACTACAGCAAATTCCACTATTTTCTGCTGAATAAGCCCTGCGGCGTAGTATCCGCAACAAGAGACGGCAAAAATGAGACAGTTCTGGATCTTTTAGCAGACGAAAACGTAAAGGACTTAAGCCCCTGTGGGAGGCTTGATATCGATACGGAAGGACTGCTTCTTTTAACAGATGACGGAGACCTGATACACAGGCTATTATCACCGAAAAAGCACGTAGATAAGGTTTATGAGGTACATTTAAGAGATCTTCTTTCTGAGTCTGATGCCCAAAAACTAGAAAAAGGCGTGGACATCGGGGACAGGAATGATGATGGATCTGTGGATTATACACTTCCTGCCAAAGTTACTTTTATGGACAATGATGAAGAGGGACGTCCCGTCATTCACCTGACCATAAGAGAAGGGCGTTTCCATCAGGTAAAGAGGATGCTTGAAAAGGTGGGAAATGAAGTTTTGTTTTTAAGGCGCCTTTCCATGGGTTCGTTGCACCTTGATAAGGACCTAACTCCCGGAGAGTATCGTCCTTTGACTCAGGAAGAAATTGTTAGTTTAAAGAATTAGGTTTTAGTTATGGAAAATTTTAATTTAGATAATTATGAAGCTGTTATTTTTGATCTGGATGGATCTCTGGTAGATTCCATGTGGATGTGGAAGGCTATCGACATTGAGTATCTCTCAAACTTCGGAATTGAACCGCCAAAGGACCTTCAGAAGGAAATTGGCGGCAGAAGCTTTATGGAGACCGCCCAGTATTTTAAAGACAGATTCGGAATAGAAGACTCCATCGAGAAGATAGGCGATGACTGGAACAGAATGGCATGGGATAAATATACCAATGAAGTTCCACTAAAAGAGGGAGCCTTTGAATTCCTTGCAAATTGCGAGAAAAAAGGTATAAAGCTTGGGATTGCATCCAGTAATTCCACAGAGCTTATCGAACAGGTTTTATCGTCACACAGCATCAGAGACAGATTTACCAGTGTAAAGTCCGGAACTCAGATTCTTAAAGGAAAGCCCGCTCCGGATGTTTATCTGGCAGTTGCAAAAGAGCTAAATGTAGCTCCTGAAAAATGCCTGGTATTTGAGGATCTGGTTGATGGTATAAAGGCAGGAAAGAATGCCGGCATGACAGTCGTGGCAGTAAGTGATGATTATTCCAGACACAGCGATGACATGAAAAAAGAGCTGGCAGATTACTATATTGATGACTATCGGGGATTTAGTGCATGAACAGAAAGAAAAAGGGTGAATTCGGATATTTGGATTACAGAAAGAAAGCCAGCGTCATAAGGACACTTGTGTGTCTTCTTGTGGCAGTGGCTTTATTTGTTGCAGGACTTATCATTAATGGCTCCCAGAAAAATATCTTCAGTATTGTGGCAGCACTTGGTTGTCTACCAACAGGATGGAGCGCTGTAAATATGATAATGTTTCTTCGTGGAAAGGGCTGCAGTCAGAATGCTTATGATAACATCAGGCAGGTCTGCGGAGGTCTTCTTATTCATTATGATCATGTGATCACATCCTATGAAAAAAACTATAACGTTGCTGCTTCTACTGTACTTGATAAAAACATCTGCTGTTTAACGGAGGATCCGACAGTAGATACAGGGGACATTGAAAAGCACATTAAGAAGATGATGGCTCAGAACGGATATTCCAGTTACAGTATCAAGGTCTTTGATAAGCTGGATGCTTTTACGGACAGACTATCGCAGCTCGAGAAGCTTAGACAGGAAAAAGGCATTGATCCACAGGCGATTGAGGATACATGGGTTCCGGGAACGGTTCAGACACCGGCATCAGTTCTTTTATCTATATCTCTATAAGGAACTTATATGAAAGAAATCAAAATCGGTGTAAATGAAGAAGGAAAGCGTCTGGACTCTTTTTTGAAGTCCTATCTAAAGGAGGCTTCATCAAGCTTTCTTTATAAAATGCTGCGCAAAAAGAATATAACTTTAAATGACAAAAAGGCTGACGGAAAAGAAAAGCTTAATAGTGGCGACAGCATAAAGATCTTCTTTTCAGATGAGACCTTTGATAAATTCAGAGGAAGTCACAGTAAAGCTTCTTTTCCTGAGGAAGGAAATGCCCTGTCCAAATTTGGCGAACTTCCTGTGATTTTTGAGGATGACAATATTGTTTTAGTCAATAAGCCTGCCGGAGTTCTTTCCCAAAAGGCAGAGCCAAAGGATATAAGCCTTAATGAATGGCTCATCGATTATCTGCTTTTAAAGGGCAGTATCACCAAAGATTCTCTTTCAACCTATAGACCTTCCATATGCAACAGACTGGATCGCAATACCAGTGGACTCGTGATATGTGCCAAGACCCTTAAGGGCGCCAGAAAAATGAACGCCATTATCAAGGACAGGACTGTGGAGAAGTATTACAGAACCATTGTGGAGGGAGAGCTTAAAGATGGTATGTCCCTCAAGGGATATCTTTATAAAGATGAGAAGACAAACAAGGTTTTTGTAAGAGATGATGACCCACAGGATGATCGATTTTCATATATTGAAACTGAGTATATCCCTGTATTTTATGACAAGGATAGTGATCTTACCTTACTTGAAGTAAAGCTGATTACCGGAAAACCCCATCAGATAAGAGCACATCTTTCCAGTATTTCCCATCCAATAATTGGAGATGTTAAGTATGGCGGAAAAAAGCTGAAGGGGCAGAACTGTCAGCTTCTTCACAGCTACAGGCTTGTTTTTCCAAAACATATGGAAGAAACCTTTACGGATATACAGGGACGGGAATTCATTGCAGAGCTTCCCAAAGAATTTGATAAATTCATAAAAAGAGGTTGATATGCCTACATGGAAATCCAGGGGACTTAGAGGATCCACCTTGGAAGAACTGGTAAACAGGACTAATGAGCGCTATTTAGAGCTTGGTCTTGCCTTAATCCAAAAGATCCCTACTCCCATAACACCAATAAATATAGATAAGGAAACAAGACACATTACGCTGGCTTATTTTGATCAGAAGAGTACCGTGGACTATATAGGGGCGGTGCAGGGAATACCCGTGTGTTTTGATGCCAAGGAGTGTGCTTACGAGACTTTTACACTGGAAAACATCCATCCACACCAGGTGGCTTTCATGGAGAATTTTGAGAAGCAGGATGGTATAGCTTTTTTCCTTATCTATTACACCGGCTTAAATCAGTATTATTATCTGCCCTTCAGACACCTTAAAAAGTTCTGGGACAGAGCTGAAAATGGCGGGAGAAAGAGTTTCAGGCATGACGAGCTGGATGAAAAATACATCATTCCTTCCCATAAGGATGCAGGCCTTTTGATTCCTTTTCTTGATTCTCTGCAAATTGACCTGGAAGAAAGAGAATAAAATGTTTGACAGGGTACTTTTTATAATGTAAACTCTCTTGTATGGTAACGAATTAGCATATTAGCACTGTGCATTACTAAAGCGAGGTACTTATGAATAAAGTATTATTACATACTCCTGATGGAGTGAGAGATATCTATGGATCTGAATGCAGCGACAGACTTCTTATGACAGAAAAGATCCATAGCAAGATGAAGAGCTTTGGGTACGAGGATATCGATACTCCCACCTTTGAGTTTTTTGATGTATTTGCAGAGGAGATAAACGCCACAGACGCAAGAGAGCTCTATAAGTTCTTTGATAAAGAGGGAAACACACTGGTCCTTCGTCCGGATTTTACACCTTCAATAGCAAGATGCGCATCAAAGGTGATGCTGGAGAACGGCACCCCTGTAAGGGTCGTTTATCAGGGAAAATCCTATTTAAACACATCAAATCTCCAGGGAAAGCTTAAAGAAAACCTCAATATAGGTGTAGAACTTTTTAATGATGATACGGTTTACGCCGATGCTGAGATGATAGCTCTTTTGATTGAATCCCTCAAAAGCAGCGGACTTACAGATTTTCAGGTAAGTATAGGTGATGCGGATTACTACAAGGGAATCTGTGAAGATGCAGGAATAGATGATGAGACAGAGAGCCTTATAAGAGAGCAGATCGTTCAAAAGAACTATTTTTCTGCCGAGAGCATCATGGTAGAAAGAGGCATTCCTGACAAGTATAAAAACCTTCTTGTAAAGGTTTCTGAGTTTATCGGCTCGGATGAAGCTCTGGACATGGCTGAAAAAGAAGTATCAAATACCAGATCTCTTAATGCTATCAAAAGACTAAAGAGCCTTTACAAAGTACTCAAGGAATACGGCTGCAGTCAGTATGTTTCTTTTGACTTAGGGATGCTCAGTAAATTCAATTACTATACCGGAGTGATCTTTAGTGCCTACACCTATGGCGTTGGTGATGCCATTGCCAAAGGTGGAAGATATGATTCACTTTTGGGTAAGTACGGTAAAGAATCTCCGGCTATCGGCTTCGTTATCGTAATTGATGATCTGATGTCAGCACTTTACAGGCAGAATCTTGAAATAGAGCATGAAGCTGCCGTAACAGTTATCGAATATAACAAGGATAACTTCTCCGAAAAGCTGAGTGAAGCTACGGAATTGAGAAAAAAGGGTGCAAAGGTTTCGCTTTGCTATAGAAAGGCTTGAATGGTGAATTATGAGATATCTGACATTTGCCCTGGGTAAGGGAAGACTTGTAAACTCCACCATGGAGATACTGAATAAATGTGGCATTGAATGCGAGGAAATACTTGATAAAAAGACAAGGAAGCTGATTTTTACCAATGAAGATCTTAAGCTTAAGTTTTTCCTGGCAAAGGGACCTGATGTACCGACTTATGTTGAATATGGTGCTGCCGATATAGGAATTGTCGGTGCCGACACCATTTTAGAAGAGAACAGAAGAGTTTACGAGGTCTTGGATCTCGGTTTTGGTAAGTGCAGAATGTGCGTCTGCGGACCTCATGAGGCAAAAGAGCTTTTAGAGCATCGTGAGATGATCAGAGTAGCCAGCAAATATCCCAATATTGCAAAGGACTATTTCTTTAATAAAAAGCATCAGACCGTGGATATCATAAAACTCAACGGCTCTGTGGAGCTTGCGCCCATAGTAGGGCTTTCGGATGTTATCGTGGATATAGTTGAGACGGGCTCTACCCTTAAGGAAAACGGTCTTACCGTTCTTGAGGAGATCTGTCCGCTTTCCGCAAGGATGATAGTAAACCGTGTGGCAATGAGAATGGAATACGAAAGGATCAATGACATTATCGCAAGATTGAATGAAAGGCTTAGAAAATGAGGATAGTAAGGCTTACAGAGCAGACAAAGGGTGATCTTTTAAACAATCTGTTAAAGAGAAGCCCCGATCAGTACGATGAATATGAACAGACGGTAAAGGAGATCCTGTCACAGGTAAGGCAAAGGGGCGATGCTGCAGTTATAGAGTATACGAACCGCTTCGACTCGGAAAGGATCAACACCTCAAACATCAGAGTGTCCCCGGAGGAGATCGAGGCCGCTGTGCAGGGCTTTGACAAAGAGCTCTATGAGGTTATGGAACGGGCCGCCCGAAACATAAGGGAATATCACGAGAAGCAGGTGGTCAACAGCTGGTTCAGCTCGGATATGACCGGCACAATACTGGGACAGAAGATAACACCTCTGGAAAAGGTGGGAGTATATGTTCCCGGCGGCAAGGCAGCCTATCCCTCGTCAACGCTTATGTGCATTATTCCGGCTCTTGTGGCAGGAGTCAAAAGGATAGTGATGACGACCCCCGCGGACAGGGAGGGCTTAGTTGCGCCCTGTACCCTCGCTGCGGCAAGGATCACCGGGGTAAATGAGATATACAAGGTGGGAGGGGCACAGGCCATAGGAGCCCTTGCGTACGGAACGGAGACGATTCCAAAGGTTGACAAGATAGTGGGCCCCGGGAATATTTTCGTGGCTCTTGCCAAAAAGGCGGTCTTCGGGCACGTTTCCATAGATTCCATCGCAGGGCCCAGCGAGATACTGGTGCTCGCGGATGAGACGGCCAATCCCAGATACGTGGCTGCGGATCTGCTTTCCCAGGCCGAGCACGATGAGATGGCCTCGGCGATACTGATAACCACCTCAAGGGAGCTTGCGGACAAGGTCAGCCTTGAGGCGGATGATTTCCTGCTTACGCTGGAAAGAAAGAACATTATTAAAAAATCACTGGATAATTACGGCTATATCCTTGTGGCGGACAACATGGAGGATGCCATAGAGGCGGCTAATGATATCGCAAGCGAGCACCTTGAGATCTTAACCTCCAATCCCTTTGAGGTCATGACAAAGATAAATAATGCCGGGGCGATCTTTCTCGGAGAAAGCTCCTCGGAGCCCCTTGGGGATTATTTCGCGGGCCCCAACCATGTGCTGCCCACAAACACAACGGCAAGGTTCTTCTCGCCGCTTTCGGTGGACGCCTTCATCAAAAAGTCGAGTATCATTTCCTATTCAAGAGAAGCGCTTCTTTCCTCGGCGGATGATATCATCCGTTTCGCCGAAGCAGAGGGGCTTACGGCTCACGCCAATTCCATAAAGGTCAGAAAGGAAGGCTCGGTTGGAAGGGTTGGAAGCCGCCGGATAATGATAAGCCAGAGAGGGATTAAGATATAGGAAAGGTGTTACTATTCACAGCCTTTTGGGCTGTGATAGTAACGGGTTTTGCCATTAAAAATCGCCTTCGGCGATGGGCAAAACCCATCTCAAGCCATAAGTTATGGCCCGTAATCGCGCAGCAAGTGCGCGATTCGGCTGTGAATAGTAATGGAAAGGTTACGAAAACTTGGATAAGACGGAAAGAATAGCGGAAACGGAAAGAAATACCCGGGAGACAAAAATAAAGCTTACCCTGGATATCGACGGCAGGGGAAGATCGGAGATCGATACGGGGATAGGCTTTTTTAACCATATGCTTGAGGGCTTTTCAAAGCATGGCTTCTTTGACCTGTCCGTAAAGATCGACGGGGATCTTAACGTAGACGGTCATCACACGGTGGAAGACTGCGGAATAGTACTGGGAAGCGCCATAAAACAGGCCCTGGGAGATAAGAGCGGAATAAGGCGCTACGGGAGCATGATGCTTCCGATGGATGATGCTCTTGTTCTTTGTGCGGTGGATCTTTGTAACCGCCCGTATCTGTCCTATGAGGCGGATTTTAAGACGGAAAGGATCGGAGAGCTTGATTGTGAGCTTATCAGGGAATTCTTCTATGCCGTAAGCTACAGCGCGGCCATGAACCTGCACATCAAAATGATCTCGGGCTTTAATTCCCACCATATAGCCGAGGCAATGTTCAAGGCCTTCGGCAGGGCCCTTGACGAGGCAACCGGCTATGACGAAAGGATAACCGGGGTGCTATCCACCAAGGGAAGCCTGTAAAAGATACATCTGTCAGTAAGGAGCATAAAATGGGTACGAAAAGATCAAACGACAGCCCCGGGCAGGAAAAAAAGCTGCTTGCCCCCTGTATTTATCTGAAGAACGGGCATCTGCAGAAGGGCTTTAAGGATGAGGAGATCATCTCGGATAAGCCTTCGGAATATGCCGCAGGGCTTGCGCTTTCAGGGGCAGATACCCTTATAATCTTCGATCTGTCCGAGGGGGATAAGGAGCATGAGGAAAACCTGTCCGTTATAAGAGAGATCACCAACAGCACAGACATGCCTGTGATCGGCGCGGGGAACATCCGAAAAAGCGAGGATGTGAAAAAGCTTAAATACGCGGGCTGCACTGCGGTGGCGTTAAACATGGCCAAGCAGACCAACATAGATCTTATCGAGGAGGTCAGCAAGAGGTTCGGCCGGGAATGCATCATTGCCTGTGTTGACGTTGAAGAGGAGATACTGGGCAATGCGGAGCTTATAAGAAAGTATGTGAGCGGAGTCATCCTCTTAAGCGATGAGATCGCGGATTCCTATAAGGGGCTGAAGATATACTGTGTTATAAACGGTACAGATCCGGACAAAGCAAAGTCTCTTCTTGAAAATGAATGTGTGACGGGGCTGTCCGGAGATTATGTAAACCGAAATCACGAAAGCCTCAGAGAGCTCAAGGCGGCGCTCGGTAAAGCGGGCTTTTTAATGGACATTTTTACTCCGAAATATGCCTTTGAGGACTTTAAGACCGGGCCGGACGGGCTGGTGCCCGTGGTGGTACAGGACTGCGAAACGGAGCAGGTACTGATGATCGCCTATATGAATAAGGAGGCCTATGAAAAAACCGTAACCACAGGGGTCATGACCTATTATTCCAGAAGCAGGCAGTGTCTGTGGCTTAAGGGCGAGACCAGCGGTCATTTCCAGTATGTAAGGAAGCTTTACGGTGACTGTGACATGGACACCATCCTTGCAAAGGTCAGGCAGATAGGAAATGCCTGCCACACCGGAAGCTATTCCTGCTTCTTTAATGAAATATTAAAGAAGGAGTACAGCACAAAGAATCCGGCAAAGATCCTTGATGAGGTATTCTCTGTGATCCTTGACCGACGGGACAATCCCAGGGAGGGCTCTTATACCAACTACCTTTTTGAAAAGGGTATCGATAAGATCCTTAAGAAGATAGGGGAGGAGGCAACTGAGATAGTCATTGCCGCAAAGAACCCCGACAGGGAGGAGGTCAGGTACGAGATGGCCGATTTCCTCTATCATATGATGGTACTGATGGCTGAATGTAACCTTGACTGGAGTGACATAACCGAGGAGCTTGCAAGAAGATAATGAGAAGGCTTGCGCTTAGTGATGAGATCCTGTTAAAGACGGATAAGCCTGTAAGATATATAGGAAATGAAGTAAACAGTGTGATCAAGGACAAGGCAGAGGTGGATATCAGATTTGCGATCTGCTTCCCCGATCTCTACGAGATAGGTATGTCGCACCTCGGCATACAGATCCTTTATTCCATGTTCAACTCATGGGACGATGTCTGGTGCGAAAGGGTGTATTCTCCCTGGATCGACCTTGCGGAAACCATGAAGAAGGAGGGCATACCGCTGTTTGCCCTGGAATCACAGGAGCCTGTAAGGGACTTTGATTTTCTTGGGATCACGCTGCAGTACGAGATGAGCTACACCAACGTGCTTCAGATCCTTGAGCTTTCGGGGCTTGAGTTTTATGCGAAGGATAGGGAAGATAATGACCCTATCCTTATTTGCGGCGGGCCCTGTACCTATAACCCCGAGCCGGTGGCCGATTTCTTTGATATCGTATATATCGGAGACGGCGAGACAAGATACCGGGAGCTCTTTGATCTGTACAAAAAATATAAATACGACCCGGCGGGCTATGACAGGAAGGCCTTTTTAAGGGCTGCCGCAAAGCTTGGGGGAATATATGTGCCCTCTCTTTACAGGGTGGAATATGAGACAGACGAGCCTGATTCTCTTATAAGATCCTTTGAACCGGTCAGCGATGATATCCCCCGGATCATAAAAAGAGAGGTCTGCATGGAGCTTTCCGGGGCAAGCTATCCCTTAAAGCCCATTGTACCCTTCATGAAGGTGACCCAGGACCGGGTTGTGCTTGAGATAATGAGAGGCTGCATAAGGGGCTGCCGCTTCTGCCAGGCCGGGATGATCTACAGGCCTCTTCGGGAGAGAAGCCTTGAAACCCTTAAGAGCTTTGCCGTACAGATGCTTGAAAGCTCCGGACAGGATGAGATATCCTTAAGCTCCCTAAGCTCCAGCGATTACTCGAAACTTCCGGAGCTCATCGATTTTCTGATCGAATACGCAAAGGACAACAAGCTGAATATTTCCCTTCCCTCTTTGAGGGTGGATGTTTTTTCGCTGGATGTCATGAGCAAGGTACAGGATGTCAGAAAGAGCTCGGTTACCTTTGCCCCCGAGGCCGGCTCCCAAAGGTTAAGAAACGTGATCAACAAGGGCCTTTCAGAGGAAGATATCCTTGAGGGCTGCAAAACCGCCTTCCTTGGCGGGTGGAATCGGATAAAGCTCTATTTCATGCTGGGGCTTCCAACGGAAAACGAGGAGGACATGAGGGGCATATGCGATATCTGTGATGAGATCGCAAGGCTTTACTATGACCTTATCCCGAAGGAGGAGCGCAAGGGAAGGGTATCGATCGCGGCCAGCACCTCCTTTTTTGTGCCAAAGCCCTTTACGCCCTTTCAGTGGGCCGCGCAGGGAACAAAGGAGGAATTTCTTGAAAAAGCCCGCTTTGTCAATTCGGAAATGAAGGGAAAGCTCAATTCAAAGAGCATTAAATACAACTGGCACGACGCTGGGGTAAGCGTTCTGGAAGGGGCGCTTGCAAGAGGAGACCGCAGGCTTTCGAAGGTTCTTGTAAGAGCCTATGAAAAAGGAGCCTGCTTTGATGCCTGGACCGAGACCTTTCATGAGGAAACGTGGCTTGAGGCCTTTGAGGAGACCGGGGTTTCCCTTGATTTTTATACAAAAAGGGAAAGGGATGTTTCGGAGCTTCTGCCCTGGGATTTCATCGATACCGGCATATCCCGGGGATTTCTCGTAAGAGAATGGGAAAACGCCCGTACTGAAAGGGTTACTCCCAACTGCAGAAGACAGTGCTCGGGATGTGGGGCCAGAGCCTTTGGAGGAGGTGTCTGCTATGAAGATTAGAGTCAGATTCACCAAATCCGGCCCCATGAAGTTCATAGGGCATCTTGACGTGATGCATTTTTTCCAGCAGCTTTTAAGAAGGAGCGGGATCCCCATAGCCTATTCCACGGGCATGAGCCCCCACCAGATAATGTCCTTTGCTCTCCCTCTGGGTATCGGGCTGGAAAGCGTCGGAGAGTATATGGATATAGAGATACACGAGGCTGCGCCATCCCTGCAGGCGGTAGAGTGCATGAACCGCCACAGTGTGGAGGGAATAGAGATACTTTCCTTTAAAGCTCTTCCCGAAGGAGCCTTAAACGCCATGGCAAGCGTTACGGCGGCGGATTATGAGGTTGGCTTCAGAGAAGGATTTCCGCCTTCCTTTGACTTAAGCGCTGCAATGACCGGGCTTTTTGAAAGAGATTCGGTCACTGTTCTGAAAAAAACTAAAAAAAGCGAGAAGGAAACGGATATCAAGCCTCTTGTATACTCCTTTGAAGCCTTTAAGGACAGGCTCTTGCTTAAGCTTTCCTGCGGAAGCGTCGACAATATCAAGCCCGAGCTTGTAATGAAGGCTCTTTACGGATACCATGGCACAGAGCTTTGTGACTATGCCCTCAGGATAAAACGGCTGGATATGTATACCGGTGAAAGGGATGAGCTTAGATCTCTCGACAGCATAGGAAACGATATAGATGATCAGGGCGATAATAACAGGGTATAAGGGTAAAAGACTGCTGGCTCTTAAGGACGAGGAAGGCTTTTTAAGCTTTAAGCTCTGTAGCGGCAGCTCTTTAACCGGAAGCATAATAAACGGAAGAGTGGATAAAAGGGCAGAAAATCTTAATGCCTGCTTTGTGCGCCTTTCAGCGCAGGAATACGGATATCTTCCCACCTCGGAAATAAAGGCCCAGACCACTTTGCCGGTCCAGATCGTAAAGGACGGCAGGGGCGATAAGAAATACCTTCTTACAAGGCAGTTCTCGATAGCCGGAAGATATACGGTCATATTTAAGGAAGCGGACAAGCCTGTACTGTTTTCCAAAAGGATCTCTTCCGAAGGAAAACAAAGGATACTGGAGGAGCTTAAGGATACAGAGCCCTTGAGCTATCCGGTTCTTTTTCGCGCCAATAGCCATCGGGCAGGCTTTTTTCAGGTGTCGGAGGAAATGAGAGAACTGTCCGGTATAATGGACAGTATATTAAAGCTGTATGACAAGCGGCCCGACTATTCGGTACTGTACAGCCCGAAGGACGAGCTGATAAGAGACCTCTATGATATCGAGTATGACAGGTTAAGCGAGGTGATCACCGACTCGGAGGAGGTTTATGAGCTTGTTAAGAGAGAGTATCACGACAGCCTTCCCGAAGAATACAGAAACAGGATCAGGCTTACCCTGTACAGGGATGAGCTGCTGCCGCTTTCCGGCCTCGTGAACCTTAAAGCAGGGCTTGAGCGAGCAAGGGATAAGAGGGTGTGGCTTAAGAGCGGAAGCTATATCATCATAGAGCAGACAGAGGCCCTTGTCTCCATCGACGTCAATTCCGGAAAGAATGAGGGAAAGGGACTGAGAGAGGATGTCATCCTTCGTATAAACGAGGAGGCTGCGGAAGAGATTGCAAGGCAGCTCCGTCTTCGGAATCTTTCGGGTATCATCATTATTGATTTTATCAACATGAAAACGCGCGAAAATAACGAAAAGCTGATCAGATCTCTTAAAAAAGCCCTTAAAACCCTGGAGACAAAGGCTGTTTTTATGGACATGACAAAGCTGGGGCTTGTGGAGCTTACAAGAAAAAGAGAAGGAAAATCCCTTGAAGAAATGACTGCGCCGATTTGGTAGATCGTGCGCAGAATTATCATCAGTTTGCACCGGAGGGCTGAGAGTTGGCTGAATTGTCACCGATGATGCAGAATTACATGGATACGAAGAATGAATACAGCGACTGTATTCTTCTTTATCGTCTGGGAGATTTTTATGAAGTCTTCTTTGATGACGCTCTGGTCTGTTCAAAGGAGCTGGGCCTTACCCTTACGGGAAAAGCCTGCGGCCTTGAAGAACGGGCCCCGATGTGCGGGGTTCCCTATCATGCGGTGGAAAGTTATGTAAACAAGCTCATCAAAAACGGCCATAAGGTCGCGATCTGTGAACAGGTTGAGGATCCCAAAGAGGCAAAGGGCCTTGTAAAACGTGAGGTCACAAGGATAGTGACCCCGGGTACCAATCTCGATATCTCGGCTCTGGATGAATCAAAAAACAATTATCTGATGTGCGTGGTCTGCATGGCAGACTCCTACGGCATATCCGTCTGCGACATAACGACCGGAGAGTTTCTTGTTACCGAGGTCTTCTCGGAGGAGGCGCTTTCGGATGAGATATACCGTTTTGAGCCCTCCGAGCTCATCTGCAACGAGGCCTTTCTGGTTAGCGGGATCGATCTTGAAAGCATAAAATACAGGCTCTCGCTTACGGTTTATTCGCTGGCGTCCTGGTACTTTGACGATAAGCTGTGCGAACGCACCCTTAAGGAGCACTTTAAGGTTCAGAGCCTCGACTGCTTCGGAATAGAGGAGGGGAGCCTTTCGGTAATTGCCTCGGGAGCGCTGCTTAAGTATCTCCAGGTACTTCACAAGGGAGTTGAGATCTGCCATATAAAGGCCCTGACTTCCTTTAAGGCTTCCGCCTTCATGCTGCTTGATTCGGCCACAAGGAGGAATCTGGAGCTTACGGAGACCATAAGGGAAAAGCAGAAAAAGGGGTCTCTCTTCGGCGTGCTCGACCGGACAAAGACCGCAATGGGAGCCAGAGCCCTGCGCTCCTTTATAGAACAGCCCCTTATAAAAAAGGATGAAATCGAAAAACGGCTGAATGCCGTGGAGGATCTTTTTAAAAATAACGTGTTGAGGGAAGAGCTGCGGGAATACTTAAACCCCATTTATGACCTGGAGCGCCTTATGAGCAGGATAAGCTACCGCTCGGCAAGCCCCAGGGACCTTATTTCCTTTGCCTCCTCCATCGAAATGCTTAAGCATATCAAGGCCCTGAGGGATGATTTTTCCTCTGTGGAGCTTAAAGAGCTGATAGACAGTCTGGATACGCTTGAGGATATCTGTGAACTTATAAAAAGCGCCATAGAAGAGGACCCGCCCCTGGGGCTTAAGGAGGGAGGGATAATAAAAGCCTCCTATAACGAAAAGGTTGATGAATACAGACGGGCAAAGACCGAGGGGAAGAGATGGCTTGCAAAGCTTGAGGAAGAGGACCGGGAGAGAACCGGCATTAAGAACCTGCGGATCAGGTATAATAAGGTCTTCGGCTATTATTTCGAGGTGACCAACTCCTTTAAGGCACTGGTGCCCGCCGATTATGTCAGGAAGCAGACCCTTACCAATGCTGAGCGCTATACGACGGATAAGCTCAAGGAGCTTGAGGATACAATATTAAATGCCGAGGACAAGCTGTTCTCCCTCGAATATGATCTGTTCAACGAGGTCAGGGATAAAATATCCGCCCAGGTTGACAGGGTACAGGAGAGCGCTTCGATAACAGCAAGGCTTGATGCCTTTGCCTCGCTGTCGTCCGTTGCCGTAAAGAACGGCTACGTAAGGCCCTCGCTTAATACAAAGGGAGTAATAGATATCAAAGGAGGCCGGCATCCGGTGGTGGAGACCATGATAGAAAACGACCTCTTTGTGGATAATGACACCTACCTTGATAATAAGGACAGGATCAGCATAATCACGGGCCCGAATATGGCGGGAAAATCCACCTACATGAGACAGACCGCCCTTATCGTGCTCATGGCGCAGATCGGGAGTTTTGTGCCGGCAAAAAGCGCAAACATAGGGATGGTGGACAGGATATTTACAAGGGTCGGTGCCTCAGACGATCTCGCAAGCGGTCAGAGCACCTTCATGGTAGAGATGACGGAGGTTGCGAATATATTAAGAAACGCCACGTCAAAGAGCCTTCTCATCCTCGATGAGATAGGGCGGGGTACCTCCACCTTTGACGGACTGGCCATTGCCTGGGCTGTCATAGAATATATCTCAAACGAGAAGCTCCTTGGCGGAAAGACTCTCTTTGCCACCCATTATCATGAGCTGACGGAGCTTGAGGGAAAGATAGGCGCGGTCAAAAATTACTGCGTTGCCGTTAAGGAACAGGGCGATGATATCGTATTTTTGCGAAAGATAGTAAACGGCGGGGCCGACAAAAGCTACGGCATACAGGTGGCGAAGCTTGCCGGAGTGCCGGAGCCGGTTATCGAACGTGCAAAGGAGCTGGTGGAGGAGCTTTCCGATAACGATATCACCATAAACGTAAGAAACCTTGCCCAGGATTCCAACAGGAAAAAGAAGGAGATCAGGCTGTATGATGAGGTCGATCTGGCGCAGATGACACTGTTTGATACAGTTAAGGACGACGACATCATTAAGGAGCTTAAGGAAATGGATGTGGACAGGATGACGCCGATGGAGGCCCTGAACACGCTCAACAGGCTTAAGAATACATTGAATAACAGGTGGTAGTATATGAGCCGGGATATCTATGCCCTGGATGAGGGTACCATAAACAGAATTGCCGCCGGAGAGGTGGTGGAACGGCCCTTAAGCGTGGTAAAGGAGCTGGTTGAAAATGCCCTGGACGCGGGGGCAAAGGCCGTTACCGTGGAGATAAAGGACGGGGGAATATCCAGTATAAGGGTTACGGACAACGGCCAGGGGATAAAAAAGGATCAGGTCAGGATAGCCTTCCTTCGCCATACCACCAGCAAGATCCGGAACGCTTCCGATCTTATCAGCATCACAAGCCTCGGCTTTCGCGGTGAAGCCCTTTCAAGCATCGCTTCGGTAGCGCAGGTGGAGCTGCTTTCAAAGACTGCCGACTCCCTCACCGGTGTGCGCTACTGCATCGAGGGCTCAAGAGAGACCGTCTTTGATGATGTGGGGGTGCCTGACGGAACCACCGTCATAGTAAGGAACATTTTCTTCAATACCCCGGCACGCAGGAAGTTTTTAAAGACAGCAGTGACCGAGGGAGGTTATATCTCTGATTATATGGAGAAGGTCATGCTCTGCGCTCCGGATATTGCCTTTAAATACATCGTAAACGGCACTGTAAAGCTGCAGTCCTTCGGAAACAACAATACGCCTGACATCATCTATTCCATCTACGGAAGGGACGTGATGGAAAACATGGTGCCGACAGAGGCCGGAAGCGGTGGGATGACGGTAAGGGGTTATGTGGGAAAGCCGGTGCTTGCCAGGGCCAACAGGAGCTTTGAGATATATTTTGTAAACGGCAGATACATAAAGAGCAAACAGATAAGCAGCGCCCTTGACGAGGCCTACAAGCCCTATCTGATGCTTCATCGTTATCCCTTTGTGGTCTTGTATCTTGAGCTTCCCTATGATGAGATCGATGTAAATGTCCATCCCTCCAAGATGGAGGTGCGGTTCTTAAATTCAGAGCCTCTTTACAGGCTTATTACAGAGAGTGTGCAGAAAGCTCTGAAGGAACAGGATATGACTGTTTCCATAAAGAGCGAGAGTAAAAAGGCTCCCGTGATCACAGAGGTGATCCCCGAGCCCTTTGAGGATAAAAGAAAGGCAGCCGTTGTAAAAGAAACGGAAAGCTATGAGAGAAAGGAGACGGGACAAAAAGAGCCCGGGGATGCACAGGCAGGGGATACCGGTATTAATGTTGTAAAGTCAGAGATACCGCCTTTACAGGCGGAACAGTTAAGCCTCTTTAAGGAGGAGGGCCTGCTTTCAGAGGAGGCGCTTCCAAAACACCGTATCATAGGCCAGCTCTTTAAGACCTACTGGCTTATCGAGCTGGAGGATGAGCTCTTTGTCATCGATCAGCATGCCGCCCATGAGAAGGTAAATTACGAGAGGCTGGTAAAACAGCTGCATGAAAAAAACGTGATCTCGCAATATATAAATCCTCCGATCATAGTTACTCTTTCAAAAAGCGAGGAGACCATTCTTTTAAAACAGCTGGATCGATTCAGGGAGTGCGGCTTTGAGCTGGAAAACTTCGGGGGGAGCGAATACAGGATAAGCGCAATTCCCACCGACCTTTACGGCCTGACACCCACGGAGTATTTTCATGATGTTCTGGATGAGTTGTCCTCAGAAAAGCTCTCAGGCGATGTGGATGAGGTACTGCACCGGATCGCGACGGTTTCCTGCAAGAGCGCCGTAAAGGGAAACACGACCCTTTCCTTTGATGAGGCAAAGGCACTGATAGACGAGCTGATGAAGCTTGAAAACCCTTACCATTGCCCTCACGGAAGGCCTGTTATAATAAAGTTCGGTAAGACAGAGATAGAGAAGATGTTCAAACGGATAGTATGACGCCGCAAAGCAGCATGAGGCCCGGATCACAGTGTGAGGGTTGTTGCTCTCACAGCCTTAAAGAGCAGTGAAAAGCAGCTGAGGACTTAATGCTGCGGGCATACGGTTTGGGTGAATGATATCATGAGGTTTACATAAAATGTCGAGTGCAAACATGAAACAGGATAAAACGGTAATACTTAGACCGGCAAAGGCCTCCGAGGCAGAAGCTATCCACGCTCTCATGACAGAGGTCTACGAGGAACTGCCGGATAAGGATATCTATTCCTGCGATGATCTTGAAAACGTTAAGCATTATTTAAATGACGCGGGCTTCGGGGTTGTGGGCATAAATAAGGACGGAAGGATAGTATCGAGCCTTATCTGCCAGTATCCGGGAACGAATGACGATAACCTGGGGCTTGATGTCGGGCTGTCTGAAGAAGAGCTTTTAAGGGTAGTCCACTTTGAGTCCGCTGTGGTTCACCGTGATTACAGGGGGCAGGGACTGGAGGGAAGGATGATCGCTTTTGCCGAAGAGCGCATAGATAAAGAACGCTATAACATTTTCTTCGGAACCGTCTCCCCTGACAATCCGGCGAGCTGTCATACAGCCGAAAAAAACGGATTTGAGTATCTGATCACAAAAGAAAAGTACGGTGGGCTCATAAGGCGGATCTACTGTAAACGGGTATAGTCATGACCCTGCTGTTTCTTTCCGCCTGCATATTATTTTTGCGGATCATTTTTTCGGTCTTTACGGGAGAAGGCGGCTTTCTGATAAAGGCTGTTTACAAGCTTACCTCCTATTACGGTATGTTTCTGATCTCCCTTCTCGTTATACGTATAACCCCGGGGCTTTTTAATGAAGCTTTTTCTCCTTTCCGGCTTATCGTTTTGTTTGTGCTTGCGGCTTTTGTGATACGAAGGAGCAGACCGGTGGGAAGAGCCCTGGAAAATGCCATGAGCGGGGTACTGGTCACCCATGTTTTACTTGCGATCCTTTCCGCGGCCCCCATCGGGCAGAATGCCGGTCTGTGCTTTGCCTTCTGCATAGGCTATTATGACCTGTGGTTTCTTGCCGTAATAGGCTCGGAATACGAATACAGGTATAGCAGCCGCGTCTTTGAGATCGTCTGCGCAGCGGTGCTTCTGTTTATAAGCGCCTCGGTCTGCGGTGGTCTGATATTCAGGATCAGCTTCTACGAAAGATATGGCCTTAAAAACCTTATTTCCATTGCCGCGTGTACGATCATGACGATCTACAGCCCCGCGGTCATCACCGCAGCCTTTGTCATGGAGGAAAAGAACAGGCTTGTGAGGCTTAATCCCTTCTTTATGTACAAAGAGAAAAAGGCATTCAGAAAGGAGAGGGAGGAAAGGGAAAAGCAGAGGCAGGCCTCCTCTGACTGGGATTATTACTATAAAGGGGAAAAAAGGAATTCACAGGGCAGGGCAGATAGCACTGAAAACGCCGGCAGAGAAAACAACCGGAAAGATGACTTTGAACGCGGCCGGAAAAGCTCTTACAACAGCTACAGAGATAATGATTTCAACAGGAGCAAGTACGATACCGGCAGTAATAAGGGATATAACGGCAATAAGGGTAACGGCAGTAAAGGCAATAACGACAGCGGAAACGACCATCGCGACAGCAGTTATAACAATTATAACAGTAAAAGCTCAAAAAGCTCCGGCAGCTCTTACATAAACGATGAACTGCGGCAGGCAATGAAGATCTTCGGTATAGAAAGCATAAGCGGGATATCGAAAAAGGAGCTTGAGAGCAGGCGACGGGAGCTTATGAAAAAATATCATCCCGATTCCGGCAAAACGGGAAACAGCCATAAGGCGGGGGAGATAAACGCCGCCTTTGATCTTTTGAAGAGGTATATGTCGTGAAAAAAGATGGTTTCTTAAATATAGCGGCTGAAATAGCTGCCGGCTGTACAGCCCTGATACTGGCTGTTTTCCTTCTGAGGATCGGGGCCGCCGTAGTTTTTTCGGGGCCCGGAACAGATTCCGAAAAGGAGGCTGAAGGTGATATACTCTGTGTATGCTTTCCTTTCTGGTCGGTGTTTACGAAAAATGCCGATATCTATCTGGCAGAGGGCGAAGATGAGACACAGGACGGGGAAATGCTTGACAAGATCTATAATATACTGAACTTCGACATGCTTAAGGGACAGGACATGGTAAATATACACCTCACGGACATGGACAGACTTGATTTCAGATATTTTATGCTAAGGCTCGTTCTTCCGCAGTCAGAACACCGCTATGATGAATATGTACAGTCTCCGGATACGGCCAATTTCCATTATTTTCGGTACACGGGATTCAAATAAGACCGTCTGCTGCGCCCAAATTGCTATAAACTGGTAACAAAAAATGAAAATTAAAAATAATATATATAAAAAAAGGTGGAAAAATCTGATATTAATTGATAAAATAGGTAGGGTAGCTTAATGATTGGCACCGTCCATATATTTATTTCATACAGGAGGAACAGTTATGACAATTAATAAGGAAGCCAACGGATCAGATCTGAAGATCACTTTATCTGGAAGGCTGGATACCACTACAGCACCGGAGCTTGAAAGCGAGCTTAAGGATTCTCTTGACGGAGTAACATCACTTACCTTTGATTTTAAGGAGCTTGCATACATTTCATCCGCCGGTCTCAGAGTATTGCTTTCAGCCCAGAAGATCATGAATAAGGCTGCCGGAGAGATGAAGATCGTAGGTTCAAATGACGAGATTAAGGAGATTTTCGAGGTTACCGGATTTAACGATATTCTTAATATTGAATAATGGCTGATCAGGGAGAGTACGATGAATACTGATAAGATTCATGTAGATGAGGACGGCGGTAATATAGAAAGTATCCTTCAGGAGTCGGACAGATTATGTGAGTACGAGAAGTACGGGCCTAAGGATTCCATGCGGTTAAGACTTCTGGCTGAAGAAACACTGGGCCTTGTCAAAGGTATAGCCGGAGAGTTTGACGCGTATATCTGGTTCGAGGGCGATAAAAAGGAATGCAGGGTCTGTGTAAGAGGCAGAACGGAAATGACGCTTTCAAAGCATGATGAGCTTATGGCAATGTCCTTTACCGGAAAGAATACCCTTGCCAAAGGACTTTTGGGTAAGCTCAGAGAGGTTGTTGAGCTTACGTTCATGTCCCCCGGAGATATCCAGAATAATGTGGTTTTAAGCTACGGTTCTGTTCCGGCATTTTCAGAATCGTTTTCCGCAGATACGACTATGGCGTTTCAGATGCTTCAGAGCAATGTCTGGTCCCTTAAGCAGTACCGTGAGAGCCTCTTCGATGAGAAGGAGGGCGATGATGATGCGGCCCTTGCCTGGGATGAGCTTGAGAAATCCGTGATCGGTAATCTGGCAGATGATGTCCAGATAGGTATTAATAACGGGACTGTGGAAATAACGGTTATTAGAAAGCTTGAGAATAAATGACATGTATTTTGACTGCCAAAGAGACTATCGAGCAGGGAGAAGATTAGTCCCCCTGCTCGAAAACATTGAGCAGGGAGCCTTTCTATGAAGCAAATGAAGACAAAAGCCAGAAGGGAACAGCTTGAATCGGTTCTGATGTTTTTGGAGGAGGAACTCAGTTCTATACAGCATAATACCAAGAACAAGATACAGTTATTTATCGCTGTTGAGGAGCTGTTCGTTAATATTGCAAGCTATGCATATTATCCTGCAGAGGGAGATGCCGAGATCGATATAGATACGGATAATGAAAATAATTTCGTATACATAACATTTATTGACAGCGGAAAGCCTTATAATCCGCTGAAAAGGGAGGATCCCGATGTGACGCTTTCGGCGAAGGAGCGAAAGATCGGCGGCCTCGGCATATATATGGTCAAGAAAAGCATGGATGATATGAGCTATGAGTATAAGAACGGCTGTAATATCCTTAAGATTGGCAAAAAAATGATATAAGCCATGAACGCCGGTGAAAAAGCATGTGTAAAGCGTAAAGCACAGGGAATATTGAAAAACACCGGGGAAAAAAGTGAAAGTCTTCGGTATTAAAGCATCGAAGACGTAAAAAATGACGAGATCAAAGTCGACAAGGTATAAATCGACAAGGTAAAAATCGACGATAAGAAAACGTTTGACAGAAGAGCTCTTTTTCTATATAATATCTTTTGTTGCCGGTTGATTATTAAATCATAACGGTATGCTTCCGTGGCTCAGCTGGTAGAGCGGCGCATTCGTAATGCGTAGGTCGCAGGTTCGAATCCTGCCGGGAGCACTAAGAAAAAAGCTGATAAATACTGGGTTTCCAGTGTTTTGAGGCTTTTCTTTTTTATGTACAAACTGTGTCGATTTTGTTAAACTTCGTTAATTAGAATTAACTAAAATTATTCTTATTGGGGTGGAAATTGGGGTGGAAATTAGGGTGGAGATCATGATATAATAGTCCTGCGATACGAACATATGTTTCCATTAAACAGGTTATTTTAAAGAATCAGGTTATGAGGGTTATGAGCAGGACAAAAAGAAAAAATGGCGAGGGCAGCTACGGTACAAAGACTTTTAAAGGTGTTGTATACAAAAGCTATACAGCCCCGAACAAAGAATGGGCAGTATATGCGAAGACTGCAAAGGAGTTAGAGCAAAAAAAGAAGAAAAAAGAGGAAGAATATAGAAGGGCTGCAGGCCTTAATGACCCGGAGAAGAAGACTGTATACCAGCTGTGCCTTGAATGGGCCCAAAAGAAATACAATAAGATCTCTCCGAGGACTTACGACGATTATGAGGCGATAATAGAAAAAAGGATCAAAGAAGATTTTTCTTTTGGTAATATGCAGGCCGGTGCCCTTACCGAACAGATGATCGAGGATTTCCTCAGGAGGCAGGCTGATAAGTATTCCAAAGCCTCCGTTGATAAGACATGGGTCGTCTTAAAGCAGGTTTTTGAATACGGACAGGATGAAGGGATAATGAGCCGCAGCCTCAGTTTCCGTAAGATAGTAAGACCGAAGGAGAAAGATGTTGCTGTCAAGAAGAAAGAGATACAGTGTATCGATCTGAAGGATATGGAGCTTCTTTACAAGGAGTGCTATAAAACATACTCAAACGGGAAGCTGTTTTACGGGAATGCGGCAAAGCTGATCGTCTTTATCATGTACTCCGGGACAAGGCTGGGGGAAGCCACGGCATTAAAATGGAAGCATGTTTCGGATGATA